>Ga0209123_1003587_pt1 | contig 11445 bp, 8 predicted proteins | sample BarGraIncu00431A_FD_184500 | JGI IMG/M metagenome (GOLD analysis project Ga0209123, IMG submission 184500) | Arctic peat soil microbial communities from Barrow, Alaska, USA - Barrow Graham LP Incubations 004-31A (SPAdes) (version 2) | ecosystem: Environmental > Terrestrial > Soil > Wetlands >...
AAGATCAGTCAATACTTACGGTAAAAAAAGCCAATGAATTGATCTCTTTATTTCTAAATATGAATATTTCAGCTGATATTCAGAAACTGTGGGAGGGAAAACTGAAAAGGAAATTTGATCCCGGACTTTTAATTACGAAAAGAGAATTGAGTGTGCTTGTTGATGAATTGATAAATCCTTTTGAAGCCAAATCAATTGGTTTTGACGGGAATTATCCTGGATCAGGAAATAAAAAGGAAACGAATTCAAAATTTTAAATGCAATATGAACAACGAATTAGCAAAATACGCAGGACAATACAAAAATGAATTATTGGAGTCGGTGATCCCTTTCTGGATGAACCATTCCAAAGATGCCGATTTTGGTGGCTATTTCACATGTCTGAACAGACAAGGGGAAGTTTATGATACAGATAAATTTATGTGGCTTCAAGGTCGCGAAGTCTGGCTTTTCTCAATGTTATACAACAAAGTTGAGAAAAAACAGGAGTGGCTCGATATGGCATTGCATGGCGCCAGATTCATGAAGAAATTTGGCATGGATGCTAAAGGTAACTGGTATTTTTCATTGACCAGAGAAGGAAAACCCCTCGTACAACCTTACAATATTTTTTCCGATTGTTTTGCGGCCATGGCTTTCAGTGAGCTATACAAAGCAACAGGTAATGAAGAACACAAACAGATTGCCATCGCTACTTTTGCAAATATTCAGAAACGACAGTACAATCCCAAAGGATTGTATAATAAAGCATTCCCCGGAACACGGCCGTTAAAAAGTTTTGCATTGCCTATGATTCTATGCAACCTTTCATTGATTATGGAAGATATTCTGGGAACCGAACAGGTCAACAAGACGATTCAGCCGCTTATCAAAGAGGTGATGGAGGTTTTTTACAACAAGGAATCGGGATTGATACTTGAAAGCGTGACTCCTGAAGGTGAGTTCAGCGATTCTTTCGAAGGACGTCTGACCAATCCAGGGCATACCAACGAGTCGATGTGGTTTATGATGGATTTGGCAGTGCGTAATAACGACAAAGCATTAATTGATAAAGCGATTGATATTCTGCTTCGTTCTACGGAAGCTGGCTGGGACAAAAAAAACGGCGGTATTTTTTATTTCCTCGATATAAAGGGTCATCCTACACAGCAACTGGAATGGGATCAGAAACTTTGGTGGGTTCATATTGAAACTTTAATTTCGATGGCCAAAGGTTATCGTCTTACCGGAAATGAAAGGTGTAAAAACTGGTTCGAAACTATTCACGAGTACACCTGGAAACATTTCAAAGATCCTGAATTTCCCGAATGGTACGGTTATCTTGACCGCGAAGGAAATCCGCTGCTTGATTTGAAAGGCGGCAAATGGAAAGGATGCTTTCATGTTCCCAGAGGTATGTATGAAATCTGGAAGATCCTTGAATAGTATTCTTTGCAAAACCAGTATAATCAATATGGTCTTAAATATGAGAAATATACTTGTTGCTCTATTTTTGTTTTTATTTGCCTCATCCTGTATTGCACAGAAAATATCTTCAAACAACGCCATGTCGCAAAAAAGGATCTCTCCTAAATCGATGGGCTATCGGCTTATCTGGGAAGATCAGTTCAACGGTCATGAACTAGACACAACGAAATGGAACGTCAGAGGAGTTGGTCCGCGGCGGTTGGGTTATAACTCTGCAGAAGCTGTAAAAGTTGAAGGTGGTTGTCTGAAACTTTTCGCATTGCAAAAAGGCGACAGCATTTTGGGGAGTGCTGTTGGAACAGCAGGTCATTTCGCACCTAAATATGGATATTTCGAATGCAGGGCACAACTTCAAAAGTCGTCTGGTGTTTGGGGTGCTTTCTGGTTACAGTCGTCAAAGATAGCTCAGGGTGAAGACCCTGCGTTATTTGGAGCAGAAATAGACATCTTCGAGTTTTTTGAAGAAATGGGTAACGATACAATCACCCACGCCATCCATTGGGCATATGGCCCTAATATGCATTCCATCGGGCCAATGAAAAGTTACCTCAAAGGATTGAGCAAAGGCTTTCACACCTATGGCTTCGAGTGGACTGCGGAAAAGTATTCGTTTTTCATCGACGGCTATAAATTCCACGAAGAAACAAATGGAATCTCGAACATCGCTGAATATATGATCTTAAGTATGGAACTTCCGGAAACGAGGAAAAGTCTCGAAAAAACTATTTTTCCCGATGTTTTCGTTGTTGATTATGTAAAAGTTTATCAAAAACAATAAATATGGAAACAAAAAATTCTCGCCGAAATTTCCTGGCAAAGTCTTCGGCAGTCGGACTTTCAGCCATATCCTTGTCACTCACTTCTTTTGCAGGCAATGATTTGGCACCTGAACTGGCTTTTGATGCGAATTCAAAACTGATTCTTCCCAAAGGACAGGGACTGAAAATTACCGGAACCTTTCTTGATGAAATATCTCACGATATTCCTCACCAGAATTGGGGTGAAAAAGAGTGGGACAAGGATTTTGCCTATATGAAAGCTATTGGGATAGATACGGTGATCATGATCCGTTCGGGCTACCGAAAATTTATTACCTACCCTTCGGAATACCTGATCAAAAAGCATGGTTGTTACATGCCATCAGTCGATTTGGTTGACTTATACCTGAGATTGGCTGATAAATACAAGATGAAATTCTATTTTGGTTTGTACGACTCCGGCAAATATTGGGACACGGGCGATTTAAGCTGGGAGGTGGAAGACAACAAATATGTGATTGATGAAATCTGGAAGAACTATGGGAGCAAATACAAAAGTTTCCAGGGTTGGTACATCAGCGGTGAAATAAGCCGGAAAACAAAAGGGGCAATTGGCGCTTTTCATGCGATGGGAAAACAATGTAAAGATGTCTCGGGTGGCTTGCCCACATTTATTTCGCCCTGGATTGATGGCAAAAAGGCGGTCGATGCTGCAGGTGGCAATCTAACCAAGGAAAACGCTGTCTCGGTTCAGGAGCATGAACGTGAGTGGGGTGAGATCTTTGACGGAATCCACGACGTTGTTGATGCCTGTGCATTCCAGGACGGTCATATCGATTACGATGAACTCGACGCCTTCTTCACTGTGAATAAAAAGATGGCTGATAAATATGGGATGAAATGCTGGACCAACGCAGAAACGTTCGATCGCGATATGCCTATCAAGTTTTTCCCTATTAAATTTGATAAACTCAGGATGAAGCTTGAGGCTGCTTCCAGAGCCGGATATGACAAGGGAATTACATTCGAATTTTCGCATTTTATGAGCCCGCAGTCGTCGTATCTTCAGGCAGGTCATCTATACAATCGGTACAAGGAATATTTTAACATCAAATAACTCATTTCATGACAATTCAGAAAGGCAAGGAAAACCTGTTGTATGTAATTTTTCTGGCTGCAGTTGCTGCGTTGGGAGGATTTTTGTTTGGCTACGATACCGCAGTTATTTCGGGAACAATCGGCAGCGTTTCCGCTCAGTTTGGTTTGAATGATGTGAGTACAGGCTGGTATGTGGGCTGTGCCTTGGTTGGCTCTATTATCGGTGTTGCAATGGCCGGAAAACTCAGTGATCATTTTGGAAGGAAAGGAGTTCTTATATTTTCAGCAGTACTTTTCACAAGTTCCGGCATTGGGTGTATGTTCTCGGGGAGCGTTTCCGATTTAGTCATATACCGTATCGTTGGAGGTATTGGTATTGGTGTTGCTTCGGTGATTTCCCCTCTCTATATTTCCGAAATTTCGGTGTCGCGTTACCGCGGGACCCTGGTATCGTTATACCAGTTAGCCATTACGATTGGTTTCGTGGGGGCTTACCTTGTCAATTATGCGATCAGCGAATATGCGATTCATATGAGGGAATTGGGAACGATAGGCGGATTCTGGGGTAAATACATCGCAAACGAAACATGGCGCGGTATGCTTGGTGCAGAGGCACTTCCTGCGTTGTTGTTCTTCATTATATTGTTTTTCATTCCTGAAAGTCCCCGGTGGCTGGTTCTAAAATCAAATGAGGTGGCGGCTCTGAAAACGCTGAAACGTATTTACGGCACCGATATGGCCAATGAGCAAGTGGCGGATCTGAAAAACCTGGTTCAGTCAGAAGAAAAATCTGACTGGAAAATTTTATTTCAACCGGGATTCCGCATTGCGCTCTTTATTGGTGTCAGCCTGGCTATTTTGGGTCAGTTTATGGGTGTAAATGCAGTATTGTATTATGGTCCGTCGATCTTTCAGCAAACAGGATTATCCGAAGGAGATTCATTGCTTTATCAGGTTCTTGTCGGATTCGTCAATTTTGGATCGACTGTAGTTGCAATGATTGTAATTGATAAGATTGGCCGTAAGAAGCTGGTTTATTATGGTGTTTCAGGGATGATTGTATCTCTGATATTGATTGGATTCTATTTTACACTTAACAAAGTGTCGAATGTAGTTCCTCCTGTAACCTTACTGATATTGATATTGGTATATATTTTTAGTTGTGCGATCTCCATATGCGTGGTAATCTGGGTACTGCTTTCGGAGATGTATCCTGCACGGGTGCGGGGTTTGGCCATGTCGGCAGCAGGGTTTTCATTATGGATCGGAACTTTCCTGATCGGTCAGCTTACGCCCTGGTTAATGACAACGCTGTCTCCGGCCGGAGTATTCTGGCTTTTTGGCATCATGTGCATTCCTTACATGTATATAACATGGAAATTTGTGCCCGAAACGACTGGTAAGTCTCTTGAGGATATTGAACGAATGTGGTTGAAAAAATAATCAACAAATCAAAAGAGTGACTAAAAATCATCCTTTTTAACATGATATATCGCGATCTTAAAAATGTGGTGAATACTGAAAATTTGTTGTTCGTGTGACAACCTAATTTGCACTAATTTCATATTTTAAGTCCTTTTTAAACTGGTTTTGAAATTATTATTTCTAATATTGTAGGTGATTTCGAAAAATCAACCGCTTCAAAATATCTAAATTAACCAAATGAGTAAAGAGGTCAACAATGATTATTGGCTGGTTATTTGGACTCGTTTTAAATCGGGAGACCAGGAGGCTTTTGCAGTCTTGTACAACCACCATGTCAATGCGCTTTACAGTTATGGTACAAAGCTTTGTAAAGATAAAGATGTTGTTAAAGATGCATTGCAGGACCTTTTTCTCGAACTTTTCCTTCACCGCGATAAAATCAGGATCTCTCCTGAAAATCTGAAGTTTTACCTGTTGCTGGCCCTCAAGCGAAATCTGATCAAAAAATTAAAGGCAGGAAGAAAGGTTACCCATGAGTTTAACGAATCTGTTGATTTTGAGCCTCAATACAGTATTGAATTTCAAATCATCGAACAGGAAAAAGACGAGGAGATCAACCGTAAAGTGTCGGATGCGATCCGACAACTGCCGGCAAAACAAAAGGAGGCTGTCTATTTGCGTTACAATGAATCACTCGAATACGGGGAAATTGCCGCCATTTTGGATATTACTGTTGAATCGGTGCGAAAACAGGTTCATCGTGCATTAAAAACAGTCCGCGAAATTATTAGTAATCAGACCGTAACAGTATTATTTACCTTCTTGTTGAAAAAAAGTTAAATAATCTGTCCATGTTTTAACAGTTCGATCCCTTTATAGGTGAAACAACTAACAACGCATGGCGCATCTAAGCAAATACATTGAAAACATAAATTTTATTGCCTGGGTATTTCATCCGAATTCCGAATTGGAAGAATGGTGGAGCCAGTTTGAAACTGAACATCCGGAAGAAAAAAGGAATATTCAATTAGCGCGAAAAATTCTGATGCAATTCAGGACGTCAAACGATGAACTGACTGAATCAGAGAAAATTCTGTTGTTTTCGAAGGTGTTAAAACAAGTTGAAGAAAAGCAGTATGCCGGAAAAGCGATGCGATTGATTCCCGGGTTACTGAAATATGCTGCGGTTGCATTGCTGTTCTTCTCAATAGGTGCGCTGTTATTTTATAAGCCCAATCGTTTCGATCTTCAAAATTATGCTCAGAAACTCACGGAATCTATTTCAGGAAATTCTGCCAAATTGATCCGTGCAAATGGAGAAGACATTACACTTACTGCCGAAAAATCGATCGTTCAATACCAGTCAGACGGGAAATTGGTGGTCAACAAGGATACGATAAACATTGACCAGTCAAAACCTGCCAGAAGTACTGCAATGAATCAATTAATTATCCCTTATGGTAAAACATCCGAGGTCTTGTTACCCGACAGGACAAAAGTGTTTTTAAATGCCGGTAGCAGGTTAATCTATCCCGAAAATTTTAGTGGTGAAACGCGCGAAGTCTATTTGGTAGGAGAAGCTTTTTTTGAGGTTAAACACGATGTGAACCATCCATTTATTGTTATGGTAGGTGATCTTCGAATAAAAGTATTGGGAACCCGGTTTAATGTATCGGCCTATCCTGCAGATAATGTTATTGAAACCGTACTGGCCGAAGGGAAAGTAAGCCTTGGGCAGAACAATGCTGGTTTTTTCGATAAAGCAACAGATTTAGTGCCTGATCAGATGGCGTCGTTTGATAAAAACACTAAAATAACGAATGTGAAAACTGTTGACACAGATAATTATACATTGTGGACAGCTGGTATTCTTAAATTTGAAAGTACGGATCTGAACCGGATTCTTAAACAGGTTGAACGCTTTTATAATATTCGTTTCCACTTCAGTGATCCATTGTTGGGTGGTCTGCGAATCTCAGGAAAACTTGAACTAAATGAAGACAAAGATGAAATATGCCGCCGCATAGCTACAACAGCATCAATAAAAATTCTCAAAAAGGGAGATGACCTCTATGAGGTAATAAGATGAAAAAAACCGGTGAGTGTTCGAGCACTCCCCGGTTTAGTGAAGTGTTAAATTTAGTATTAATGTGCCATTTAACGAGTCAAAAATATGCAAAAAAAACAAGAATTCTTGTTCTCGTTAGGGGATGAGATGCGACTAAGACTAGGAAAGATGAAACGTACCATACTGTTAACCTTTTTGGTCCTTGCTTCTTATGGCAAAAGCTTTTCACAGGTGAAGCTTTCACTTAAATTTAACAAGGCCAATATCCATGAGGTATTGGCGAGTATTGAGAAGAAAACCGACTATATTTTTTTGTACAAGGATGATATTTTCTACGGTTCGAAAGCAATCTCGGTTGATTTTCAGAATGCTGAATTTGAAGTGGTACTCAAATCAATCTGTACACAAGCTAACATAGATTACGAAGTCCGCGACCGGCAGATTATACTTAAAGAAAAAGTGAGTGTGCCGATTCTGTCTGAACAGCCACAGCTTTTAAAGAAGGAAGTCACAGGTAGTGTGATCGATGCAAAAGGTCAGCCAATACCAGGCGCAACAGTTATGGCAAAAGGAACCACAATTGGTATCACCACTGACATTGATGGAAATTTTCAATTTTCTATTCCTGTTGATACCAAAACCCTGGTTTTTTCTTTTGTTGGCATGAAAACACAGGAATTGGATATGTCTGGGAAGACGATATTCATAGTCACACTGGAAGAGGAAGCATATGAAATTGATGAAGTTGTGGCTGTGGGTTATGGTACGTTGCGGAAAACCGATCAAACTGGTGCCACCTCTCATTTGACAAGCGAAAAGATGAATAAAAGTATTGCGACTTCGCCGGCAGAAATGATGCAAGGTCGTATATCAGGTGTAAATATTATACAGAACAATGGTGAACCCGGCTCCGGAATGAGTGTTCGTATCAGGGGTTCGAATTCAATACGTTCAGGTCAGGAGCCTCTTTATGTGATTGATGGTGTTCCGCTCGACAATGCAGATATCACTCCAAATGGTGGTACCGCAGCCGGTATCAATGAAAGCAGCAAGAAAAATCCGATAAGTTTCCTGAATCCTGAGGATATTGAATCAATTGATATTCTGAAAGATGCTTCATCAACCGCTATATATGGTGCACGAGGTGCAAATGGTGTCGTTTTGATCACAACTAAAAAGGGAAAAAAGGGTACTGGGAAAATTAGTTACGATGGTTATACCGGCATCTCGCAAATCAGGAAAAAAATGGATATCCTGAGTTCTGCGCAATTCAGAACCTACCGAAAAGCAAACGGATCGGCATTGCTTGATGAAGGTGCCAGTGTTGATTGGCAGGATGAAATCTTCCGCACAGCCGTAATTCAAAATCATAACCTCTCATTTGGCGGCGGAACCGATAATTTCACCTATCAATCCTCGTTGGGATACCTGAATCAGGAAGGTATTGTCGATAAAACCGGCGTTGAAAAATTAAACGGAAAACTTAAAATCACACAAAGCTCGTTCAATAACCGGCTAAATATTGTTTCAAGTATCATTGCTTCACATGTTGAGGATTTTAGGGTACCAATCTCCGAAACAGGTGGTTTCGAAGGTGATGTGATACTTACCGCACTTAAGTCTAATCCGACCTACCCGATACGGAATCCGGATGGTTCTTATTTCCAATATTCAAAAGACCAGCGGAATCCGGTTGCAATGATCAACCTGGTTGATGATATTACGAAAACAGATCGTGTACTTGCCAATTTTTCGGCTGAAATTGAAATTATTAAAGACTTAAGGTACAAACTCAATATTGGTTTTGACCGTACAAATGCCGAACGCCGTGTGAACCAGGATCAGGAGTTGTCCTATATGGTCAATAAGGGTGAGGCAAATATCAATAAGATCACAGCAAATAACAGGTTGGTGGAAAACTATTTCACGTATTCGCTAAAAGTCGGTGATCAGCACAATTTTAATTTCCTTGCTGGTCATGCTTACCAAAATATTCGGGTATCAACCAATGAATTGCGTGTCTACGGATTTGTAGTCAAGGATATCAAATATACCGACAATCTGCAATATGGTAAATTCTCCGAAGCGGTTGTAAGTTCTTCCGCATATGAAAGAGAGCTTCAATCTTTCTTTGGAAGAGCAAATTACAGTTATGTTGATAAATACTTGTTTACATTAACAGGTCGTTACGACGGTTCTTCCAAATTTGGTAAGAATAAAAAATACGGATTTTTCCCATCGGCTGCATTTGCCTGGAGAACTTCTGAAGAGCAGTTTATGAAAAACCTGGAAGTTGTTAGTGATCTAAAGTTGAGGTTTGGTTATGGCGTAACAGGAAATCAGGAAATTCCTGATAAGATTTCACTGTTGGCTGTGGGTACAACTCCCTCTGCTAATGGATATTTTAACAATACGCTTACGCCGGGGATCACCTTCCTAAGAACGCCAAACCCGGATATTCAATGGGAAACAACTTATCAGTCAAACTTAGGGATTGACTTTGGCTTCTGGAGTAATAAATTAACCGGAACCATTGATCTGTTCAATAAACAAACAAAGGATGTTTTACTCGAGATTCCGGCAAAAGCACCGGCTGCTGCACAAACTCAGTGGCAAAATGTTCCTGATCTTATGATTATTAATAACGGTTTGGAATTGGGACTTAATGCGCAGTTAATCAGACAAAAAAAGTTGACATGGGATTTAGGTGTCAATTTTGCGACAATTAAAAATGAAGTAAAGAATCTTCCTGTAAAACTGATCGAAACAGGCAATGCAAGCGGTCAGGGGTTGTCAGGAACCAGGGTTCAGATTATTACAAACGGCCAACCGATTGGTACCTTTTATGGTTTGGTTTTCCAGGGTCTTGATGCAAATGGAATGAGTATTTACAAAAAAGATGCGACTGGTGCCCAGGTAAAAGAGAATTTAGGCACTGCGTTACCCAGCTTTACATACAGTCTCAATTCCACTATGGATTTTAATGGATTCGATTTCAGTATGTTCTGGTATGGAACACAGGGAAATAAGGTCTACAACAATGCTGCCAATGCATTATTTGTAAAGGGCGCACTCGATAACGGATCAAACGTAACGACGACAGTATATAAATCCAATGAATCGCCGGCAAATGCCAATGCATTTTCTTCCAGATTTGTTGAAGATGCCTCTTATTTAAGACTATCCAATGTGACGATCGGTTATACCTGTAAATTAAAACAGATCAAATGGCTATCAAGTGCACGGATTTATGCAACTGGGAATAATCTTCTTGTAATTACCAAATATACAGGTTTTGATCCCGAAGTGAGTATCAATGCCAGTCAGAATGGCGTTCCTTCTTTAGGTATGGATTATACTGCCTATCCAAAAGCAAGAACGTTTACCCTGGGTCTTAATCTGCAATTCTAATCTTAAGCAATGAAAAATGAACACTCATAAATTAATCCTTTCATTGGTTACACTGGCATTTTTTGGAGCTTTATCCTGTACTGATCTGCAGGAGAAAATCCTTGATGAACAGTTGGGCGCTGACCTGATCAATGATCCGGCAAATATTGAGTCATTAATTAATCCGCCTTATGCAAGCTTAAGGAGAACAATTGAATGGGACAGTTATTGGGCACTGCAGGAAGTGACTTCGGATGAGGTTATTGTACCCACAAGGGGAACTGACTGGTACGACAATGGCGATTGGCAGCAATTGCATCTTCAAACCTGGACGGCCGATCACGGAAAACTGAAAGCTGTCTGGGAGAATTTGAGTCAGGGTGTTTCGAGGGCAAACACCGCAATATATTACATCGGAAAATTTGCGCAGAACGAAACAACCGGGAGGTATATCGGTGAAGCCCGTTTCCTACGTGCTTATTACATGTACCTGATCAACGACCTTTTTGGTCAGGTTCCGTTTCGTGAAGCTACAGAGGTTGATTTTTCGGTCACCCCGAAAGTTATGGCACGAAAAGAAGCTACGGATTATATGATCGCTGAGATAAAAGCGGTGATTCCCAAGCTTAAAACCAAATCGGAGGTTGGATCAGACAGGGTTACTGTTGGAGCTGCAAATGCGTTACTTGCCAAAATTTACCTCAATTATGAAATTTACGCAGGCGAACCAAAATGGGCAGAGGCAATTAAATATGCTGATTTGGTTATTGGAAGCAGCGATTACGCCGTTGCAACTGATTATTGGTCAATGTTTCAGAAAGATGTGGCTGAACATCCCGAGTTTATTTTGAGAGTCCCGATGGATGACAAGGTTGATATGGGAAGTGGAAGTGCATGGGTCAATTTCACATTGCATTATTCGCAGGTATTTGGAAATTACACAAGCCTCTGGAATGGTCCGACAACAACTTCTACATTTTTCAATACCTGGAACAAGGTTGAAGATGCCCGTTATTATGACGCCAGAATCAAACCTGAGACCGGATTCAACCAGGGATTTCTAGTCGGACAACAATTTGGAGTGGATGGCACTCCTTTGAAAATGAGAAATAATGAACCGTTGATTTTTGTTCCGGAAGTAAATTTGGTAAGCTCTGCGGAAAATGCCGGAATCAGGGTGATCAAGTTTGCTCCGAATCCAACAACCGAAAGGCAGTTTTCATCTCCGAATGATGTCCC
>Ga0209123_1003589_pt1 | contig 11439 bp, 10 predicted proteins | sample BarGraIncu00431A_FD_184500 | JGI IMG/M metagenome (GOLD analysis project Ga0209123, IMG submission 184500) | Arctic peat soil microbial communities from Barrow, Alaska, USA - Barrow Graham LP Incubations 004-31A (SPAdes) (version 2) | ecosystem: Environmental > Terrestrial > Soil > Wetlands >...
GAAGAACACGCCTTTTGGTCAAAACTTATTATATCCCTTACAAAGGCATCAAGAGTTTTACATAAATCAGGGCTTTCAACAGCAGATTTTTCAAAGACCGCGAAAGAATATTTTGGTCCAAATATTATATCTTTACACGTGGTTTTCTTAGGAAGAACTGATAGAGTATTTACGGCCTCATCCCCACCACATATAACTCTTACATCCGCTGCTAAAGACATTTGGGTATTTAATTTTATATCCTTACTTGGAAAATTAATCAGTGAAGTACTTTCTAATAATACTAAGCCAGGATAGCTTATTCCTTCAAAGTCTACGGTAATATCTTTTAATGGTTTTAATAGCTCTGTAACAATTTTTATGTTTTCTAAAGGAACTCTAATGAGGTTAACATTTTTACAAAGAAGAGATTGAATTAGATAATAAATTGAAAGCGTTGGTACATTCCCAGCCATAAAATGGCATACCAATCCTCTAGGTAAAGCCTTGATAAATTTATCATCTTCTATTTGCATAAAATCATCTAAGTAGCCTTGTTTTTCAAGATTTAGACGTAGTATTTTCTCAATATTTATTTTTTTAAGCCATAATACTAAAAATGCCACACCCTCATAACTCAACAATTTTCTATCTTTTGATAATATTCTGCTGTATTCATCAATTATTTTAACTATAACACCTGAAGGATATGAGTAAATTTTTTCTCTATTTTTTTCAAGCTCATTTATTATAATTTCCATATCTTGAATTTTATTATTATCTTCAAAAAAGTTATTTCCAAGCATAAAACAACTTATCATTTATTATCCCTCTTTTCTGCAAAGGTGTCTCCACAACCTCTTGTTACAGATTTTCTAACTCTATCTTTAAATATAAAATACTTACCTTTTCTCCCACATTTACAATCATCTATACCTACGAATTCACCTACATCCTCAGTTAATATTGCTTGCCCAGGGTAGCTAGAAGTAAGTCCACTCATAACCTCTATAAGCCCACACTTTCCTTTTTCAACTTCCCTAAGTGTTTGGAAATCTCGAATAATTATTTCTCCAAAATCAGGAACATGTTTATAACCATATTCACAATCAATAAAAACTACACCTACCTCTTCAACCATTCCATAAAAATCTATGATATTTTCAGGGTCAGTCCCAAATACCTGGGCTACAGATTTATTAAATTCTTCTTTGTCAACTTTTTCCTGGGTTAATTTTTTCCATCCTCCACTGTGAAGTAATTTCATTTTTGGTAATTTTAGCGTTATACCTTTGTCCTTTAAAACTTTAACAAACCTAGTCCAGATAATATAAGTAAACCCATAAACCAATATATCTTGATCTTTATACTTATGCTCAAATTCTTTTATTCTTTCAACATTGAGTACAAGGTCCTCCTCTACCATATCCATGATATAAGTTAGACTTTTACCAAAACTACTTACGCCTCTTATGGCAGCACCTCTAGCAGTTATAGTTCCATTTTTTTTGTTAACTTCTTCACTATCAATTATTAACATCGGTCTTCTACTTGAGCCTAAAAAACTTCTTAATATTGATATTAATCCTCTAGATTGACGCATTGAAGTTATTTTATCAATATACACCCTACTCGGAGCGTCTCCTGTTGTAGAACTAGAGTTTAATATTCTAACCACATTTTCCTGCGCGCAAAGTCTAAGGTCAAAATATTTAAACATATTTACTGGTATATACGGAATTTCTTCAAGCGACTGCAATGCATCTAGATCTATCCCAAGCTTTTTATACATACTATTTAAATTTTCATTTTTTTTATTTTCTTCTATTTGAATCTTTAATATTGCTAAAAGCTTTTCTTCCTTATCCTTTTGAAAACATTCAAATTGTATTTGATTAATCATTTCATCAATCATTTTAAATCACCTACCATCACTTTCCCAGAAGAATTCTTTGGAAGTTCATCTAAAAACACAACATATTTAGGTATCTTATAAGATGGAAGATTAGCTTTGCAATAATTAATTACATATTTTTCATCAATTTTAACATCACTATTCTCTACTACAATAAACACTTTCATAGCTTCTCCTAATATATCATCACTAATACCGATTATTGCAACCTCTACAACGCTTTTAATTTGGGTTATGATCTCTTCTACTTCTTTCGGACTTATCCTATTTCCACCACTTTTTATGATTTGCTTTTCTCTTGAAACTATATAGATGTAACCATCACTATCCACAGTAGCTAAGTCTCCAGTATAAAGTGAGCCATTTCTAATAACCTTTTCTGTTTCCTGTCTATCACTTAAGTAGCCCTTCATAATATTTCCGCCTGTTGCTACAACTTCCCCAATATCACCTATATTTATCTCATTACCTTTCTTATCTAAAACTCTAAGCTTAGTTCCCGGAATACCTTTACCTATAGACCCTAACTTTTCTTCAATCATACTAGGATCAAGGTAGGAAAGTCTTGCCGTTGCCTCAGTTTGTCCATACATAATATATATTTCTGATGTGCTTAGAACTTGTTTAAGCTCTTTAATAAAACTATTAGGAAGTTTCCCGCCTGCCTGCGTAACATACCTAAGACTTGATAAACTCCTAGTTCTAATACTAGACTTTCTAAGCATAATTTGATAATTACTTGGCACTCCAGCAAACCCAGTACATTTATACTTATCGATATCATCTAGAACAGAATCTGGGAACATAAATGTATTATTTATAACTAAACTTCCGCAAGCCCTTAAATGAGTATGAAGTAGCGATGTGCCATAACAGTAGTAAAACGGTAATACAACCTCTATTCTATCGCTGCTAGTTAATTTTAAATACTCTATTATGGAGTCAGTGTTATAACACAAATTATAGTGCGTAAGCATTACACCTTTTGGTTTCGCTGTCGAACCTGATGTAAATAATATTACAGCCACCTGCTCTTTGGGGTTGATTTCTACCTCATTTTTTATAGTTTTATTATTGCCATTCATAGCTAATAAATCACCTAATATTTCCTCGGTGATAATTTTAATATCTTTATTTATAATCCCGCTTACCTTGTTTAAAAAGCGCTTCTGAATAAAAATTGCCTTAGCTTCACAGCTATTTATAATATATTCAATATCCTTGTTGCTTAATGTTGGATTTATTGGTACACAAGTGCATCCGCTTTTTATTATTCCAAAATAACTCTCTATAAATAAAGGAGAATTCTCTGCTATTAAGAGAATTCTATCTTCATTTATGAGTGTAGTTTTTTTTATCATATTAGATATTTGTAGTATTTTTGAATACAACTTCTTGTAGCTTGTATTTGTTTTATGAATTATTGCAGTTTTACTAAGCATTGAGGAAAACTCAAAGACATAGTCAGTAAATGTCATATTGTAACACTGTATTTCTTAAGTATCTTTTTAATATCTCCTATAGTATACATTCTTGAAACATCTTCAACTGCTAAAGATATTTCAAACTTCTCCTCAAGCTCCGTTACGAGTTCAATATGACTAAGCGAATCCCAATCCTCAATTTCATCTGGTCCAAAACTATCCTCAATTTCAGGCATGTTTTTTGTATCAAAAGTAGACTCTATCATTTTGTTGAAAATTTGTAAATTAGTCATTTGTAATTCCTCCTAATTTTAATTTAATTCTAATAATTTTTTTATTTAATACTAATATTAATAAGCAATAATCATGCCAAATTTAAAATTTATTTCAGTCTTTTTTAAGATAAATCTTATATTCCATAAGCGAATAAATAGTTTCCAACTATGGGTATGTGCTATACTTCAGATATAGAAACTGGCGAGTCAGATGTTACAATCCATCGTCTATGTTTATTCACTAAAATAACTTGAATACAAAAGGTGTGAAAATTTATGGAGTTTACTACAAGGCAAAAAAAAAGATTAGTAATAGGAATGAGTGGATTTAATAGATGTGGAGAAACTAGTAATATTTAGCCATTGAATCTAAGGAGGTGATGTCGTGCATGATTTAACTGTAGAAAGAGGAAGACTAAAAATTAACATGAAGGTATTCTTAATAGGGAATGATTTATGTGTAATAATATCAGGAGGAGATACTCCTCATATAGGGTGTGTAACCTTGAGTGTTCCAAGTCCAAGCTTATCAGATACCAATTATACTAGTGCTACAACCTCTGTACTAAATCTATTAGGGCATAAGGACGATGAAGCTGCAAGATATGTGTCTCACACTCTTTCATCTAAATTAAATAAAAACGTTGTTGTAACTTGTGGTATACATGTTGATAATATAACAGTTGAAGAGATCAAATTGGTTATAAATCTTTTAAAACAATTGACAGATACATTTACAAAAAAAATATTAGAAGGAAAGGAAGATTTATAAGTTAGAAATCTCCCTTTCCTTTATTATACTTAAACCATTTTACAGTGTAGTTCTTAAAAACCATTGAACTATTCGATAACTTTTTCTCTTACAAGACCAATTATAGTTTCACCACCTAGTCATTCCTTAGCTATAATAAATTTTCCATATTTCTCTAATAACTCATTTTTTTCATCAGTTATTATAGTACATTCACTAATTTCAAACGCCTTACAAAAAGTTACTTTATTTAACTTTGAACTATCTAAAAGTGCGTATGTTTCTTTTGAATTTTCTTTAACTTTTTTCTTTTTATTCGCCTCTCTTGCATCGGGCGTATTTATACCACTATTTAAACTATAACCACTAGCTCCTAAAAAGGCCTTATCAAAAAACATATTGGATAACATTTGATCTGTCATCGGGCCTACTATTGAAGCAAGATTTCTTGTGATTTGTCCTCCAAGTATAATACAAGTAATTTTAGTATCAGCAAGCTCATTAAGTACTTGTGTATTAGAAGTTACCACCGTTATTTCTTTATCCTTAAGATATTTCATCATACTTAAAGTCGTAGAACCTGAGTCAATATATATTACTTCTCCATCATTAACAAGTGAAGCCGCGAGTTTAGAAATTTTATCCTTTTTTTCAAGGTTTAATAGTTGCTTAGTTTCAATAGAAATATCAACTGAGCCTACCTTTAATTTAGCAGCACCGCCTCTTAATAAAACAACTTCCCCGTCATTTACAAGAGTGCGTAAATCACGTCTGATAGTAGACATTGAAAAATCTTTTAAAGCCTCAACTAAATCATCTACATATACGATTTCCTTTTTTTCAAATTCTTCTAAAATTCTTTTTCTTCTCACATATGGAATCAATTTAACACCTTCATTTTTTATATACATTATAACATAACATGTATTCCTTAATATACAAATAATATCTATTAATGTAACAATTCTTTTAAAGTTGGCATAGAATCCTGTGCACCAACGTTTGTAACCGTAAATGCTCCTGCTAATGCCGCAAATTCTGCAGCCTCTGAATATTTACAATCAGTTAAAAGCTTATACGCAAAAGCCCCGAGATATGAATCTCCAGCTCCAGTACTCTCTATCGCATTAACTTTTTTTGCTGGAACATGTAACTTTTGTTTTCCGTCATAAACTACGCTTCCATTTTCGCCCAGTGTAATGATAACCAAATCCTTCACTTTTACAAATAATCTTTCACAGTACTTATTTGCTGTTTCTAAATCAGTTATTGTTTCACCACTATAAAATGATGCCTCTAGTTCGTTTACAACAAAGCAGTTCACTTTTGATAATGCGAAGCCCGAAATATTTTTTGCCGGTGCAGCATTTAAAATTATAAAACATCCATGTTCATGAGCCTTTAAAATAGCATACTCTACTACATCTGTAGGTATCTCCATCTGTAAAATTACGATTTTACTCCTTTCCAAGAGATGTTCGATATCATCTATATTTCTTTTATTAATTGTATAATTAGCTCCTGTGGATATTGTAGAAACTAAAGTACCATCCTCTAATGCATTAACAACACCAATGCCTGTGTTTAATTCACCTATCATAATATTATCTACATTCACACCAAATCTTTTTAAATTAAGCAGTAGAACTTCTCCAAAATTGTCATTACCTATAGCTCCCACTAAGTATGTTACTGCACCTAGTTTGGCACATTGAACTGCTTGGTTTGCACCTTTACCCCCACCTGCAAAACTAACAGTATCAGCAGTAATTGTTTCTCCCTTTTGCGCAAATCTTTTTTGCTTGAAAATTATATCATAATTTATACTTCCAATTACGGTAATAATATTTTCTTTCATTATATTCCCTCCAAACAATCAATAAATTTTGTACTTACAATTTCTGCGATTTTTTAGATAAGGCATTTTGGATTAACTCGAAACATACTGCAACAATTATAATTATCCCTGTTGCTATATACTGCCAAAACGTATCTACACCAACGACTACAAGTCCTACTTTTAATGCAGAAAGAACAATTGTTCCAAGTACTGTTCCAATTATACTTCCTCTTCCCCCAGCAAGGCTTGTTCCACCTATAGCTGCGGCGGCAATTGCATTCAATTCGTACCCTTGTCCTGTTGCAGGTTCACCGGTTCCAAGCCTAGCTAACATAATCATTCCTGCAAGTGCTGCACCTAACCCACATATAACATAGACCATCAACTTATTCTTCTCTACATTTACACCAGACAACCTAGTTGCTTCTTCATTTCCTCCCATTGAGTACACATATGTTCCAAATCTTGTGTGCTTTAAAAGTATATGTGCCACAATAGCAAACCCAAAAAGAATAAATATCGAAACTGGTATATTTCCAAAAACATCTCCATCTAACATATTTCTGAAATTTTGAGGCATATCTAGAACTGGCCACCCATTAGTAATAACATAAGCAACCCCTCTATATATACTCATAGTTCCTAAAGTTGCTATGAATGCTTGGAGTTTAAGTTTAGTTATTAAAAATCCATTTAAAACTCCTAATACTACTCCTATTAATGCTCCTACTAAAACGGCTAGTACTGGGTTCATACCGCTTGCAAGAAGCTTACCTACGCCAACTATAGCAATAGCCATAGTCGATCCAACTGAAAGGTCTATTCCTCCTGTAATTATAACAAAGGTCATGCCTATCGCAATTAACCCATTAATAGTACTTTGATCAATTATATCTATCAGGTTACCTGTGCTTAAATATATAGGATCCATTATAGAAAATACTATTAACATAAGTAAAAGCACTGCTGCTGTACCAATTTCACGTCCTAATTTTTTTGAAAATAGTTTAATTATATTCTTCACTCTCATTATTCTCCCCCCATTGCATAGTGTAATATAGTTTCCTCGTTCAATTCATCTTGTTTTAATTCTTTAACAATTCTTCCCTGTCTCATTACAAATGCCCTATCACTCATTCCAATTATTTCAGGTAACTCCGAAGAAACCATTATTATTGATTTTCCTTCTTCAAGCAGGTCCTCCATTAAACTATAAATATCTGCCTTCGCTCCTACATCTACTCCCTTAGTTGGTTCATCAAAAATAAATATATCAACTTTGGTTGATAACCACTTTGCTAATATTACTTTCTGCTGGTTTCCGCCACTTAAATTTTCAGTAAGATGCAATGGGTTCTTAGGCTTAATACCAATTGATTTTATGAATTGATCAGCATTATTGGTTTTTTCTTTGTGATTAACTAGGCCTAAGTGTGTAAAATTTTTCATACATGCAAGCCCAATGTTGTCTGCATTTGTCATCATTTTTACAAAGCCTTGGGTTTTCCTATTTTCAGGTATTAGTCCTATTCCATGTTCTAATGCATTTATAGGTGATTTAATGTTACTCTCCTCACCATTAATATATATATTGCCACTTGTCCTGCGGTCGGCTCCAAATATTGTTCGCATTACATCTGTACGTTTGGATCCAATTAAACCCGCAAATCCAAGAATCTCTCCTCTTCTTAATTTAAAACTTATATCACTAAATGTATTACTAAGTGCAAGATTTCTGGTTTCTAAAACAACTTCGCCCGTAACTCTACTTGGTCTATGCCTTACAGCAAATGCAGATACATCTCTACCTACCATACTTTGAATAAGTTTTTCTCGTGTTACATCCGAAATTTCATAAGTACAAATATATTTACCATCTCTTAAAATTGTTGCCCTATCAGCGATTCTAAATATTTCATCTAGTCTGTGACTAACATAAATTATTGTCAGTCCATCATTTTTTAATTGATTTATAATATTGAAAAGAATTTCAGCTTCATTACTTGTTAAAGATGCCGTTGGTTCATCGAAAGATATAATTTTCGCTTTGTGAAAAAGCGCCTTAGCGATTGCAATCATCTGCATCTCTCCAGCACTTAATGTATTTACTAAATCCCTACTATTAAAATTACACTTTAGTGTCTTTAAGATATCATCAGTCAAACGATATAATTCCTTAAAGTTAATTACTAATCCTTTTTTAGGTTCATATCCTAACGCAATATTTTGTCCAACTGTTAACTCCGGTATTACGTTAATTTCCTGATGTACTTTTGAAATTCCAAAAACTATTGCCTCATTAGCATTCTTAAAGTTTACTTTTTTATTATTAATAGCTACTTCTCCACCATATTCGTTATAAACTCCGTGTAAAATATTTAGAAGGGTAGATTTTCCTGCACCATTTTCGCCAAGCAAAGCATGTACTTCACCTTGCTTTATATCGAAGCTTACATTGTCAAGTGCCTTTACACCTGGAAAAACTTTAGAAACACCTTTGAACTGAATAATTGCCTCCATGCACATTGTATCTCCTTTCTTTAAGAGGATAGTTAAGATTAAGTACCCTAACTACCCTTCTTTTTCTTCTATCTTTTATTATTTTTCATTACTATTAAAATGTAGGGTCTTCCCACTTTATTATCTCTTCTGCAGGTGTATTAACATTTGTACTGTCTATTAATGCTTGAGGCGTCCAAATTACTCTTGGGATTTTTTGTCCTCCTAATATTCTTATAGTAGCTTCAACTGCAACTTCACCTGTATATTTAGGAAAAGAATCAACAGTTGCAGAAAGTTCACCTTTTTTAATTGAAGCATATGCTTCACCTATACCATCTACTCCTACTACAAGTATTTTCTTTCCAGAAGCCTTAACTGCTTCAACAACTCCCAATGCCATTGTATCGTTATTACAGAATATCGCTTTTAAATCAGGATGTTTTTTAATCCAAGTGGCAGCAAGATCTTTTGCCTTTCCCCTATCCCAATCAGCATTTTGTTTTTCAACAATTTCAATTTTTGGGGCATTTGCCTTTATCCAATTTTCAAAACCAGTTGTTCTCTGACGTGCTGCATAAGCTTTTGGCATACCAATAACAATTGCAACTTTACCTTCACCACTAATTTTTTTACTTATCCATTCTGCTGAAAGTTCTCCATTTTGTATAGCCTTCGCTCCAACAAAGTTTGGAGTAACCGGGATTATGCCATCGTTTACATTAATTACCGGTATTTTTGCTTTGAGAGCATCTTCAGCCCCTGGTACAAGATTACCATCAGATATAGGTGAGAGTAATAATGCTGAATATTTTTTATTTATCATATCTTTAACAACAGCAAGTTGTCCTTGTTCATCGTTTTCACCTTGAGCTGATTTTACATCAATTGTTACTTTAATTCCTTTATCGTTCATTTTCTTAGCACCAGATTCCATTCCCTCCTTAAGAGTTCTCCAGTATTCGTTTTCAAAAGCCTTAGAAACAGCACCTAGTTTAACATCTCCATTAATTTTGGGAACTGCGCCAAAATCAGCCCTCATTTTTGAAAATTCAATTCCATCTTTATCCTCATCAGGATTAAATGCAGTGCTTTGATCAGTACTCGTGCTTGATTTACTAGAATCAGTTTTGTTAGATGTACTACAACCTGCTAATACTGCAATAGTCATAATAAGAGAAATACTACCTAGAAATATTTTTTTCTTTAACATAGTACAAAATTCCCCCTCAAAATATAATATTTATGATTAATTCAGCCTATAATTAGCACTGAATTATATCCCTAACAATTTGCTATAAAATCTTTGCTTTATTTATTATTTAATAAATTTTAGCAACAACTTTTGAACAGAAATAGCATCTTTTGCATCAATTGCCTTTTGGATTTCCTCTATTCCTAATTCATCAATGGATTTACTGATTTTATTAACCATTTCAATATTAGCTTCACATTCTAGTACTTGATTTTCTCTTACTGGAAACGTATCAAAATAAATTGCATCATCGTAATTACTCTTTTTTAAATAATATAAGAATTCAAATGTTTGAGGTAAATTTATAGTTCCTACCATGAGCCCGTCATCATTAAGTTTATTTCCATCATTTAAATGGATTCCATATAACTTATTCTTTTCACTTGCCAAGCATAGTCCAAATGCAGGATTTTCACCTTTCATAATCATATGGCAAAAATCTAATGTAACACCTAGATTACTTCTATTAACCTCATTAAGTAACATCATAGTATCTCCAAATGTAGAAATAAGTGAAAATACTCTTGGTTGGTACGGTTTGTATTCAATGCTGATTTTTAGGTCACTTCCGTATTCACAAATTTCCTGAAAAGCTTGTACAATCTTGTTCCACGATTCGCTATAATTCAACTGAAATGGATAGTCATATCCATCAAATCCTAACCATATAGTTACAGTTTCTCCTCCAAGTGATCTACAAACATCTATAGATTCCTTACAAATAGCAATAGCTTTTTTACTAATTTCTACATTAGAATTTGTAAATTCACCATTTATAAATTCATCTCTAAATCTAGGTGCAATTCCATTTAGTTTTAAATCATTTTTTTTTAAAGCACTAGATATTTCATCCACTGAATTACTATTAAAATGTTCAGGATAATTCAAATCCACATGTGTTATGCCATCCACTTGAGCAATTTCACTTAAAATCTCAATTAAATCATTTTTATCATTTCTAAAAAAAGAATTTATCCTAGTTGCATATTTCATACGTACCTCTTTCCCGCTGAATACAGCAAAATTTACTTTGTTTCTATGATATTAATATAATTCAAATTTCATATTTTGTCAACCGTTTTCATTTATATTTAATTATATTCATTTTGAGTCAAAAACCCAGTGAATCATTTTCTTTGTTTATATAAAAAAAAACCACTAAATATATATTTAGTAGTTCGTCAACTATGGGCACTTCTTTTATATGCTTTATATGATTATATGTGTATTGCAAATGATTAATATATTTATAAATGAGTCTGTATTAAAGACAATGTTATTATAATTTTTGTTCGGTGCGCTCTATTATATCGTCTTGAGTCTGTTTTGTTAGTACATTAAAGAATGCACTGTATCCTGCAACTCTAACTATTAAATCTCTATATTCTTCTGGATGCTTTTGTGCATCAATTAAAGTCTCTCTAGATACTACATTATATTGTACATGGAAACCTTCCAAACGATTAAAGAAAGTTCTAATTAATGAAATTAACTTGAGTCT
>Ga0209123_1003590_pt1 | contig 11438 bp, 5 predicted proteins | sample BarGraIncu00431A_FD_184500 | JGI IMG/M metagenome (GOLD analysis project Ga0209123, IMG submission 184500) | Arctic peat soil microbial communities from Barrow, Alaska, USA - Barrow Graham LP Incubations 004-31A (SPAdes) (version 2) | ecosystem: Environmental > Terrestrial > Soil > Wetlands >...
CAAAGCATTTTTGTATGAAAATTTGGATTGATTTTATCAACACTCCCCAGGTATCTTTTTGGGTTCCTTTTATAAAGGAATTTAAAAGGGAGAATCATACGGTTATTCTGACATGCCGGGATTCGGGTAATACAATTGAATTGTTGAAACAGCAGAGATTGGATTATCAAATTATTGGGGAAAAGGTAGGAAATGGAATCATGCAAAAGTTGCTGTTTTTCCCAAAAAGACTGTATAAACTTTATTCTTTTATTCGCAAAAATAAGCCAGATATTGCTGCCAGTCAAAGTAGCTTTTATCAACCAATAGTTTCCCGCGTCTTAGGTATTCCTTGCCTTTATACCAACGACAATGAACATGCAAAAGGTAATCTGTTTGGTTTCCTTTTTGCAACAAAAGTCATATTGCCAATCGCACTTAGCAATGAAGATTTCACAACAAAATGGCCCTTGAAATCAAAAATTTCCTTTTACCCAAGTGTTAAAGAGGCAATTTACCTTTCGCAACAAACCGAATTATTGCCTCTTATTTCAGGTAATAAAAGTATGATCTATTTCAGACCAGAGCCATGGTCTGCCCAATATTACGACGGGCCTCTGAATTTTTTCGATGAAACATTATTATTACTGGCATCCGATTATAAAATCATCGTGCTTCCGAGGGATAAAAACCAGACAGATCATTACAGGCACGCGAAATTCTCCAATATTGCTGTTGCAGGTAAACCGCTAAATTTAAAAGATATTGTTTCCGATTGCCTATTGTTTATTGGTGCAGGTGGATCAATGACCCGGGAATTGGCGGTTTTAGGAATCCCTGTTATATCCATCTACCAGGCAGAAATGCTATGTGTGGATAAGTATCTTGTTGACAAAGGTCAAATGAAGATAAAACCGGATATTACTTATGATGAAATCAAAATCATTATGGAAGCGGGTAGCGTAATCAACAAAGATTTGTCAGTGCTTGATGAAGGAAAAGAATCTTACAGATTAATCAAAAATCAAATATTACACCTAAACTAACAAACTATGATAAAAGGAGCCATTATTGGTCTTGGCAAGATGGGGCTTTCCCATGCAGCAATTGTTGGGGCACATCCCGATGTCGAGATGGTTGCTGTATGCGATACATCGTCGTTGGTGCTCGATGCATTTAAAAAATTCAGCAAGGTAAATACCTACAGCGATTACAAGGAGATGATTGAAAAAGAGTCTTTAGACTTTGTACTGGTCGCTACCCCTACACGGTTTCATTATCCAATGGTGAAATATGCGCTCGGTAAAGGATTGCATGTCTATTGCGAAAAACCGTTTAGCCTTATGACGCAGGAGGGAGAAGAATTATGCCTCCTTGCCACAAGCAAAGGACTCGTTAACCAAGTGGGGTATCACAATCAATTTATTGGGACCTTCAGGGAGTTAAAACGCCTGATTAATTCAGGTGTGCTTGGCGAGGTGATTCACTTCGTTGGCGAGGCTTATGGACCGGTTGTCACCAAGGAGAAAGGAAATACCTGGCGATCGAAACCCGAAGAGGGGGGCGGATGCCTGTACGATTATTCATCGCATGTATTAAACCTGATTCAGGAGATTATTGGCCGTCCGGTAAAAGCAAGTGGTTCACAACTGTTAAGCATTTACTCCAAAGGAGTTGAGGATGCAGTTTACGGTACATTGACCCTTGCAAATGGTGTAAGCGGCTTGTTGTCTGTCAACTGGAGTGACGAAACCTACCGTAAAATGTCAACATCAATAACTGTAATCGGTAAAAATGGGAAAATTATTTGTGATGCAACCGAGATTAAAATCTTCCTGAAAGAACCAGTTAAAAAAGAGGGATTAGACAAAGGGTGGACAACAAAATATATTACTGACTTTGCCATCCCGGTAGATTTCTACCTGAGAGGCGAGGAATACAGCGCACAAATCGACCATTTTATCGGCTGTATTAAAAATAAAAAACAGGCAGTAATTAACTCGTTTGAGCAAGGGCTCTATACAGACAAGGTGATTGAAATGATTATTGCAGACGCTAAAAAACAATTAATCAATGGATAAAACATTATTTGGCGACAACCAGTTTTTTGCTGTAAACCATGCGTCGGATGAGAAAGCACGTGCCCAGTCCGTCAGGTTTAAGGAAAATACAGCTATCATCAAAGTACTCGATCAGGCCATCGATATGGGAATCAATACATTTATGTGCACGACACACGACCGGATTGCCAATATTTGTGACCACCTGCGGGCAAACCCTGCGCGGTATAAAAACTTTAACATCTATCCTTGCATGCCATATGCCCACAAGTATGCCAATGCGGTCACTGAGTTGGGGATTATAGGCACCATCAAGCAATATGTACCGGGAAATATTTTCAGCACATTTGCCAAGGGTGGTTTTGCGTTTTTGAACAAAGACTTCATCGGATTAATGGAATTACTCATTGATGCGGAGATGAAGATGTTCAAAGGGATCAACACCCCGGTTATCTTTATTCAGAATGTGCTTACAGACATGATTCTGGGATTAAAGATGTATGATATTTTCAAGGAATACGATGCATATATCCGCAAAAAATTCAATGCAGAACCGGGATATATCACGATGAACATGCCAAGATTGTTGGATGCATTGAATTCGGTAGGTATCGAAAACCCAATTATTTGCAGCTCAATCAATAAAATTGGTTTCCGGATGAGTGGCGGAATTGAAATTTACGAAAAGTACCTTAACGAGAAGCAATTTCGGCCTATTGCGATGCAAGTGCTCGCAGCGGGTGCAATACGCCCCAAAGAGGCGATTGAGTATTTGGGAAAGTTTCCAAGGATCGAATCGGTGTTGTTTGGTGCATCGTCGAAAGAGCATATCCGGGAGACAATGGATTTGATTGAAGTAAATTTGTACCAGAGCTGTCATTGCGAGGAGGAGGTTCTACTACCAAGCTGTCATTGCGAGTGAACCCCCGTACGGATGCCGGGTCCGATGTTTTTTGAACCCTGCTTCATACGAAGAGATTGCTTCGTCGTGCCTCCTTGTATTGACAGTTTGGTAGCATTGACATTCCTCGGGGGGATTGCTTTCCCGAAGGATCGGGACAGGCAGTCGCATTTTGATTGTGCTAAGAAGGAAATAATACACGCTCCTCGCAATGACAGTCCTGGTGATGAACGCTTCTCGCAATGACAACTACGGAGGGCTGGCCTTGTGCAGGTGGATTGCTTCGCTGCGCTCGCAATGACAGTCCTGAGGATGAGCGCCTTTCGCATTGACAGACACAGATGGAATATAAAACCTATCATACTTATATCGTAACCAACAAAAACCATACAGTGCTTTATACCGGAGTAACGTCTGCGTTACGAAAACGGATATGGGAACATAAAAACAAGATGTATCCCCATTCGTTTACAGCAAAATATAACGCTGACGAACTGGTATACTACGCGGCTTTTTTCGATATTGGTGAGGCAATTGTCCGGGAAAAACAGATCAAAGCAGGTTCGCGTCAAAAGAAATTGGATTTAATCAATGCTTTTAATCCTCAATGGCATGACTTGTTTGATGATTTGGATTAATCAGTCGGAGCGGGGGTGCGAGGAGGTGGAATACGACCAAGCTGTCATTGCGAGCGAAGCGAAGCAATCCCCCCGCACCGATGCCGGGTCCGATGTTTTTTGAACCCTGCTTCATGTGAGGGATTGCTTCGTCGTTCCTCCTCGCAATGACAGCTTCGTCGTGCGTCCTTGTATTGACAGTTTGGTAGCATTGACATTCCTCGGGGGATTGCTTCGTCGCATTTTGATTGTGCTAAGAAGGAAATAATACTCGCTCCTCGCAATGACAATCCTGAGGATGAACGCTTCTCGCAATGACAATCAAAGAAAATAACACAGACGTGAAATCCGCATTGTGAAAAACGAATGCCACGTATATGAATCTTTTGTACTTCGAATTAAAACGACCCCGCTAATAGATGATTAGTTTATGATTCATTTGCGTCGAACCAATTTTTGTTTTTACGATGTAGATCCCTGGTTGCTGATGATCCAGGTTAAATTCTTCTGCGGTTTCCAAGATGCCCCTTGACAGGATGTTTCTGCCGGAAATATCCAGAATCTCAATCCGGCCTCCGGTTTCAGGGATCGCGGATAATCGAACTGTAAAGTTGCCGTTGCAAGGATTTGGATATACTTCAGTTTTGATACGATCATCAATGATTTTGGCATCAGGAGTTAACGCTTTCATTCTGACAAGCACACTTGCTTCTTTTTGATAATTCAGTTGTCCGTTTAATAGTTCTGTCTGAACCTGAAATTCTTTATTGGTCAACTTATTCCATCCAACGATACGGATGATGCTCCCTTCTTTAAACCCATCCGGTTTTTGAGCGTCCGACGAAGCAGAAGCAACTAAACCTGCCGTTCCGTCAATCATCTGATTTTTTGTAATTTTCAGAGATCCAACACAAACATCGCCATCAAAAGCAGCCAACTCATCCCCAATGGATATTCCGGCTTCCTGCAAACCAACGATGTTAATATTCATATGATCCGTTCCATTGCCTTCAATTTTCGTTAAAAAATATTCAGCTTTAGCTGCTGTGACAGGAATTGTAGCTGATTTAAGGTAGTTCTCGTGAATGGTAATAACTGCATCCGAATTCGATTTTACCTTGTACGCTTTTCCGGGGATAAAATTGCCAATTGCATTTTTCCATCCTCCAAATATTCCCCAATTCTCGATTGAATTTCCAGCTTCATCCTGAACCTTCATCAATTTATTTTGATCTATCAGTGATTGAATAATATCCATCGCATCCACCAAATCGGTACGGGAAAATGAGATGATATTCCATCCTGACTTTAAGGGGATATCAAGCGGCAGGACAATGGGTCTGCCTGTTACCCGAAGCGTACAATTGTTCGCGACCTTGATCTTGTACCCTTCGGTGCTTTCGAAGGACCCAATTTTATTGATCCAACCTCCAAAGCTACCCCAGTTCTCGAACGAATTACCCGCTTCATCCTGTACTTTGATCAGTTCACCCTGATCCATCAGTTGTTTTGCGACAGTACTTACATTCGGATCATCAGGGGATATATAGGTTGAGATCAGGTTATAACCTTTCAACAATGCAATGGTTTGTATATTTTCAGTAAAAGTTGCAATTTCAACGACAGAAGTAGCTCCGGCAGAATATTTTCCACTGGTAAGCCATGTTGGAAGGTCGTTCTTGTAGTTGACAACATTTGTTCCCATTTCCCGCTGATTTGTATTATCCCAAATCTTAAATATAATTGAATCGTTATTAATAAAGCCATTGTTCGAACCATCGTCCTGCGACGCGGGGATTACAAGAAATGTACTATTAATCGCAGCGTTAATGGATTTGGTTAATATGATGGAGCCCACACATTTTGAACCACTGAATACTGCAATTTCGTCATCAACAGATAGAGGCAGGTTTTCCAGCGTTGCTGATACAACGATCAGGTTCATATGATTTGTTCCATTTTCGCCTTGCCAAACCGGAACAAAGTGCGATCCATTAATACCTTTAGGATTGGTGCTATTGGTAACAGTCTGGGCGGTGACCGATGCAGCTTGTCCGGCCGAATTTGTTTGCAACGGACTCACAGCAGGTTTTGTGTAAGCTACGGTAACAACATCTCCAAAAGCGATCGCACTTGCAAGTGTTAGCTGAACTTTGGTTCCCGAGATTGCAACAGCATTCACTGCTCTTGCGGCAGAATTTACCAGAACCGAAAATGCAGAGGTTGCAGGTAGGATATTGGCCAGGCTCAGGTCATAAGTCATTTCGATCAGCGAAGGAGCTGTATTTCCGACAGCAGCAATGATATATAAAGGAACGGGGGCGCTGATATTATTGGTCACAGCCTGGACACTGATTGATAAAACCTGTCCAGCTGAAGTTGTTTGCAAAGGACTCAAAGCAGGCTTGGTGTAAGCTACGGTAACAACATCACCAAAAGCGATCGCACTTGCAAGTGTTAACTGAACTTTGGTTCCTGATATTGCAACACCTTTCACTGCTCTTGTGGCAGAATTTACAAGAACTGTAAATGCAGATGTTGCAGGTACGATATTGGCCAGGCTCAGATTATAAGTCATTTCTACCATCGAAGGAGCTGTATTCCCGACAGCCGCGCTGACATATACCGGAACCGGAGGATTAATGCTGTTGGTCACAGTCTGGGCACTGATTGATACAGCCTGTCCGGCCGAAGTTGTTTGTAACGGATTCGATGCAGGCTTCGTATAAGCTACGGTAACAACATCACCAAAAGCGATGGCGCTGGCAAGTGTTAACTGAACTTTCGTTCCTGAGATTGCAACAGCATTCACTGCTCTTGCGGCAGAATTTACTAAAACTGAAAATGCAGATGTGGCAGGTACGATATTGCCCATACTCAGGTTATAAGTCATTTCGATCAGCGAAGGAGCTGTATTCCCTACTATCGCGCTGGCATATACCGGAACGGGAGAGCTGATATTATTGGTTGCAGCCTGTGCGGTGACCGATGCAGCCAGTCCGGCCGAAGTTGTTTGCAACGGACTCACGGCGGGCTTCGTATAAGCTACCGTAACAACATCACCAAAAGCGATCGCACTTGAAAGTGTTAACTGAACTTTGGTTCCAGAGATTGCAACAGCATTCACTGCTCTTGCGGCAGAATTTACCAGGACTGTAAATGCGGATGTAGCAGGTATGATATTGGCCAGGCTCAGGTTATAAGTCATTTCAAGAAGTGAAGGAGTTGCATTCCCAACTGCTGAACTGACATATACCGGAACCGGAGGATTGATGCTGTTGGTCACAGCCTGGGCGATGATCGATGCTGCCTGTCCGGCCGAAATTGTTTGTAACGGACTTGTTGCAGGTTTTGTATAAGCTACCGTAACAACATCACCGAAGGCAATTGGGTTGGCAAGGGTTAACTGAACTTTAGTTCCTGAGATTGCAACAGCATTCACTGTTCTCGCGGCAGCATTTACCAGGACTGTAAATGCCGATGTGGCAGGTACGATATTGGTCAGGCTAAGCGAATAAGTCATTTCAAGAAGTGAAGAAGTTGCATTCCCTACTGCAGCGCTGACATATACCGGAACGGGAGCGCTGATATTATTGGTTACAGCCTGTGCGCTGACCGATGCAGCCTGTCCGGCCGAAGTTGTCTGTAACGGACTTGTTGCAGGTTTTGTATAAGCTACCGTAACAACATCACCGAAGGCAATTGGGTTGGCAAGGGTTAACTGAACTTTCGTTCCTGAGATTACAACAGCATTCACTGCTCTTGCGGCAGAATTTACCAGAACCGAAAATGCCGTTGTGGCTGGTACGATATTGGCCAGGCTCAGGTCATAAGTCATTTCGACCAGCGAAGGGGTTGTATTCCCTACAGAAGCGCTGATATATACCGGAACGGGAGCGCTGATATTATTGGTCACAGCCTGTGCGGTGATTGATGCAGCCTGTCCGGCCGAAGATGTTTGCAAAGGACTCACAGCTGGCTTCGAATAAGCTACGGTAACAACATCACCAAAAGCAATCGCGCTGGCAAGTGTTAACTGAACTTTAGTTTCTGATATGACGACTGAATTAACTGCTCTCACGGCAGAATTTACCATAACCGTAAATGCCGATGTGGCAGGTACGATATTGGCCAGACTCAGGTTATAAGTCATTTCGATCAGCGAAGGGGTTGTATTCCCAACAATAGAGCTGAGATAATTAGGGCTTGGATCAACCATAAGTACGGCTGAAGTAAAGGGTAATAATGTAATACTGTTAACATATTTTACGCCTTTAACATCAATCATCGGCTGACTTAATGTAACCACTTTATTAGATTTAGTTACATTATACATAAAATCAATATAATCATCTTTATTGATCATTGTTGTATCAACTTCATAGAATTGTAGATTATCAATCCAAACTGTTTGATCAGCATTATCTAATGTAAAATCTAAACTAACATTGGAATCAGATAAATCAAACTGGACTAATAGCTGATTTTCTGTCCTTGAAGTATCTATTGGTGTCCAAAAGGAATTTGTAAAGCCCCATGGAGAATTATTTTGAATAGCATTAATTTTCAAGTAACTATTGGGCTTACTACTTCGGGAACTAAACTTTACAATATATTTTTTTGTGCGGTCAATAGAACCAATATTAAATAATACAACCGCATTTCTATTTTGACTTGGATTAGAAATAAGTAAACAACTACCGTCTAGTTTTTTATTGCTAACTAATGAGATAGTACAGTTTGCATTAGCAATTCCTCCTAAACCATCTGAAACCTCAAAATGCTCCTTAGTAAATTTATTAAGACCTATAAAATTATAGTTGTATTCAGATTGTATGTTTGATAGATTTATTGAATGTTGATCTTGTCTGTATTCTGATTGCCAAGCGGCAAGATTATATGGTTTACCCAAGTAATCATCAACAGTAAAATTGACAGTGTGAATTAATAATTGATCACCATAGGGTTTTGCATAATAATTACTGTCGGAAATGCCAAAGGTAGATATATCATTGGCCGCAGTATAAAACCCCAATGCTAATTGAGAACTATTTTTAGAAAAGTAAATATTTTTTTTGACATTAATTCCGGTAATTCCTGGTCCCCAGTTATAAAAATATAGCTGAACTTTGTTGTTATAGAGCGTATTGTTCTCAATCTTAATATTTTTCGAACCATTTACAAATACTCCATAATTGGCGCAATTAGCAACAGTGTTGCCAACAACAACCATATTAACAGTATTCCCATCTAAATAAATACCTTGGGCCTGTGTTTCACTACTGGAAGTACCATCACTATTGCCTACACTGTTTAATACAATATTATCTACTATACGACAACCTTTTTGAGGAGTTCCCCCAGGATATAAATAAGTATATATTCCTGCACCGTCGTCTTTCAATAAGCAGGAATGATTAATAAAGTTATTCTTTATTAAAATCGAATCACAGTGAGCTTCACCGCTAAAACTTATTCCATTAAAACCAGTACTATCTATTTTGTTATATTGAATTAAAGAATTAGCGCCATCAGTTTTTAGTGCTATATAAGTACCATCACCGTTTGCTCCCATTCCAGGAATAATTCCGGTATTTCTAATCGAATTATTTAAAATTGATGCGTGAGAACAATTGTAATCTAAAACAATAGCATTATTGTTGGCATAGTTTATTACCGTATTTTCTATTTTAATATATTTTGAGTTTTCAGCCACAATTGCATCTTTTCCGGAATAACTAATATTACAATTCATAATTTCGATATGTTGATCTACAGAAGGTGCTGTTACTGAAATAGCATCAGTATTGGAACCATTAAAAGACAGACCATTAATTGTGACATACTGAAATCCATTTACATAGGCCAACTTATCAACAGATGATACAAGTATATTAATTGGAGTGCTTGTACTGTAAATTTGTATTTTTTTAGTAGAAGGATTATAATACCACTCATTGGCTGAATCGAGAGTTCGAGCATCATTTTGAATAAAAAATCCATAATTACTAACTCCATTATAGGAACTGCCATTAGAATAGGTTATTGTTCCTCCTGAATGATTTGTTATTGGGTATTTATCGATAATCCAGTGCATTTTCTTAATAACTACTTCTGCCCCTGTCCAATTTGTTACCGCTGAATTTACAGATGAACTTGTTATAGATATATTGGTTGAAAATGTTTGGTAAGTTAAATATCCAGTATTTGGATACCTTCCCATTGGAGTATTCATTCCATTTATCACTACCATATTACAGGTTGAAAGCGTTGAAACGGCATTTGCGCTTTCCCAAATATTGTTACCAAGATTTGTCCAGGCAGTTACCGTTGTAAAGCCTGTTATAATTGGTTTTTCTCCGGTACCATAAGCACCAATAGTAATCGGAGAGCCCGAAGCGCCAGACTTAGAAATAACCAAAGAACCATAAAATGTATCCCCCCGGTTAAATAATATTTGGTCGCCCGGTTTCATATTTGCAAATGCAGAATTAACCTTAGCTATCGTCTTCCAGGAGGTCGAAGTCGAAAGACCTGTATTTGTATCATTTCCGGATGAACTTATATAATAATCTGTTGCAGAGACTGTAGTGCAAAGAAAGAAAAAAGTAAGTGCTAGTAATAATTTCATCTATATATAATTTCTTTTTTTAAAGGTCAGATGGAACTCACACGCCAAATTTCCATTGGTTTTTACGCTTTTCTGCAAGCATGTTCGTTTCATATTGTGATCTGTTATTGTATTCTCTGCTTTATATGCCGGCTAAAAAATAATTTTAAAGTGGCTTTAGCTCCTTTGTTATTTATTTTTTTTCGGGTTATAATGACCCGACCTGAATAATGTTTTCGGTGGCAAATATAATGCTTCTCTGTAAAATAAATTGCATATTAGATAATTAATTTACGTTGAGTATATTTATTTTACGTTATTTTATTGTGTGATTGTTGATATTTTTACAAGCAGAAAGAATTTTTATTGTGCATTAATGGCTAGCTAATGCATCGATAGCTATAAAATATTATGTGCAGGTTGTACTATACATGTTTGAATATATGCGTTTTGAAAAAGTATAAATTGGAATATTCATCATCGGTATATCTGAATTCTTTTGTTTTTCTTAGAATTCTTATGAAAAAGTAGCCATTTCTCAGGATGATTTAATCCTGGGTTTCCCTGTTAATCTGATTTGTATCCCGAATGCTAATTTTACACGATCTCAGTTGTGATTGTTGGATTGAAAACCATAAGTTAGACAATCCAAAACCTCAAATCCTCCATTTTTACCAAGAAACAGTCTTAACGGACCGCGATTAATTGTATTAAATCATTGATTGAATGCCTGAAATTCAATATTATAAATAAAGTACACGGTTTTCTAATCTCCTAAATAAAATATTATGAAATCATTTGACAAAGAATTATTTCCTATTTATTTACTTGTTGATCTGATTATTTTAAATTGTTGTTTCATCGTTTATCACAGTTACCGGCTTGATACCTTTCCAAATGTATTTCCTGAGCATCTGATGTATTTCCTTCATTTCAACATTAGCTGGACCTTCGCCTATTTTGTTTTTAAAACAAAGTGCCATTTTATCCATAAGGGCTTTTTGGATCGCATATTTATGATTTCACAAAAAGTGCTGATCTATGTAGGTGTATTTGCCGTTACAACTCATCTTTTTGCCCTGGAATATAACCCAAACCATTATTTTGCAGAGTTTATCGTACTCTTTTATTTAGGGACAATAAGTGCCTATTTTATTATCTATAAATTGTTGAAATACAAACGTAAAATAGATGTGAACACTACCCGTGCTGTAATTGTATCAAATTGCGAGGCAGGGCATCGAATGCGCAGGATTATTGAAAGCAATCCT
>Ga0209123_1003592_pt1 | contig 11431 bp, 9 predicted proteins | sample BarGraIncu00431A_FD_184500 | JGI IMG/M metagenome (GOLD analysis project Ga0209123, IMG submission 184500) | Arctic peat soil microbial communities from Barrow, Alaska, USA - Barrow Graham LP Incubations 004-31A (SPAdes) (version 2) | ecosystem: Environmental > Terrestrial > Soil > Wetlands >...
GTTAAGAATAAAATCATAAATATTTATAAAGTGTTATCAATAAAAAGAAAGGTATTTATTATATTGACTACATTGGTACTAATAATTAGTTTGTTATCATTTATTTTATTGCAGGTAACATTTAAAGTATATGATAGGCAATTAATTAATAATTCATCAGAAATACTTAACATATATTCTACGAATATTGAAAATGAGCTTAGAAAGGTTGAAGGCCTTAGTTTTGATGTTCTAACTTCAAATCAGACACAAAAATATTTAAGTATAATTAATAATAAGGAATCTTCATATGAAAGATATGATGCCATTACAAATATGGAGTCTTTTCTGAGAAATAAATCGCAAGCTGAGAGTTATATATCATCTATTAGTTTTGTAGACATTAATGATAACATGTACACTGTAGGAAATAGTACTATTACAATTGAGTCTAGTATACAAAAGGAAATTATGTCTAGATTAGATAGGAAATCTGGAGGAATTGTGTGGATGGAACCTCAAGGTGACCAAAAAAACTTCATTTTAGCACGTAAGATTAGATCTATAAATAATTTTGATGTAATAGGAACAATTATAATAAGAATTGATGCTGGAACCCTAGTAAGTTCGGTTTCAAGCATGTCGCCACAATATAAAGCAAGTATGATGATTTTATCTCAGAATAAAAATATGATTTATAAGGATGAAAAAATAACTTCAACAAAGGTTATAGATATAGGACGTGTTGCAAAAGTAAACGAAATATACAACATAGATGGAAAGAAATTTTTATTGAATCGCGAAGTATCTGAGTACACTAATTGGACATATGTGTATTTTTTATCTTATGAGAATATTTTTAAAAATATAATGATTATGAGAACCATAATGCTCATTTGTTTTTTAATGATTTCTATTGTAGCTGTTTTTGTGGGACTAGGATTTGCGAGCAGTATAACAAAACCAATAATTACATTAAGTAAAAAAATGAAGAATCTAGAAAATGGTAATTTTAAAATAACTGATAAGGATAAAATTCTTGATGACAAATGTGATGAAGTAGGGCAATTGAACAATGATTTTATTGTTATGGTCAATAAAATAGATGATTTAATAAAAGAAAATTATATTAAGCAAATATTAGTTAAGGAAACAGAATTAAAAGCTTTACAATCTCAAATAAATCCACATTTTTTATACAATACACTTGATTCAATTCATTGGATGGCAAAAGCAAATAAGCAAAATAAAATATCATTAATGGTCAAGTCACTTGCAAATTTACTTAGGAATTCTATTGCTAGTAAGGACAACATTATTAAAATTGATGATGAACTTAAATTATTAAATGATTACATAACTATACAAAAGATAAGATATGAGGATAGGCTAGATTTTAATAATCTAGTATCCGAGGATATAAAAGATTGTTACATTCTTAAAATGACATTGCAGCCACTAGTTGAAAACTCTATTAAGTATGGGCTTGAACAATTAACGGGTATATGTAAAATAACAATAACATCTCAAAGGCAAAAGGATTATTTTGAAATTGTAATTACTGATAATGGAATTGGTATGACTAAGGAATTTTTGCATGAGTTAGAACTTGGAGTGAATAAGTCTAAGAGTACTGGAATTGGTATAAAAAATATAGATGAGCGATTAAAACTATTTTTCGGTGAGAAATTTGGATTGATAGTGCAGAGCGAACTAAATCAAGGAACAACAGTTAAAGTTAGGATTCCATATAAGGTGAGGTGATAAAATGTATAAAGTATTAATTGTTGATGATGAAAGAATAATAAGGGAAGGTATAGCGAATTCCATTGATTGGGGTCAATATGGTTTCTCACTTTGTGGACTGGCTGAAAATGGAATTGACGCCTATGAGCGTATAAGAGAAGATGCTCCAGATGTTGTTATTACGGATATTAAGATGCCAGGAATGGATGGATTGGAATTAATATCTAAAGTCCATGAAGAATTTCCTCAAATAATTTTTATTATTTTATCGGGTTATGGAGAATTTGAGTTTGCAAACAAGGCAATGAAATATGGTGTGAAATACTATTTATTAAAACCCTGTGATGAGAATGAAATTATAAAAATTCTAAAAAAAATAACAATTGAAAAAGGAGAAAAAGAAAAAAAAGATAAATTTTTCAGTGATATAAATGATAATTTAAAAAAAGTTTTACCCCAGGTTGGCGAACAGTTTTTAAGAGATTTCATAATGGGAGTAAATTATAGTAAGTCGGAACTAGAATATTTTTTAAGATTATTCGAAATAAATGAAACCAAGTTTAAACTTATAGTATTTAAAATGGATAATGTGGTGGATGTAATTGATAAATTTGCTTTGAAAAATATAGCATATGATATTTTAAATCAAAATCCAGTTTATTTAACTAGTATAATAGATAACAATATTTTATTGTTAATTAAATCTATAGATTTGGCTATACTAACAGATTTATTATTCCAAATTAAAAGTAATTTTAATAAGTACTTTAAAAGTGATATTTGTGTAGGCGTAAGCAACGAAAATGAGTTTGAAAATATACAAAAGATGTATTTTGAGGTCCAAGAATGTTTGAAATGTGAGTTTTATCTTGGAGATAATAAAATAATAACAGAAAAAATTATTGAATTTAATAATTCGCGAGATAATTTAAAAACATCAACCTACAATGAGAATATACCTATTTATGTTAAAACAGGTAATCTGGAAAGCCTAAATTCGGAACTAGATGGCTTTTTTCATATGATATATCAGGAAAAATTAGAAATAGAGATGGCAAAAAATTATTGTATAGAAATATTTTTGATAATACTAAGGCAAGGTGATTTTAAAGAAGTTAGTAGTTATACGAAAGGGTTATATGAGATACAAGATAAAAGTACTTTAAAACAAATTAGTGTATACATAAAAGATATAGCAAATAAAATAGCTAAAAAAAACTATGAGGATAATACTGAAAATTATGGCGCTATTATCAGCACAGTTATAAACTACGTAAATAACAATATACAAAACTATGAGTTATCACTTACTTGGATTGCAAAAAAAGTTTTGTTTATAAATGAAAATTATTTGGGCAAACTTTTTTACAAACATACTAATGAGAAGTTTTCGAGGTATGTTGTTAGGCTTAGAATGGAGAAAGCGAAAGAACTTATTAAAAGTAAAAAAGACTATAAAATATATGAAATAACTGAGCAAATAGGACTTGGCGATAACACTCAATATTTTAGTCAAGTGTTTAAAAAGTACACGGGGTATACTCCATCTGAATATAGAAAATTGTAACTGTTTACTGAATAATGGAGAAGAAAAACTGTAACTGTTTACAAAAGCGCTGATTTTTAAACAAAATTAGCGCTTTTTTTTACTCTTTTTTTTGATGGAAAATTGTATAATAAAATCATAAATACAAACACTAATATAAACATAATTCAAATATTAATAAAAATATAAAGGGGGCAGGTATTAATGAAAAAACCTATTTCTATACTTTTAGCGGCAATACTTACAGGAACTTTAGCAATGAGCGGATGTTCAAAAGGTTCTGGTTCAACAACAGAAAAGGTGGATGAGAATGCACCAGTTAAATTATCAATAACGTGGTGGGGTTCACAATCAAGACATGATTACACTAATAAGCTACTTGCAATGTATACTGCAAAAAATCCAAAGATAACATTTCAAGCAACACCTTCTGGTTGGGACGGTTACTTTGATAAAATATCAGCTCAAGCTGCAGGGGATACAATGCCAGACATAATGCAAATGGATTATTCATTTATATCAACATACTCTAAAAATGATACATTGGCTGATTTAACACCTTATGTGAGTGATAAAACTATTGATCTAGCTACTGCTGATACTAATTTAGTAGATACTGGCAAAGTAGATAACAAGTTAACAGGAATTGTATTAGCATCAACTGCACTTGCAATAACATATAACCCAAAGGTATTTGCTAAAGCAGGACTTGAAGTACCAACATCAGCATGGACTTGGGCTGATTTTGAAAAAGATATGATACAAATTCAGAAAAAGAACGGAACTTTTGGTCAAAGTAAAATAGATAATATAAGTACTTTTCCATATTGGGTAAGGCAGTATGGTAAAACTATGTATTCGGCAGATGGAACAAAACTTGGATATGATGATGATCAAGTTTTTATTGATTATGCGAGTATGGTTAAAAGACTTCAAGATGCAAAAGCATTACCTAATCCAGATCAATGGGCACAAATTAGTGCAAAAGGAAAAGAAGCAGAGCCAGTTGTTACTGGTGAAGCAGGAGCTACTATGGATTGGGCTAACTACGGTGTAATCGTATCAAAATCAAATCCTAATTTGAAATTAGTAACACCTCCATATAGCAGTACAGGAACTAAAGCACTATGGAACAAACCATCAATGTTTTTTTCAGTTGCGAAATCTTCAAAAAATCAAAAGGAAGCTGCTAAATTCATTAATTGGTTCTTAAATGATCCAGAGGCTAATAAAGTTATAATGGCTGAACGAGGAATTCCAATATCTTCAAAAATAAGAGATGGCTTGAAAGCTTCTTTAACTCCTCAACAAAAAGATATGTTTGATTATGCAGATGTTGCTATTGCAAATTCAACAAAAGCCGATCCAGCCGATCCAGCAGGTGTAGCAGAAGTTACTAAGGCATTAACAGATACAATAAATTCATTCTTATATAATAAAACATCAGCTAAAGAGTCAGCAGCTGATTTTAGAACAAAGGCTAATGATATACTTGGAAGAAATTCTAAATAATAAAAGTTATTGCTTTACAGAGGTCATTTATGAAGTCTGTAAAGCAGTTTTAAAAATTTGTTTGTAAAGGTTGTGAATTTATATGAGTAGAAAGAAGAAATCTTTAAAATTCGGGAATAATAATCTTGTTGGTTACATTCTAATTGCACCATGGTTAATTGGATTTTTAATTATGTATTTAATACCAATGATTATATCTATATATTTCTCATTTACTAAATACAATTTACTTAGTGCTCCTGTATTTATTGGTATAGATAATTTCACAAGAATGTTTTTCCATGATCCAAGCTTTTGGAAATCATTAGGTGTAACATTTTATTATGTATTTATGTTAGTACCTTTAAGGTTAATATTTGCGTTTATAGTAGCAATGTTACTTAATAGTAAAAGAAAATTCCTAGGCCTATATAGGGCTGTGTATTATATACCTTCTATTGTAGGAGGAAGTGTAGCTGTTTCTATAGTTTGGAAACAAATATTTGGAAATGATGGAGTTGCAATGGCTCTACTTTCTGTTATTGGAATACATCAAAAGACATCTTTTATAGGTAATCCATCAACTGCCATTTGGACAATAATATCTTTAGGTGTATGGCAATTTGGTTCAGCAATGTTAATATTTTTAGCAGCCCTAAAACAAGTGCCAAAAAGTATTTATGAATCTTCTGGTATTGACGGCGCTGGCTATTTTACACAGATTTTTAAAATTACAATACCTATGCTTACACCAGTAATTTTCTTTAATTTGATTCTTCAAGTAATTAATGCGTTTAAAGCATTTACAGAAAGTTATATAATAACACAAGGTGGACCAATGGATAGTACATTATTTTATGTATTAAACCTATACAGAAAGTCATTTACATACTTTGATATGGGTTATAGTAGTGCTATGGCATGGGTATTAGTTCTTATAATTGGTTTATTTACAATAGTGTTATTTAAATCCCAATCAACATGGGTACATTATGAATCAAAGGAGTGATAAAGATGGGAGAAAATAAAAAGTTAAGATCGTTTACATTTCATTTTTGTACAATACTACTGGGCCTTGTTATGATTTACCCATTGTTATGGTTAATAAGCAGCTCATTTAAAACTAATTCAGAAATATTTGTTAATTCATATTCACTAATACCTAAACAGTGGGATATTGTAAAAAATTATTCCTCAGGATGGGCAGGTATTGGAGGAGTTTCATTTGGTACATTTATGTGGAATTCTGTAATCGTGGCTGTAATTGGAACTGTAGGGGGAGTTCTATCCTCAGTACTTGCTGCTTATGCATTTGCTAGAATAAAATTCTTTGGTAGCAAGTTTTGGTTTTTCTGTGTTATGATGACACTTATGATTCCTAATCAAGTTATGGTTGTACCTCAATTCATTATATTTAAAAAGTTAGGACTTATAAATAATCTTGCAGCCCTAATAATTCCATGGGTTTTTGGTAGTGCCTTCTTTATATTTTTAACTGTACAATTTATCCGTGGGCTGCCTATTGAACTAGATGAAGCTGCTGAAATTGATGGATGTAACAAAATTGAAATTTTTATTAAAATTATATTTCCTTTAGTTGTTCCAGCAGTAATTACATCAACTATATTTTCTTTCTACTGGATATGGCAGGACTTTTTCCAACCTCTAATTTTTATGAGCAATCCGGAACACTTTACTGTTTCACTAGCACTAAATTTATACCTTGATCCAAATTCTTTTAATAATTATGGTGGAATGCTCGCAATGTCTGTTGTATCTTTAATACCAGTTGTTATTATATTCTTGATCTTTCAAAAACAATTAGTAGAAGGCGTTGCAACAAGTGGGTTAAAAGACTAAAACTATTTCATATCACAATTAATTTTGTATATCTTAACTCTGCTGTAGTCTATACTATAGCAGATTTTTTTATATTTTATTTTGTAGCGGTATATAAACCAAATAATTAACTATAAACTTAATAATTAACTACAAAATATTAATAGAACATGTTATAATAAATCTCATAAATAAAGATTATAGCGAAATAAATACAAAACAACAAACATAAAGAATTATAAGCTTTAGATTAAAAAGCTAAGTTAATATAATAATTGTAAAATTTTATGTTGAGTTCTTATGTAATTGGAAGGAATGTTAAAATTAATGCTTGCAATAGAAAGAAAAAGAAAAATAATAAGTTTGCTTGAAGAAAGAAATAGTGTATTAGTTCCAGAATTAAGTAAAATTTTTAATGTAACTGAAGAAACTGTGAGGCGTGATCTCGAGAAGCTTGAAGTAGAGGGATTTTTAAAGAGAACGTACGGTGGTGCGGTTATTAATGACAGGATAAATTCTGAGCTGCCTTTAAAAATAAGAGAAGTTACAAACATTTCTGGTAAGCGCTCTATTGGAATTAAAGTTGCAGAATATATAAAGGATGGGCATACTATAATGCTTGATTCTAGTTCGACGGCTTTGCAGGTTGCAGAAAGAATCAAACATAAAAAAAGGATTACGGTAATTACTAATTCTATAAAGGTAGTCTCAGAGCTAGCCAGTGCAAGGGATTGCACTGTGATTTCAACTGGAGGAACTCTAAGAGAAAAATCTATGTCATTTGTTGGGAACCTAACAGAGGACTCCATAAGTAATTTTAATGTGGATGTATCTGTAATTTGCTGTAAAGGTGTAGATATAGAAAAGGGAATAACCGAATCAAATGATTTGGAGGCCCAAGTGAAAAAGGCTATGATGCAGTCGGCTGACAAAACATTCCTTGTTGTAGATTATACAAAGTTCGATAAAATATCATTTATCAAAATGTTTAAGATAGAAGAGATAGATATAATTTTTACTGATAAGAAACTTTCGCCCGATTGGGAACAATATATAGCGAGTCAAAACGTAGAACTCATATATTCTTAGGGCGAAAAGAAAAACGCAAAATATATAAATATATTTTGTGTTTTTCTTTTTGTTTTAGTTGACTTTGAAAACGTTTTTTGGTAGAATGAAACAAAGAAAATAAAAGAAAATAAAAGATTATTAAACACAAGGAGGAAATAATAATGGTTGCAGAATATGAAATAAAGAAGTTTATGTGTGAGATAGGTAAACGTGTTTACAATAATGGGTTTGTAGCAGCAAATGACGGTAATTTCTCAGTAAGAATAGGTGAAAATGAAATACTCACTACACCAACAGGTGTAAGTAAAGGGTATATGACCCCGGACATGATTTGCAAAGTTAACATGAAGGGCGAAGTACTTCAATCATCAGGACCTTATAAACCATCTTCAGAACTTAAAATGCATATAAGAGTTTACGAAGAAAGACCAGATGTAAAATCAGTTGTACATGCTCATCCGCCATATGGTACAAGCTTTGCTATAGCAGGTATACCTTTAACAAAACAAATAATGCCTGAAGCAACAATAAATTTAGGATGTATTCCAATAGCTGAATATGGTACTCCATCTACTTATGAGATTCCAGATAATATTTCTAAATATCTTCAAAACTATGATGCATTATTATTAGAAAGTCATGGCGCACTTACTTATGGTGTAGATTTATTAGCAGCATACTTTAAAATGGAATCATTGGAATTTTATGCTAAATTAATGTATCACTCAATCATGCTTGGTGGACCAAAAGAATTAAGTAATTCACAAGTAATGGATTTATTAGACTTAAGAGAGCAATTTAAAATGCCAGGAAAACATCCAGGTAAATTATGTTTAAATACTTCTTGCCCAACTAAGGATGTTTGTGCTTCAAAATCAGCAGCATCTAAAGATTCAAAATGTAGTTGCAAAGAAAAAGAATCACAATCCAAACCAGAATCAAATGATATGTCTGCTTTAGTATCAGAAATTACAAAAAGAGTTCTTAACGAATTAAACAAATAGATCCTCGAAAAGTGAGGTATTGCAATGAAAAGGGTGAAAAGGTCTAAACGATTTGAACTGTTAGAGAAAAGACCAATTAATCAAGATAGCTTCATGGATGAATGGCCAGAAAAAGGATTTACAGCTATGGCAAGTCCGTACGATCCTAAACCATCAATAAAAATAGAAAATAACATAATAGTAGAAATGGATGGAAAGAGAAGAGACGAGTTTGATTTTATAGATTCTTTTATAGCAGACTTCGCCATAAACATAAATGAGGCTCCAAGATCTATGGAACTGGGCGACCTAGCTATTGCAAGGATGCTTGTAGATATTAATGTAAGTAGAAAAAGTATTATAAAGATATTTTCAGGATTATCTCCTTCAAAAATAATTAAAATTTTAGATGAACTTAATGTGGTAGAGATGATGATGGCTATGCAGAAAATGAGAGCTAGAAAAACACCAGCCAATCAAGCACATATCACAAATTTAAGGGATAATCCAGTCCAGATAGCAGCTGATGCCGCTGAAGGAGCTTTAAGAGGGTTTAGAGAGGAAGAAACAACTGTAGGTGTTGCTAGATATGCTCCATTTAATGCTATTTCACTTTTAATTGGGTCCCAAGTTGGAAAACCTGGAGTTTTGACTCAATGTGCAGTGGAAGAAGCAACGGAACTTGAATTAGGTATGAGAGGTTTTACAACTTATGCTGAAACTATATCTGTATATGGAACTGAAAGCGTATTTATAGATGGAGATGACACTCCTTATTCAAAGGCATTTTTAGCTTCAGCTTATGCGTCTCGTGGCCTTAAGACAAGATTTACATCTGGTACTGGATCAGAAGTTCTTATGGGAAATGCAGAAAATAAGTCCATGTTGTATCTAGAAACTAGGTGCCTTTTGGTAACAAAGGGGGCTGGAGTTCAAGGTATACAAAATGGTGCAGTTAGCTGCATAGGAATTACATCATCGGTTCCATCTGGAATAAGAGCGATTCTGGCAGAAAATCTAATAGCATCATTATTAGACTTAGAAGTTGCTTCAAGTAATGATCAGACTTTTACTCATTCAGATATAAGAAGAACTGCAAGGACAATGATGCAGTTTTTACCTGGAACGGATTTTATATTTTCAGGTTATGGCGGAACGCCTAATTACGACAATATGTTTGCAGGCTCAAATTTTGATGCTGAGGACTTTGATGATTATAATGTGCTTCAAAGAGATTTGATGATAGATGGAGGACTCAGACCAGTTAAAGAAGAAGAAGTTATAAATGTTAGATATAAAGCAGCTAAGGTTTTACAAGCTCTTTTTAAAGAATTAGGGTTAAGTAAAATAACAGATGAAGAAGTTGAAGCTGCGGCGTATGCTCACGGAAGTAAGGATATGCCAATTAGAAATGAATTAGAAGATTTTGAAGCTATTGAGGATCTTATAAGCCGCGGGCTTACTGGAATAGATATTGTTAAAGCTCTTGTGAATACCAATTATAAAGATGTAGCGGATAGTATTTTAAATATGTTAAAGCAGAGGATATCGGGAGATTATCTTCAGACTTCTGCAATACTCGATGATAAATTTAATGTTAATAGCGCAGTTAATAACGCTAATGATTATCAGGGACCTGGTACTGGTTATAGGGTACAAGGAGAAAGATGGGAAGAAATTAAAAATATACCTAATATCATTAATCCAGATGATATATAAAGGTGGTGAAGGCATGGACTTTGATGAAAAACTAATAGAACAAATAACAAAGATTGTGGTGCAAAGGTTAAAACAAGATGCGATGCCTACAAAAATTATTAATTATGAAATGATAGATGGTTATGTTGAAACAGGTATTGCAAAAAAAGGTAGAGATCCTAAAGAAGTTGTTATAGGGGTAGGCCCATGTTTTGCTAAAGTTGTAAAAAATACAATTACAGGGATTAGTCACGTTGAGGTTTTAAAACAGTTACTTGCTGGAATTGAAGAAGAAGGCATGAGACCTAGAATTATAAGAGTTTTAAAAACATCAGATGTAGGATTTATAGGGAAAGAAGCAGCAATGCTTAGTGGATCTGGAATCAGCATAGGGATACAATCTAAAGGAACAACATTAATTCATCAAAAGGATTTATACCCGCTAACTAATTTAGAACTTTTTCCTCAAGCACCACTTATTACATTAGAAATGTTTAGAGATATAGGCAAAAATGCAGCTAAATATGCAAAAGGTATGGCAGTTATTCCTATTCCTGTACAAAGTGACTTTATGTCAAGGCCTAAGTATCAGGTAAAAGCTGCAATAATGCATATAAAAGAAACTGAAAATGTAATAAAAAATGCAAGCTCAATAGAAATAGAAAGGGAGAAGCTATAATGATAAAATATCCTTTATCTCAAAATATGCCACCTGAGCAGATAAAATCAAAAACAGGTAAATCACTTGGCGATATTAACATAAATAATATTCTTGATGGGAAAATAACTGCAGATGATATAAAAATTTCTAAAGAGACACTACTAATGCAAGGTGAAATTGCAAAGGAAGCTGGTAGGCCACAACTAAATGATAATTTTGTTCGAGCTTCAGAACTTATTGAAGTTCCAGATAAAGAACTTTTAGAAATTTATGAGAAATTAAGACCGAATAGATCAACTAAAAGTGAACTTTTAGAAATTGCCAGAAGACTTGAAGAAAAATATAAAGCCACTAATTGCTCAAAATTAGTGTTAGATGCCATAAAAGTTTATGAAAAAAGAGGTATTTTAAAATGAA
>Ga0209123_1003593_pt1 | contig 11425 bp, 9 predicted proteins | sample BarGraIncu00431A_FD_184500 | JGI IMG/M metagenome (GOLD analysis project Ga0209123, IMG submission 184500) | Arctic peat soil microbial communities from Barrow, Alaska, USA - Barrow Graham LP Incubations 004-31A (SPAdes) (version 2) | ecosystem: Environmental > Terrestrial > Soil > Wetlands >...
TCAATGAAATTGGTTTCTGTGCATATCTGCGAAAGCCAATTGATTTTAAGGAGCTATTTGCAGCGATTGAAAAGTGCAGCGCGGAGCCGAAACTGCATTGACCATAATTTTATGAACAATGAGCTTGCGAGGTATCGGCCGTTTCCAGCGGTGCGGAAACATCTACTTTCCACACTGACGGCTATTCTCGGTGCTCCTGCAATGGGAGCGCGAACCAGTCACGATGATCACCCTTTCAACTTCCCCCTGATCGCCTCCCATAGGGGATGCCCGTTGCCTCCCGGGCACTCCCCGTTGCCCGTCGGTCGATGAAAGCTTCTTGATGACTGCTTCATGTTGGGCACCCCGATGCCGGTAACCAATTGGGTACTGGCCCGGATTAAAGGTATTCCGAAATCATTGAGTTGCCAACGGTGGAGGGAAGGGGGGTATCGGGTTGCGGGTACATCCACAGCACCGTGTTAACTCGGAAATCCCCACCATGATGCAGATGTTCAACCACTCCAGCCAAAAGCAGACACTTGCGTATCTTGGGATCTAACCGAGCGAGTTCAAGGAAGCATATCTGAGGAGATTTTAGGTATTCACGCAGCACAGGAAATAGGCTATATTGTGCCGTCTGTTCACCAAAACGACGAGAGGACACCCATGACCAAATCCGATCTTGTGGACGTTATCCAGGACAACGCAGGAATGTCAAGAATGGACGCCGTTGACGTCCTGGAGGGGTTGTTGGATCTCATAAAGACCACCTTGGAAGGCGGGGAGGGACTGAAGATTGCCAACTTCGGAAAGTTTGAAGTCCAGCAGAAAAAAGCTCGACTAGGAAGGAACCCGCAGACAGGGGAGGCCATAACCATTGAACCCCGCCAGATCGTGACCTTCAGACCGGCGACGCTCCTGAAGAAGTGCCTCAACGACGGCAGCAGTATGCCGGTAGGTAGGCCTCTGAAATTGCGGAAAAATTTGTTCAAGGATACATGGAAACAAGAGTCGTTACCGCTTTGAGCCGCTGACTCCGTTCGCAGCCAGGGTCAGTGCTATTCAAATAGTCCCTCAGCCCGCACCCTCATTTTTTCACCCACGCGAGTGGATCGACCATTGTGGTGTTAGCCATACTGGCCTCCTGCCATCAATCTGAGGTTTGGAGTATTTTAAACGACCGCAATAGGCAAGTATTCCCGCTGTGGACAGATCCTTGCGCTTTTTATTGGCCAGGGCCCCACCAAAATTCCTTCTTGCTGAAGATCAGCGATAATATCCCTCACCGTTAGATAGCCAGAGTAGATGACGATTCCCATTGCACATACGACCATTGGTTCCATGTGAGTTGCCTCCCCATTCTTTGTAACTTCCAGCAAAGTGCTGTGATAGAATTTGTCGCATCCATGTAGTCCACAAAGAGACTAATGCACGGCTTGGTTGTTCACGATCTCGCCAAGCATTCGGCGTATTGCCTCCTCCTCTACGTATCCGTCAAACGGAGCCCATCTTGCGGGCCCCTCCCGATATCGCTTAAACTGGCCTCTTCAACAATGAGGAGGCTTCATGATGTCAACACTCAGCCACGAATGGTCAGCTAAAATCACAGCCTGGCAGCAGAGCGGAATGACGCTCGCCGGATGGTGCCGGGAAAACTCCGTAAATTATCACCGTTTCCTTTACTGGCGCAAACGCTTGGCAGCACCTGAGCCAGGAAGGTTTCTGGAACTCACTGTTCCTGCCGCGCAGATCTCCCTCGAATGCAACGGCGTCCTTGTTCATGTCTCCAAAGGGTTCGATCCCGGGCTTCTTGCCGACATTCTAACCGTGCTGAAGGCGGATTAAGCAGTGCGCCCCTCCGGCATTCATCGCATCTTCCTTTACGATCAGTGTGTCGACATGCGAAAGAGCTTCGAGGGGCTGAGTCGGCTGATCGAAGTTTCTTACCCAGGCAACCTGCTGACGGGTGCGCTGTTCCTTTTCCTCAATCGCCGCAGGAATCTCATCAAGATCCTGTACTGGGATGGCGACGGCTTTGTCATCTGGTACAAACGCTTGGAACAAGGAACCTTCTCCGGCTGTTTCTCAGGTCATGACGAGTTGTCGAGGCAGCAGTTCACTATGCTGTTGGAGGGTGTCGTCCCCGAACGCTTGAATAAGCGTTTTTCCCTGTCAAACTAAGCAGTTAATGCTTTGAGAATGGCCCGTTTTGTGCTATATTGCGCCCATGTCCAATGGCCTTGAAAGCATAGTCGACTCTTCCCGAATCCAGGAAGTTCTTCAGCAGAAGGACCAGCAGATTGTGGCACTGAAAGGCGAACTCTTCGTCCTTAAGGAGCAACTCGACTGGCTGAAAAGACAGATCTTCGGTTCCAAGAGCGAGCGCATCGTGGCCGACCTGGAAAGCCAACCGCTGCTACCGGCGCTGGAACTTGGCCCTCCCGTTTTTGTACCTGCACCGAAGGAAGAGATCACCTACCAGCGGAAAAAGTCCTCCAAGAATCGCGGCAGCGATACCATCTCTTTTCCCGACGACCTGCCCGTCAAGGTTGTCGAGCTGGACCTTCCGGAGGACGAAAAGGTATGCCCGGAAACGGGGGAGCCTCTGGTATGCATCGGCAGTGAAACCAGCCGTAAACTGGCACGTAAGCCGGAACACTTCTACATAGTCGAGTACGTTCGTCCCAAGTACGCCTCCAAGGCGCGTCCCGAGCTTGGGGTGAAATACCTGGGTCTCCCCGACGCGGTCATCCCTCGCTGCCCCGCCGACGAAAGCTTGCTCGCCTTCGTGTTGACCTCCAAGTTCGCCGACCACCTTCCGCTCTACCGCTTGGTGGAGATCTTCGAGCGTTCCAAGATCAAGATCAGTCGCCAGACCCTCTCCAACTGGGTCCTTTCTCTGGGTTCTGCTCTGGCCCCTGTCTACGATGCTATGAAAGCTCGGGTCCTTGAGAGCGGGGTGGTCTTCGTCGACGAGACCCCGATCTATCTCCAGGTCAGGGGGAAAAGCCGCATGCAGCAGGCCTACATGTGGATCTATGTCGGTGGTGGTGGCGGCGATCCCCCCTACCGTTTCTTCGAATTTTGCCTCAATCGCAACCACGACAATCCCCTGACAACCCTCAAAGGGTACAAAGGGGTGTTACACTCGGACAAGTACGGGGCTTACGAAAAACTGGCAGCCGAAGAGGGTATCACCTGGTGTCCTTGCATGGCGCACGTGCGCCGTAAATTCGTGGAAGCTGAAGGCGGGGACCCGGCACTCAGAAGCCGCATCCTGCGCAAGCTCCGTTACCTCTTCATGCTGGAGCGCGTGGCCTGGAGCCGCAAACCGGAAGAGCGGTTGTGGATCCGCCGGGAGATTGAGAAACCGATCCTCGATGATCTGACGACGATGGTTAAGAAGCGTCTTCTGGCCGGGGGGCTTTTGCCCAAGTCCAACTTCGCCAAGGCGCTCAGCTACTACCACAGCCTGGCACCCTACCTTCCGAACTACTTGGAGAACGCCGACGCACGCCTCGACAATAATGTCGCAGAACGCGGCATCCGTCCGCTCACCATTGGCCGGAAGAACTGGCTGTTCGTAGGCAGCGAGGATGGCGGCAAGGCGAGCGCCACCATACTCTCACTAGTCCAGACCTGCCGCAACCTGGGCATCAATCCACAGGAATATCTCGAGGACGTGCTGCGGCGCATTATGCGGCACCCCGCCAAGCAGATCGACAAGCTTCTTCCCGACCACTGGCTTGCCGCCAAAAAAAATACCGATTAGCTAACCTCGATTCAAAATGTGAAAGAGCTGACGCCCCCCTTACCAAACCCGACCTAATATTACCAAACCCGACCTAACATTACCAAACCTTAGGATACAACCTCCTTTCCATCAGGAACAGAGACAACCATACAACATCCTACGTATTGCCTCGGTAGAAAATCTTACTATGGGGATGCAAGGAATCCTTACCTAGTATCAGTAGGCCGATTACCTTGGATTTGTGCCTTAAGATCTATCTGGCCTTCCAGGCATCCTTTATATGTCGATATTTGAATGAATAACTGAAGCAGGGTCCTCGTAACAGTACGTCAAAAGTATTTACGCAAATGTAACGATAAAGTTGCTTGTTTTTAACAATGCGCCCTCAATAAATATGACATGATGCTTGACTGAAAATAACCGATTTAATCACCCTCAATAGGAAGACTGAGACATTAATTTTCAGCTCAAAACGGGTTCAGCATTTAATCTTGCAACACCATCTATAGTGGGGAGGAGCTAACATGTCTCAGAATGACGGGAAAGAGGAAAAGCCTTCAAAGAGTATTGACAGGCGTGAGTTTATTAAACGCGCTGCAGTCGGTGCAGGTGCCGTCGCGGCAACAATGGTTGCGGGTGGGTGCGGATCAAGCTCATCGAGCGCAGCTCCTGCGACTACTCAAGCTGCCGCACTGGTCGGCCCAACCTCAAAGACCGCCTGGAAATTCGCCGTAATGGGCGATACCCAGTGGGTTGCCACCAATGACGACGGGAGAAACCCCAATGCCGTTCCGGTGGACATCATCAACGCACTCAACCAGCAGTTCATCGCCCAAGGTGTCGGTTTCGTGGTGCAGGTCGGCGACATGACGGAGAATGCCAGCAGTACCGCCGTGAACACGGGATACGAGTTGGTTAACGGTGTGTCCACCGCCGAATACACTTACACGAACCTGCAAGCCGAGGACGCCCACGCCGCTTTCATCCAGACTCTGTACAACGCCGGGATCGGCTATTTCGCCCATCGCGGCAACCACGACTCCGACCCCACCTCGGCAGCAGAATTCGTGCGCGTTTATCCCCAGAACCTGAATGGCATGATGAACAACACACCGTCGGACGTGTTCAATACCCCCAACTTCGACAGCGCAGTACAGCCCTTTCCAGTCAAAAAAGGCAGCGCCTTTTCCGTCGGCGCCTCCAATTTCAGCAGCCCCAGCGCCGCCGACGTCGGGTCGGCCAATCTGTTGGGACTCACCTACTCCTTCGATGTCAACAATGCCAGGTTCGTGCTTATCGACCAGTTCAACCCGCTCGACAATAAGGGTCCGGACGGCAAGGCGGCCTATAATATAGACACTACGGTCGCCCTGCAACAACCCTGGGTCAAGAAGGTGGTGGCAAACAGCCAGCAGCACACCTTCGTATTCTCCCACAAGGGATTGATCACCCAACAGCACCAGGATGTGCTGTTCGGCGAGTGCCCCGCCGATGCCAACTTCTCCGCCCCGGCCAATGTCGTCAACACGGTCACCCTCGCCCCCGCTAAAACCATTACCGGCGCCATTGGAATGAATGATTTCATCCGGACCCTGTCGAACAATAACGTGAAATTATATTTCTGCGGCCACGATCACATCCACAACCGCAGTATCGTGAAAACCACCGACAGCGGCGCAGCTGGCCAGGTGACGCATGTCCTCTGCCAGTCCTGCAGTTCCAAGTTCTACACACCCAACGAGAATAACTCTTCCGGCAACGGCAGTGTCCCTCCCTGCACCTCGAACGATGCCTTTTACTGCGGCGGCAAGCGCCAGACTCAGTTGAGCCAGGAAGTCAACACGGTCGGCTACTACATCGTCACGGTCGACGGACCGAACGTCTCGGTGGATTACTTCTCCGCCCCGACCCGACCGGTCTACAGCAAGCCTACCGAGCAGCAAATACTCACCACCCCGGCCCTCAACTTCTCCAAGCGGGAAACCTTCGGCTACAGCCAGCTCGGCAAACAATTCGTGCTGGGCAACGGCGACTCGTTTACCGCCGTCAAGGACACCGGCCCCACGGGCACGGCCGCCGCGATCCTGAGCGGGAACAATAGCAACCCGAACGGCGACCAGAGCGGCCGGATGTACTATAACGCGGTAAATACCGGCTGGTACCCGGAAACGAGCGGCACCGCGAGCGACATACTCGTCCTGTTGGGCATGGTCTACTCCATGGGGAGCAACCAGACCGACGTCTATACCCTCTCACTGACCTATGACACCAAGAAAGGCGGCGCACCCGTTTTGGCCACGCCGGACGGCAACGGCAACTGGATCAAAGCCGTGGACCAGAACCTGGGCGGCGCCAGTCTCTTCGTGTCAGGCCCCTGGAAGGCCGGCTATGCCCTGGGCACCTACGGAGTCGACGCGGCCTCAGGCACTGTCTGGGCGGTCCTCAACTACAACGGCTATTTTGCCGCCGTCACCTTGGCGTAACATCCGTAGCAAGCGTTTCCAATGCGGAGACCGCCGAGGTACTCTTTACCTCGGCGGTCTCCAACTCGGCTCAACTAAATCATGAAGGGAGTGTCTACTATGTTTGGATTTGGCTTACCAGAGTTGAGCATCGTGCTCATTATTGTCACCATGATCTTTGGCGTCGGCCGTCTCCCCGAACTTGGTGGTGCAATGGGCAAGACCATTCGCAACTTCAGGAAAGCGTCCGAGGGCAAGGACGAGATCGAGATCAAGGCAAAAGAAGCTTAAACCCGCACCAGGCGCAAATGAATATCTTTACTGCCCGGGCAGGTAGGTCACCTTGCCCTTCCGATCGTCATTTAACGGGACACCATCTGTATGAAGATCAGTAGTAATGCGATGCCTCTGACCAGAACCATACTGGCGGTGTCCCTGGCCCTGCTGGGCGGGTGCGGCGGCAGCAACAGCGGCGTCGGTGCAGCGGCTGTTCCTACCGTCACGGCGCCAACGGAGCAGAATCCTGTTCAAAGTGTCCAGCCGACAGCCAAGGTACCGAACACCCCGACAGGTGGCTCGGCCATTGCCGGCACCAACAAGCTTACGCTCTCCTGGAGCGCGGCAAGTGGCGCGACCTCGTACTGCATCTACTGGTCAACAGCACCAGAGGCAACGACACCAAGCAGTGCCAGGATTACCGCCACTGGCACCAGCTATATCCACCGTGGACTGCCGCCTGCCGCCAGCTATTACTACAGAGTGGCGGCAGTGAACGGCTACGGGGAAAGCGCGGCCTCGGAACAGTTTGTCGCCACCACGGCCGAAGCGGACGGTTCGCTCGCCTACGCCACATACTGCGCCAGTTGCCACGGCGCTCTGGCACTCTCCACCATAACCAACGCAGGCCTTCCCCAGGTCGAGGCTGCGCTGCAGTCGGTCGGCGCCATGAGCAACATCACCCTGACCGATGCCCAGGCCGGCGCGATTAACGCCGCCCTGATGGACAACTATTGAGGCAGGAGGACTTCCGCGGAGCCCGTGGCGGCACGATCCAGTTTTCCTGGCGTTCCCTAAGCTTCGGATTCTTAATCTACAAGGAGATTAGCGATGAAAAGATTCACCCTCGGGGCCGCAGGCGCGGCCCTCGTCCTCACCCTGTCCGCCTGTTCTGGCTCTTCCAGCCCTGCGCCTGAAGCCGTCGGGAGCGCGAACAAGTTCGCTACCACTGCTACGCCGTACCAACCGAAACAGAGTTTGGCAAGCTACTCCCAGGTACCGGCTGGTTTCAGCCCGGTATACACCGAAGCCGTCGTGCGTCACGGTTGCCGCGGACAGTCCAGCTTCGATGCGACCGTTTGGAACATGATCGAACAGGCACGTACCGATGGGGCCTTGACGCCTCTCGGTGTTAATTTGCGGGCCGATGTCTGGAAAATGATGAAAGCCAATGCGTTGCTGGATTACGGAGTGGCGGGGATCACCGCCCCGGGTTACGGAAATCTGTCCCAGACCGGCATAGCCGAGCAGCAGCAGTTGGCTGCCCGTTTATTGCAGAGACTTCCCAACTATTTCGCCCAACTGGCGGCCACCAGGAACAGTTCGCCGCGCCAGATACTCTATGTCAGTTCAGGGGTGAACCGGGCCATTGACAGCGGTGGTTTTTTCACCCAGGCGCTTATGAACAACTATTCCTCCCTGCATCCTCTGATTGCCAAAACGGCAGCGCTGACCGCCTATCCGGCCGGCAAGCCGGTAACCCAGGCAGCAGGCGTCAACCGTTTCCTTCTCTATTTCCATAAGCTCGCCGCGAAAACGGATCTGGTGACGGATACGACCGACGCCTTTTACCAGACCTATCTGGACAGCCTGGCATACCAGAGTTATCTGACCAACGCGAACATGCTTGCCAAGGTTACTGCGCTCCTGACGAGCCCGGCTGCCAAGGCCAACGCGAGCAGCGTGCTGCTGAGGCTCTTCACCCAGGACTTCATAAACAAGATTGATAATGGTACCTACAGCTTCGCCAACACCGGCAGTTTCACCTTCACGAGCGACGACGGCAAATACACGGCCACTGTCGCGGGGTCCGGCGGCACGACGGTTCAAAGCCTTACCGATGCGGCTTCCGAACTGTACGGGCTTTATGTAATTGCTCCGGAGATGACAGCCGAACTCAACAATCTCGACTTCACCCAGTACATTCCCGATACCCAGGCCAGTATGCTCGCCTATCTTGACGATGTTCAGAGCTATTATCAGAAAGGCCCCGGCATAACCGAGGACAGCCCGATTACGAACAAAATGGCGCAGATTCTCGAAGACGATTTCTTTAGCGAAGTCGACGCCATTGCAAAAGGTAATTTGTCGCACGGAGCCAAGCTTCGTTTTACACACGCGGAAGAAATCATTCCCTTTGCGACCAAACTCGGCTTGCAGGTCGCCGGGACTTCCACGGCCAATGCAGATAACTATACCTACGACAACAACACCTGGCGTGGTTCGTCGTTCGGTTCTGGGGCGAATGTACAGTGGGACGTGTACAGCGACGCTAACGCGAACCTGCTGGTCAGGATGCTGTTCAACGAGCAGGAGACCGACTTCAAGTCCAGCTGCGATTCGGCTCGATACGCCCCGGGCAGCCACTTCTACAACTACAACGCTCTGAAGGCATGCTACAACCACGTTGCTAACTGACGTTTTCTGACTCCACAGGTTGTAAATGGCCGGTTTCAAGGAAACCGGCCATTTATTTAGCACCTTGGATGGTCAGTCTCAGAGATCCAAATGACAAAATACAGTGTTCCTTGTCGGTTGGAAACGATTCGAAGTCAGTAATGAAGGGAATCAACTGTCGCAAGTTCCGCTACCTTTTTATACCGAAGTGCGTGGCGTCGAAGCGAAGGCCGGGGAGCGGCTGTGGATCCGCCAGAGAATTAAGAAACCGATCATTGACGAATTGACGACAATGCTCGAGGATCGCCTGCTGGTGGGCTGCTACCGAAGTACAACTTAGCCAAGGCCCTCAATTTCTTTCACGGCCTTCCCTGCCGAACTATCTAGAAAACGTAGATGCCCGCCTCGACAACAACGTGGCTTCCCCTAGTCCAGACCTGCTTCAACCTAAGTATCAATCCCCAGAAATACCTCTAGAGGTGCTGCGCGCATCATGAAGCACCCCGTAAATCCACAATCATTCCCGACATCTGGATTGCAGCCAGATATAGCTAGCCCAGACTCAAGATGGGCTCCGGTTGACGGATACCCTCTACAAAACTGAATAGCTCGCTTCTGCCGAAGAAGACGTCCACGCAACCGTGAACGCTCTTGAGTGTCACCGCCACCTCATGTACTCCATTCCTCAAGAGGCCGAAATAGAGGTCTTCGCCGTCATTTCCTCTCCCGTGTAGTTATTTATCGTAGAGATCGAAATAAACCTCCTGGTCCATCGCGTCATTGGTCAGGTAAATCATCCGTGCCCCCCCCTGTTTTCAGCATTTAACCACACTGCCATAACAGAATACGTCGCAACTGGACCGATGACGGAATGACACCCTGGAGTTATTCAGTCTCATGGCGATGTTTGGACGATGGGATTCGTAGTATGGCGGTAAGGTTATCAGATGGTAACCCCCGGGTGTCAAGCGGAATTTATAGCATGCAAAGTTGTAGAGGGTATTCCCACGACATTAAGCGAGAGTCTCCTCGCTCTTACATGATGCCAATCCTCGCGGCATGCAGTCCACCTATGCTGGTTCTCCTTGGGTTTCCCATCTTTTGGGTCTTTTATCGCACTGCATGTCACCGCGTGCGTCTCCGAGGATGACATTTTCTCGGTGATAAAACTTCACCCCACGCACTTTGGGGCTTCCCTGCCTTAAAAATGAGAGCACACCATTTTTTCTAACTATTCGAATTTACAAGCAATTAAAATTATATTTTACAAATTAAAACCAGGTCGAGACAGAGTCTGCTTGGCCTTAGTGATAATATCACTCAAAAAAACTCTTAGGGGGGAGGAGATTAGAGTAATGAAATTATGGCGTTAGTAAAGACAAATCCCCGTTGAGCAAAAAAACATTCCAAAATTGTCAATCTGAGTGAAAATGCCCTGTAAAAACAATACATTGTGCTGTTTTAAAAAACCTGATAGTCTAGCGCCGTAAAGTCGGTTTTCAAAACCAGACGGGGTGCGCGGCAACCAGTATATGGAATTAAGGTGTGAACCGGCGTTCAAATTTGACCTAGGATCGGCGTCGAACCATGACCCACCCCAAGATTAACATGCTGAATTACCGTTTTATCAAATATTTAGGTGGGTCAAACACGGCGTCGATCCTGGGTCAGAATTCGAATCTGATTCACACAGTACAAGGGAGGTTTCAAATGAACACAATTGACGCAGACATTTGGCAGAATCAACGGCTCCTTGCGGGTCCCCGGACATCTTTGGTTCGGTGGCAGGTCATCGAGGTCAGTTACAGCCCTTACGAACACTACTTTTTCATCGGGCACTGCCCCAGTTTGGAGAAGTCGATAGTGAGTGATTTCATCATTTCATTCAACCCCTCTCTTGGCTTAGGGCTTGGCCAATTCGGGGAAATCTATCAACTGGAAGGAGAGTCCGGATTCGATCGCAAGGCGAACTATATGTTGCGGAAGATGCTACGGGCAATGCCCGGCTCAGAGCGCCAGAACATTTCGAAGGAATGCAAAAAAACTATGGTGATGGCGGCAGTATTGACCCAAAAGATGAGGGAGCTGCCCACTTTATTAAGGTCGAGCTTTGGACATATGTACCAATCTGGCATGACCGAGATCGAGGAGTTCGAGAAACATGTAGGAGGTGCCAATCAAAGCCTGCGGTATCGGTGTGAGCTTTGAATGACTCATGCAGAGGTTTGAGTAGGAGATAATCATTCGTTGACTGGCCTTCATCTGTGCCGGCGACGTTCAGTAATTTTCAAGGGGGGGCACAAGGTCAGCCATTATACAACGGAATTAGGTCTGAAACAAAGGCTCCATTATACCTTAAAAACCTGAAATTAAGAAGGGCGCACCAGCTAAACCTGGATGCGCCCTTTCCTGTGTCTGGTGCTGGGGTGAGGCTGACCAAAAAAAATGATGGAAATTAGGTAAGAAATAGACGAGAAATGTGAGGGAAAGAAGGAGAAGCCCCCTCACTTTTCTTGGCGGAACGGAAAGGGGGCTACTCCTCGCCCAGCAGGTA
>Ga0209123_1003595_pt1 | contig 11423 bp, 8 predicted proteins | sample BarGraIncu00431A_FD_184500 | JGI IMG/M metagenome (GOLD analysis project Ga0209123, IMG submission 184500) | Arctic peat soil microbial communities from Barrow, Alaska, USA - Barrow Graham LP Incubations 004-31A (SPAdes) (version 2) | ecosystem: Environmental > Terrestrial > Soil > Wetlands >...
TCCTGAGCTGCAATTAAAGTAGCTTTCGGAAGTTTTTCGTAGAAACGAGAGATTTCAATTTGCTCACGGTTCTCAAAAACTTCTTCCAGGTTGTCTGTGTAAGAAGCAAATTCCTGTAATTTCTTTTCCAGTTCAGACTTCATTTCAACGCTGATTTGATTGGAGCGTTTAGCAATGATCTTAACTGTTTCATACACATTGCCGGTATCAGCACACATAGCATTCATGTCACGTGTAATGGTCGTGTTCGGAATCGTTGATTTCTTGTAATCCATGTTTTTTATTTTTATTCTTTTATATTTTTCTTACATTGTTTGAGGATGTTTTCAGTCTCTTTGGAATATTTTCCTTCAGGGAATTCATTGACAAAACTGTAATATTCATCAACGGTTGCCTTGTATCTGTCAGTTTTAAGCTCTTCCTTACTTTGTAACGCCATCATATAACGGGCATTCAATACCAGAAACGACAATTCTTCACGGTATTTTGAAACGGGATAATCAAGTAGTGCATTATTTGCTGTTATTATACAAGACAAATAATTGTTTCCCCCATAATTACCCAAATCGAAATACAAACGGCTGTTCAGCAATTGTTTGTAAACCAGTTTGTCCTGAAGTTCTGTCAACATTTTTGTAACTTCCTCTTTCTTATCACTTTCGGGATAATAATCAAGAAAAACATTGAGCTGATCCATGGCCTTTACCGTTTCTTCCTGTGATAAGCGCGGATCGGGTGAATCCAAATAAGCCGCTTTACCGCTCAGAAAACGACAATCCTCGGTAAAAGTTCCCTTAGGATATGTTTTGTAATAAATTTCAAAATAGTGTGAAGCTGAAATATAATCTTTTCTGTTGTAATACGCATTTGCCAACATAAAAAGTGTTTGTTCAGCCCTGTCTGTGCCTTTATGTATCGGTTGAAGTTCTTCCAGCAAGGTTATTGCTTTTGAATATTTCTTCTGTTCGTAGAACTCATTGGCTTTGGTCCATTTCAATTCGAAATCGGTGCTTTTAAGAAGCTTTTGATAACCTGAGCAAGAAACCAGGCTAAGACTCAGTAAAGCAAACAAAAGAAATTTCATCTTCATAGGTTCGGGCAATTCAAGTCCTTTCATACTTATAAAAAGACGTGCAAAGGTAATATTTCCCTCTCAATAAGCGAAGAGAAACAAGCATTTTTAACTGAAATTGCCTTAGATTCAAGCGAAATGACGATTTTCACCGACAGATACCCCTAAAAATAGTACATATCACTAGCTTTTGCCAGTTTCAGGTTGGAATCTTGCAACACTTCCACGCAACGATTGATATCACTTGGACGTATCACCACCCTTGCCATGTCATCCATAGCAAAAGCATACATGTAATCTACTGATATATTGTGTTCAGACAAAATAAGCAATGCTTCTGATAAAGTTCCGGGTTTATTGGGGACAAACAAACAGACGACATCGCACAAAGTCACAGTAAAACCATGAGTGATCAATATTTTCTGAGCAGCCTCCGGATCGGAAAGGACCACCCTCATAATACCAAAATCAGCGGATTCAGACATACTGAAAGCCGTTAGATTTATGCCGGCCTTGCCTAGTAACTTCGTTACCTCAGTAATCCGTCCTGTCTTATTTTCCAGGAAAATGGACAATTGTTTAATAATTGTTGGCATAGTCTATTCTTTGTAAAGATTGCGTTTATCTGTCACACGTTGAGCTTTACCAATGGAACGTTCAATAGAGCGAGGTTCTACCAACTTAACACTGGCGTGGACTCCAACCACACTTTGAATGCGGGCTTCAATCCGTTTCCGGAGATTGAGCAGGGCATTCATATCGTCCGTAAAATTCTCTGGCCGTACTTCTACATGAACGTCAAAAGTGTCTGTATTGTTCTCTCTGTCCACATATAAATGATAATGTGGAGCTGTTTCTCCAAATTCCATCAGAACACTTTCTATTTGTGTCGGGAAAACATTTACTCCACGGATAATCATCATATCGTCGCTGCGACCCATAATTTTATGCATCCGCACTGATGTACGCCCGCAGGTACAAGCTTCGTAAGTTAGACTGGTCAAATCCTTAGTGCGGTAACGAATTACAGGCATCCCCTCTTTGGTGATTGTCGTAAAAACAAGCTCACCCACTTCACCCGGAGCAACTGGTTCGAAGGTTTTCGGATTGATGATTTCGGGCAGAAAATGATCCTCACAAATATGCATACCATGTTGATGCGAGCATTCATAAGCAACTCCCGGTCCGATAACTTCGGTCAATCCAAAAATATCGTAGGCTTTAATTTTTAATTTTTCTTCCAGCTCCTGACGCATTTCCTGGGTCCAGGGTTCGGCACCAAAAAATCCGACTTTCAATTTGAGTTTATCCCGAACGCCACTATCTTCAATGGCTTCAGCCAAATACAAGGCATAGGATGGTGTGCAACACAAGGCAGTCGAACCGAAATCTGTCATCAATTGAATTTGCTTTTCTGTATTTCCGGATGAAATTGGAATCACGGATGCTCCTAAGTTTTCAGCACCGTAATGAGCACCTAGCCCACCAGTAAAAAGGCCATAACCATAGGCCACCTGAAAAATATCGTTTCTTGAACAGCCACCTGATGCGAAGGTGCGAGCCATCACTTCCGACCAGGTGCTCAGATCCTTACGTGTATAACCTGCAACAATGGGCTTCCCGGTAGTACCGGAGGAAGCATGAAGCCTGACAATTTCTGACATGGGAACAGAAAACAAACCGAAAGGATACTGATCCCTTAAATCTGTTTTTGTTGTAAAAGGCAGTTTGACCAAATCATCGATGGTTTCAATATCCATCGGGGTTATGCCCAATTCCTGCATTTTTGCCCTATAGAAAGGCGAATTGTGATAGACGTGTTCAATGGTTGTCCGTAATCGTTTGTTTTGCACATCACGCATTTCTTCACGTCCCATGCACTCAAAGCTTTCATTCCAAATCATAAGTTCGTTTATTCTAAACGTTTGTTTAAGTTCAATGACACAAAGAAAAGCATTATTTTGAAATTTATTGCCCCATTAATGTGATTATTTGTAATTTTGCAGGTCACAAAACCTCCATTATAATGTTTGAACTCATTTCCCCATATCAACCTACCGGCGACCAGCCAGAAGCCATTATGCAGCTGACTGAAGGTGTCAAACAAGGGATCCCTTTTCAGACATTGCTTGGTGTAACGGGTTCAGGTAAAACATTTACCATTGCCAATGTAGTGAAAGAAATTCAACGCCCTACCCTGGTACTCAGTCACAACAAGACCCTGGCGGCACAACTCTACGGCGAATTCAAGAGCTTTTTCCCGAACAATGCCGTGGAATATTATGTTTCCTACTACGATTACTACCAACCGGAAGCCTATTTACCTTCTTCCGATACCTATATTGAGAAAGACCTCGCCATCAATGAGGAAATTGAAAAACTGAGACTTTCCGCTACATCTGCGCTGCTTTCAGGCAGACAGGATGTGCTCATCGTTTCTTCCGTTTCGTGCATTTACGGTATCGGTAATCCGGAAGATTTCAATAAAACGGTCATAGACATTCATCGGGGACAAAAGCTTGACCGTAATGTCTTTTTGCGTCAACTGGTCGATAGCATCTACTCCAGAAACGAAGTCGATCTGAGTCATGGCACTTTTCGCGTCAAGGGCGACACCGTCGATATTTATCTGGCCTATGCAGACACCATTTTGCGGGTGATTTTCTGGGGAAATGAAATAGACTCCATTGAAGACCTGGAGCCAATAAGCGGCAGAACCCTCAACAAATACAACGAATTCAAAATATTTCCGGCAAATCTATTTGTCGCCAGCAAAGAACGTACAAAACAAGCTATTGAGGAAATTTTGATCGATCTGGACCTTCAGGTTAAATTTTTCAATTCCATCAGTAAACCCTACGAAGCCAAACGTATTTTTGAACGTGTCAATTACGATGTGGAAATGATTCGGGAACTGGGTCACTGCTCTGGCATCGAAAATTACTCCCGCTATTTTGACGGGCGTAGCCCCGGTGACAAACCTTTCTGTCTGCTGGATTTTTTCCCCAAGGATTTTTTAATGATTGTGGATGAAAGTCATGTTAGTTTGCCGCAGGTTCGTGCTATGTGGGGCGGTGACCATGCCCGAAAAATGAATCTGGTCGAATACGGATTCCGCCTGCCTGCAGCCATGGATAACAGGCCATTGAGTTTTGACGAATTTGAAAGCATTGATAAGCAAATGATTTATGTCAGCGCCACACCCGGTGATTATGAGTTGGAAAAATGCGAAGGAGTCATCATTGAACAGGTTATCCGACCCACTGGTCTGTTAGATCCTGAAATTGAAGTTCGTCCAAGTAAAAACCAGGTGGACGACCTGATGGAAGAAATCCGGATCCGTGCCGAAAAAAACGAGCGCGTATTAGTTACGACCCTCACCAAACGCATGGCTGAAGAGCTGACCTCGTACATGGAAAATCTGGGTATAAAATGCAGCTACATCCACTCGGATGTTGAAACCCTTGACCGTGTTAAAATCATGGAAAACCTGCGACTGGGTATATACGATGTGCTGGTTGGTGTCAACCTGCTGCGTGAAGGTCTTGATCTACCTGAAGTGTCACTGGTTGCCATCCTCGATGCTGACAAAGAAGGCTTCCTGCGCAATCACCGCTCGCTGACTCAAACGGCAGGACGAGCAGCCCGAAACCTGAACGGAAGAGTGATCATGTATGCAGACAAGATGACGCGAAGCATGATACAAACCATAGATGAAACCAACAGGCGCAGAGATAAACAAAGAGCTTACAATGAATTGCACGGCATCACTCCTACTGCTATTACCAAAGAAATTATCTCTTCATCCTTGGGCAGTCATTCAAAAATGGTTGAAGCTAAAGCGTATATTGAGCCCACCACAGTTAGTCTGGTGGCCGACCCTGTGATTGCGCACATGAATCCTACGCAGTTGCAGAAGACCATAGATAAAGCCAGGAAGGCTATGTATGAAGCATCAAAGCGGCTCGATTTTCTCGAAGCCGCTCAGTACCGTGATGAAGTTCTAAAACTGGAAGAACTGCTGCCTAAAATTTAAGTCCCATAGAAACAATCAGATTGTTTCTGTTCGTTGATAATATGGAATATTTTGAATAATCAGCATTCGCTGTCCCATCGTAGTAATTGTAGAAATGTTCGTTGCGCATCTGTTGTTGCAGTGCAGCATCCAGGAAAAAAGCACCGCTACGGTAACCTATACCACAAGATAGATAATAGGTATCTTTTTCAATACTGTATTGAGGTGTTGTTCCTGCTGTAACAATTTCAACATTGCTTGCTTCTACCGAACTTTTAACAGGGCTCTGATACCAGGCGGCACCACCTCTTAAACTTACATTGTCCGTCAGGCGATATTCTCCACCCAAACGTACATTGGATGCTACCCTGAAATCCTGATCAATCCAACCGTTTGTATCACCATAGGGTAATCCGTCAGCATCTTTTAAGGTAATTTCGCGGTAATCAACCATATCCCAGTCAAGACTCAGAAAACCTTTCTGACCAAACTGATACGCTGCACTATACATTAATTTTCCCGGAGTTTCCAACCTGTAGTCGGTAGAACCATCCTGTGGTTGGTAAAGTGGTGGATTCGGATTAACGACTCCATAAGAGCCCATAGACATCCCATAAATATCTGTCAAATTATAATAGGTTGGAGTATGTACCGCCAAACCCAAACGCAGTTCAGGAAAAGGGCGCACGATGGCTCCTAATTTAAAATTTACACCGGCACCCTGAGTGGATAATACGTTTCTTAATTCCAGAGATCCACCGGCACTAAAATCTTCACCATAGATTGATTTAAGTCCGTAATCAACACTTTGAATACCAAGACTCATTCCAAGATACAAAAAGTGACCATAGTTGGCACCCATAGAAAAATCCCATTCACCAATGCTTCCGCTTTCCATCATATACATGGAATTATTCACCGTTTCATTCGGACCTAAAATAGACTCATAATTTGCCCCATTCAGATTGACCAACTTGGTAGCAGTGGCAGCATCCAACAAATTGGAACCAGTATTGTTCGCATCGCTACCGATTCTATCCAATAAGGAAAAAGGTTGTTTGTTTCCAACAATAGACGCATTTCGGTTAAAATCCTTAATCTTATTGTAAGCTATTCCAAAATTGAAGTTTGAAATAGCTGTCTCGTCATACGTACGGAAAGAACCTACATATCCAAAATTATTGATCATCAGATTTCTCTTTGAATCACTAGACTCTGTTTTATCAAAAACAGATTTTGCTGAAACATTGCTAAAAGCAGGTGTAATGGTAAATTCCGAACTACGATAGACAGCTATACCTGCAGGATTCATACTCAGGGACGTCATATCGCCTCCCAAAGCACCAAATGCACCTGACATGGAAACATAGCGGGCACTTCCGTTGATATCACTCAAAGAAAATTTCAGTCCATCAAATTCTTGCTGTGCGAAAGCTGTGGAACAAGCAACCATCAGGCTACTCAACAAAATATATTTTCTCATAATTTAGACTATTATTTTTTTTCTCAAAGTAAAACCGATCCTGAAAATTAACGACGACCACCACTGCTGCTTCCACCACTACTGCGTGAGCTAGAGCTACTTCCCGACGAAGAGGAATTCGACGAAGAGGAAGAGGGAGTATAACTACTTCTTGATGATGATGATGATGTTGATGAAGGTGTATAGGTACTTCTGGAGGTTGATTCAGTTGGAGTACTGCTTCTTGTTTCGGAAGAAGAACTTCCGCTTCTGGACGTACGTGTTACTGTCGTTGCAGCTGGGGCTGTTGTTGTACTTGAACTTGAACGGGTTGTCGTACCGACATTGGATCTGGTTGTTGTACCTGAACTAGTTCTGGTTGTTGTACCCGAACCAGATCTGGTTGTTGTGCTATTGTCAGACCTGACAGATGCTCCATAAGCTGAACGAGAGGCAGAAGCAGCCCTACCGGCAGTACTACTTGTTCTTGTCGTTGAAGTACGACCCGATCCATTGTTTGAAAGGAAACGACGTTGATCTGCATTCAATCTGTTGTAGCGTGAATGACCACCGTCTCCCATATCTCCATGATAGTGACCGCCACCGCCATAATTGTTATAGCCTCCATAACCATAGTATCCAGAGTAGCCATAGCCGTAGCCATAATAACTACCACCAAAACCATAATCCCAACCATAAGAACCGGCATACCATGGATCGTAAAAGCCCCAGGATGAATATCCCCAAGGATTGTAATACATGTTGTAATTATTCCAACGGTAACCATATCTTGGATAGTAAAAATTATCGAAGTAGAATGGACTCATCCAACCATTTGAATTATTATCGACGTAGTAAACATCTACGTCTGCACCATCTTCAATATAGATGTCCAGATATTCTTCATCCGTAATATGCGTCGTAAATTTCGGGTCATGAAAACGACGAACACGTTCTGCATATTCAAAAGGCTGACCATTTTCATCCAAAGAATCAGAAACATTTTCTACAGCTTCTTCTGAATTAGACTGAGGTGCACGACGGTTGTATTCGTCCACATTCCTTGTGTCGTAGCGCTTTAAAGTGCCAGAATTGTCGTAAACACGGACAGATTCATCCTGCGTACTTTCTTCCCTGACATTGGATGATTCTCTTTGAGGTGTCTCAACCTTGGTCTTCTTGGGGTTGTAATACAAATCATCTTCATAACTGGAGGATTGAGCCTGTGCCAGAACCGGTAAAAGCAATGCCAAAGCCGGTAATATAATCCATCTTGTTTTCATAATTATTGAGATTTGATGATTCTTTCTGATAAAAAACATACTTTTGTATTCAATAAAGATACGCAGAAATCCTAAGTATCTATCAGTATTTATTACAAAGATACTTTTTTTTGAAAAAGGTTTACTCCTATTGAATAAAATTAACAACTTGTCATGAATTATATAGAGTTTCATCTGCACATTTCACCTGTCAACACACTGATAAATGATGTTTTAGCCTCAAATCTCGGTGAATCCGGCTTTGAAAGCTTTATGGAGTGTGAAGATGGTATGCTCGCCTATATTCCGGTGACACTTTTTAACGAGGAAATTCTTGAAAAACTGATACCGGAAGCGCTTTTTGGATCAGTTATACAAGTGACAAAAGAATTTATCCAGGATCAAAACTGGAATGAAGAATGGGAAATGAACCAATTCGAACCCATTGTGATTAATCAGGATTGTGTCATTCACAGTTCTGCTCAAACAGATGTTCCTGCTGCCACCTACGATATTCTGATCAATCCTAAAATGGCATTCGGCACCGGGCATCACGAAACAACGGACATGATGCTGGGTGAGCTGCTTAAGCTTGATTTAAAAGGCAAATCTTTTCTGGATATGGGTTGTGGTACTGCAGTTCTGGCTATTCTCGCTTCCCTTAAAGGAGCAAGCCCCATTCTTGGTATTGACATCGACGAATGGGCTGTCCGCAATGCATTGGATAATTGCATTCTAAACAACACGACGGATATTGAAATACTGCTTGGCGGTGCAGAATTACTGGAAAATACCGGTGATTTTGACTATATTTTTGCCAACATCCACCGGAATATTCTTTTGAAAGATATGGAAAGCTACGTTGCAAAAATGCATGTCGGCTCTGTGTTGTACATGAGTGGTTTCTACAAAGCCGATATACCTGCCATGAGAGAAAAAGCCGAATCGCTTGGTTTGATTTATCAGGGTTTTGTAACCAAAAACGATTGGGTGGCGATTCATTTTAAACAGGAAAACTTCGTATTTCATGAAGGGTAATTGGTTGTGTAAAATAATAAGACGAATGAACCTTTTTTTACAGCAAATTGAGATCAAATAATCATACAATGACAACTTTATACATCGGTGCAATCGGAACCTTGGTTTTTCTGATTCCAACCATTTTTTCATTCCTCAACAAACGTTTTAAAAAGCTTATTTCCTTCTGGAAATACCCACTTTTCATCGTACCGCTCCTTGTTTTTGCCTGGATTCTTTCCACCAAGCTCTACATTCCTTTCAAGACCAACGGATGTTCCTATGCAGAAAACGAAAGTCTTCTTCAATCGGAAAGCTTTTCAGCAAACAAAAAGTCAGGCATTCTGATGTTCTACCTGGATGGATTTAAAGATTGCCGGGTTTTTATTTCCATGAAAAATGGGAAAAATTACGAAGCCAGTAGTCTGAACAGCGTTTTCGCCCTTGTTTTACCAGCCGACAGCGGTCAGATAAACAGCATTCTGGTTGGCAAAGACAGCCTTCCAAGTGGAATGACCTTCACCATCCATCCCGGGAAGCTCACCTATCTGGGCACCATCATTGCCCCTACAGGTGTTGTAATGTTCATCCCCAGCATGGCTTGCAATGCTGCAGATATGACTTTTAAAGCACCGACCAGCGTACATCGGGACATTCTGAAAGATTGGGCCAAATCCGATCGGTTAAGGGTGACACCTATTATTAAGGAGCGACTGACGCAACTTCAGAACAATTACCAGGCAACGTCACAGCTGGTAGGAATACAGTTCGGTTATTTACCTTTAATCAGCACATCCTTAAAAGGGGTCGTCAAACAAATGACACCGGATGAAGTGATCAAGGAATATCGGGAATATGAGTTTATGCTAAAGAAATGATTCAGACTTACCGGATAAAAAAAATGCCGCCTCAAAACTATTGAGACGGCATTTTTTTTTAAATTACTATTTTTATTTACCACATTCCAAAAGCAATGTTTTGGTAGGTTGGTCACAAACTTCCGTTGGGCCGAAATATTGAATAGGACCCGGATAGATGTATTCGGTGTGAGTAGCCCAGGCAGCACGTTTGGATGCAAATTTCTTGAAAGGTGCACCATCCAGGTCAACAAGCGCTTTTTGGATAACCGGTTTCATTTCTCCGTGACGGCGTTCCATGTTCATCATCATGGTGATGGGCACACCACCTGCAATCCATTTATCGGCAGGAGCTGTGGTATTACGAACCAAAGACATGTAACCTGTTTTGCCGGAAGCAATCAGGTTTGAAGCTGTGTAACCCAACGAATAACAGTAGTCAGCATCAAAGTTGGAAGGAGCTGCACAACGGCCTTCGTATCCGAAGAAGTGAACCTGGGTGTTGAAGCTGCCTACGTATTTGCCTTCATTTTTCCAGATAGCCAATTTATTGCCAACCATTTCGGCCAACAATTTTTCCGTTTCAATCAAAGAAACCTGAACATTTCCATGTGGGTCGCGGTCAAGCGTAAGCTGACGAGCTACTCCTTCAGGAAGTGAAGCATAGATTTCTGAATTATCCTTACTGATCATCTTGATGATGTAATGGCGTTGTTCCGAGTGACGGATCAGGTTAAATTCTTCCTGATGATGGGCAAGGAAATCGTTCAATTCGTCAATCAGACCTTTGATGGCAGGAATGAATTCAATCACCCCTTCAGGAATCAATACAGTACCAAAATTGTTTCCGGCTTCAGCACGTTTGGCTACCATTTTGGCAATGTCGGTAACAACATCGTCCAAAGTCAGGTTTTTAGCTTCCACTTCTTCCGAAATGATGCAATAGTTGGGTTGAACCTGCAAGGCACATTCCAAAGCGATGTGTGAAGCTGAACGCCCCATCAGTTTGATGAAGTGCCAATATTTACGAGCGGAATTACAGTCGCGTTGAATGTTTCCGATCACTTCCGAATATACTTTACAAGCAGTATCAAAACCGAAAGAGGTTTCAATCATGCTGTTTTTCAAGTCACCGTCAATGGTTTTAGGACAACCAACTACCTGAACACCTGAACCGATGGCAGCATAGTATTCTGCCAAAACGCAGGCATTGGTGTTGGAATCATCACCACCAATAATAACCAGTGCCTTGATGTCAAGAGCTTTAAGAATAACCAATCCTTTGTCAAATTGTTCTTTGGTTTCCAGTTTGGTACGACCTGAACCGATAATGTCAAAACCGCCGGTGTTGCGATAATCATCGATGATTTCTGAGGTCAGTTCCATGTAGTTGTGTTCGATCAGACCTGCAGGGCCCAGGATAAAACCAAAAAGTCTGGAAGCCGAATTCATGTGTTTCATACCGTCAAAAATTCCGGCAATCACATTGTGTCCGCCCGGAGCTTGTCCACCGGAAAGAATGACACCGACGTTGAAGGGTTGATAGATTTTTTTCTCAGAAGCGGATTCGAATGTTACCACAGGCATACCATAGGTATTCGGAAAAAGCAGTTTGATGGCATCCTGATCAGCAACAGATTGAGTTGCATCACCTTCAACCATTTTCGCTGAGCCTTTTAAAGCCAGGGGCATTTTAGGTTGGTACGCTGCACGCGCAATTTCTAAGGCACTTTTTGTC
>Ga0209123_1003598_pt1 | contig 11418 bp, 6 predicted proteins | sample BarGraIncu00431A_FD_184500 | JGI IMG/M metagenome (GOLD analysis project Ga0209123, IMG submission 184500) | Arctic peat soil microbial communities from Barrow, Alaska, USA - Barrow Graham LP Incubations 004-31A (SPAdes) (version 2) | ecosystem: Environmental > Terrestrial > Soil > Wetlands >...
TCTTCATTCTAAAGTATCAACGAATACCCGATATAATAGTTGCGCAAATATATGACGAAAATCACCAAAAAGATGCGATGAATTGGTTTTGCCAACGAATAAAATATTAATCCACTTATTAATAGCCATATACAAAAATTAATATTTAGGTATTTTTGTATAATTTGCTGTCCGGTCAGCCTGAAAATTCTTAGCTGATAACATTTCTTACTGCTGATTCTACTTTGGAAGGAAGGGTAAAATAAAATGTTGATCCTTTCCCTGGTTCACTTTCCACCCATATTTTACCACCGAGTTTAGCTACAAACTCTTTGCACAGCAACAATCCTATTCCGGTACTTGGTTCACCTTCAGTGCCTAACCTATTTGTCTGCACATCAAGCCGGAATAAATCATTCACCATTTTACTGCTCATGCCGATGCCGGAGTCCATTACCGATATTTCTACGCTTTTCTCCGATGTTGCTTCAGTCAAAATACTAATTTCGCCTCCTTTAGCAGTAAATTTTACAGCATTTGAAACCAGGTTCCGGATAATTGTTTGAAGCAGTTTACCGTCAGCAAACACAATCAGGTCATCCGGAATGTTGTAACCAATTTTAATTCCCTTCATTATGGCTGATTCATGAACCATTTCGACGCATTCATTTACAGCTGATAGCAATTGAATCGACTTCGGATCATAAGGGATTAATCCTTGTTGCATTCTGGCCCATTCAAGCAAGTTCTCGAGCAACGAGAAAAGATTGTTAGCAGAGTTTCTCATTCTCACAGAAATATCTTGTATCTCGCCCATCGTCAAACTTGACAACTCTTCTGCCATTATTTGTGTAAGACCAAGGAAACCCGTGAACGGGCTTCGCAGGTCATGGGCGATGATCGAGAAGAATTTATCCTTTTCACTGTTGAGTTTTAGGAGTTGCTCGTTTTTAAGATTGATTTCTTCCTCCGCTTTTTTGCGTTCAGTGATGTCGGTCACAAAATTCATCGTGGCTGGCTGACCTTCCCATTCTATTTTAACGCCACTCATTTCTACCCACTTAATACTTTTATCTTTTCTCAGAATTCTTAAATGATACCTGACGTCAGCTCCGTCCCCGCTAATTCGTTTTAACTGATTGCTTAATACCAATTCCCAATCATCTTTACATACAAACTCCAAAAATGAAAGTGAGAAAATTTCTTCTTTAGAATAACCTATCAGTTCAATCATTGCCGGATTCACAAACACCAACCGCTTGCCTTGTGCAACCAATATACCTTCATTAGCTGTTTCGAACAGAAGACGATATCGTTGTTCACTTTCAAATAGCTCTTTCTCAGCACGCTTACGTTTCGAAATATCAATAAATGAAATTAATATTTTCCCATTGCCCTGAATCATGGAAACCGACATCAGCGAGTGTTTAATTTCCCCGCTTTTATGGAAAAAAGTAAACTCATATTTATCGGGGGCATCACGGGGATTTATAAGTCTTCGGCGGTTATATTCTTTTAACCGTTCAAGATCCTGTGGCGGTATTTGTTGCGTCCAACTCGTACCGATTACCTCTTCAGCTGTGAAGCCCGACATTTGGCAATAGGCTTCATTTACCATCGAGACAGTGGTATCAGTTTCAATAATAGCCGTAGCGGCTGAATTATTTTCAAAAATTGCCCGATATTTCTCCTCACTTTCCAATAAAATCTTTTCGGCATTGTGCCGATTCCGTATTTCATTTTTAAGTTTTCTGGAACTATTGTAAAAGAAATAGGCCACCGATCCTATCATCAGAATGCTAAATAAAAGCAATAAAATCAAATTCCACGGAATATTCGGCTTTGTTTTCGCATAATCGAAATAAAGGAGATCGTTGATCGTGAAAGAAGAATCAAGCATTTTCAACTTTTTGTAAGTATCTGAAATTGACACCCATCTGCCCGGATTAGTATATCCTATCTCAACCAAATCATCCATAATAAGACTATTCATCCGCTCTGCTTCAAATCTCAGGTGCGGTATGCTATGACGATTGCTATATTTGTTATAAATCAAATCTATGATCTCTTCCGGATGGTCCATCGCATAACGCCAGCCTTTAAGCGAAGCGTTTCGGAAGTTACCTGCAATTTCAGGATTCTTTTGAATGAACGATTTGGTCGTAAACAACATATCACCGTAGAAATCAATGCCACCCATTGAAGGCGAGATAATTGTATAAGGGAAATTCGCTTCCTGCAAATTAAAAGGCTGATCTGTTGAATAGGCTGAGATGGCATCGATTTCCCCGTTAATCAGTTTATTAACATCGAAAACGTTCTGGTCGATAATACATTTTTCCAACGGAATCCTTTCGTCGTTCATAAACGCAATAATGTCAGCAGAATTGGGGCCCAGCGCAATTCTTTTTCCTATAAGATCATGCACATTTTCAATACCCGATTTTTTTGATGCAAGAAGAATCTGTGATGAATGCTGAAATATCGTTGCCAAAATAACCGGCTCTTTATTCTTCGAACGTGCCAGCAGAATATCTGTATTGCAAACTCCGAATTCTGCGCTCCCATTAAATACGGCTTCGGTTGGATTCTGACCCTCAACCGCCTCCACTAATTTCACTTCAAGCCCAACTTCCCTGTAATAACCTTTCTCAATTGCAGCGTAATAACCTGCAAACTGAAATTGATGCTTCCAGGTTAAATGCAAAGTGACATTTCGGGGTTTCTGTGCCACCAACGGATTAATAATCAATCCGATTACGAGCAGAGTAAGTATATATTTTAATCGAAATTGCATCTAAACTACTTTTGGATTTCTTTTTCAAAAACTAAGCTGAATCATCCAGAACGAACAGTGTAAAATAAGCTATAAAATCCTGGTTTTCCGTGGTGCTTACCGCTTAAAATATTTTTCTATCAACGCCAGTAACTGATCTTTCTGGATAGGTTTTGAGATATAATCGTTGCATCCTGACAATATTGTCTTTTCACGGTCACCTGTTAAAGCATAAGCCGTTTGTGCAATAATAATCACGTCCTTATTAAATTCACGAATTTGTCTTGTAGCATCAAATCCGTCCAACTCCGGCATTTTAATGTCCATCAGAATCAATTCTATATCCGGATGATTCCGGCATGCTTCAACCGCTTCGATCCCGGTTCTTACTTTTATAATAGCCTTACTAAACTCCTTGACGGCCAAAGCAATGAGAATTGCTGATCCTTCATCATCTTCAGCTATCAATACCTTAAGATCTCTGATTTGTGGCTTTGTAACATCCATTGAATTAACATTATTAATGATATCCGGATCTTTTTGTTCACCATTGTATGGAAGGGTAAAATAAAATACGGAACCTTTTTTAACTTCGCTTTCTACCCATATTTTACCACCTAACATCTCCACATAAGCTTTCGAAATGGCGAGTCCCAATCCTGCACCTTCATAATTTCGCGTCAGCGATTCACTGCCTTGTCTGAACCGGTCAAAAATGAAACCTTTTTGTTCTTCGGCAATGCCCATACCAGTATCTTTCACGAAGAATTCCAATTCGCCCGGCTCATTTCCGGATTTCAAACAATATCCAAACTCAATACTACCTGAATGAGTGAATTTTATAGCATTTTTAACAAGATTGGTAAGGATTGCATAGACTTTTTCTTTGTCAGTCTTTATAACAGCATCTTTCGCGGGTAAGGAGTTTTTAATAAAAAGCTTCATTCCTTTAGCCTCGACTTCCGGCGTGAAGAAGGTATACAGGTATTTAATCTGGTCATTTATGTTTGTCTCAGAAATGGTAATTTCCATTTGACCTGATTCAACTTTGGATATACTCATTATGTCATTGATAATATTGAGCATACGTGCACCACTATTCTCGATTATCTGGATGTACTCCACTTGTTCTTCTTCCGTGAGATCAGGCTCTTTTAATAATCCGGCAAAACCAAGTATTCCATTCATCGGAGTTCTGATCTCATGACTCATATTGGCAAGAAAAGCAGACTTTAAACGGTCGGACTCCTGGGCTTTTAGAATTGCCGCCTTTAAGTCCTGTTCAGCTTTTTTACGTTCGATAGAAATGCCAATCTGATGCGAAATAAATTCGAGCATCAATTGGTCTTTTTCAGTATATTTATCCGCGTTATCGTAACTCTGAACGACAATCGCCCCAATCACCTTATTCTTTGCCCATAGCGGGACACCCAACCAAACCTTTGAAGGGGCACCAACTATTTCGATCTCTCCTTCTTCACACAATTTGAGCACATCTGTTTCCTTTGCAAGAAGTGATTTCTGGTGCTTTATCACATAACCAGTTGCTGATTTCCCGGCAGGCCAGCTTGTAATTTTGTCTTGCTGGTCATTTAAGAAATGGGTCGATAACATCTCATTCGTTTCATCATAGAAAGCAATATAAAAGTTGACTGTATCCAGTAGTTTGCCCAGCTCTAAACTAATTATTTCTGTCAGTTCATCCATATCTTTGGATGAAAGGGCGGCATTCGAAATGGAATAAAGCACTTGCTGAACACGATCGGACCGAACCTTTTCGGTGATATCAACCTGAGTACCCCAAACCCTGACAAGATGATTATTCTCTATGATACCCAATGAATTATTACTTATAAACATCAGCTGTCCGGCAACATTTTTTTCTTCTGTAATTCCGTTTTGAATGCTGTAACCGTTGTTGATGAATTCTTTCAACAAACTTCGGTTCACTTCATTGTGACGTCCTCCATGAAAATCAAGATGACCTTTTCCAATAACATCATTCTGATTGGTGGTCCCGTACATCTTTAGAAATGCATTGTTACATTCGGCAATCAGCAAATGATCATAGATAAAATCGACCTGTTCTTCGATGGGCAAACTTATATCCATTGGCACATCACTTTCGAACCTGTAAACACCTTCCGAAACCTGCGATATAAAACCCCGATACCTGTCTTCGCTCTCTTTTAATGCAAGTACTGCAATTTTTCGTTCAGTGATATCCCTGATTGCACCAATAATATGACTTGGCCGGGCATGCGGATCTAAAATTAAGCGTGCATTAATTGATCCGTATTTTATTTCTCCGTTTCGGGTTTTCAGCTTTAATTCATAATCCTTTATATCACCATTTTTTAAAATAGTATCAAGCAAAAGAATTCTATCATCCAAATCATAATAGAAATCATTAACGTTTGATCCAACTATATCTTCTTGTTTGAATCCGGTGTAATATTCAATTGATGGGCTTACCTCAAGGAATGTCCCGTCCATGTTCGTCTTATAAAAAATGTCCTGAACATTTTCGAAGATAGTCCGGTATCTTTCTTCACTTCTTAATAACTGTTCCTCCGCTTTTTTGCGCTCAGTAATGTCGTTTGATACCCCTATCACTTTAAGTACTTTGCCATTCTGGTCAAAAACAGGCGAATAAAAGACATCGAACACAATCCCCTGAATCGTCACTTCATTTCGCTGATGGACACCGGAAAGTGCTTTTATCATGGCGTCTAAGAAGGTTGGCGAATCACGATATACATCAAAGACTGAGCGTCCGACAACCTGTCCGGGTTTCAATCCCAGTTTTGCCAATCCCATTCCTTCCGAGAGACTGAAAATACCCTTTTCGTCAGTCACGAAAGTAACAACCGGCGTATTAGAAACCACTGTACGATAACGCTCTTCGCTTTCAAGAAGTGCATTCTCTGTCCTTTTACGCTCAGTGACAACCTGTAAAATACAGTGTGTTTGTTTAAAATTGCCATTAAAATCATACCCGATCTTTCCTTCAAAGGCAATAAATAATTTTTGTCCGTTTTTATGAACCATTTCAAATTCACTGTGAATATGGCCCTGCGCTTTAAAGAGCGGAAACCGTTTACGGAATCCTTCCTGGTAAACCGGAGACAGGAAGTCGCCAAACCATTTTCCAATTACTTCTTCATTGGTATACCCAAGTGAATCTAACCACTTTTGATTTACCTCAATAAAATTGCCGTCACTGTCAAGCGACTGATAACCCAGTGGAGCATTACTAAACAATGAATGGAACCGTTCCTCACTTTCCTGCAGTAATTTTGTAGCTTTTTCATTCTCTGCAATCTGCATTTTTAATTGCAGATTATTATAGGCCTTTTCGGAAAGTTCATTGGCAAAAATAAACAACAGTTTAGCTACATCGTTAAATTTTTTAAATGACATTGACGGCACTTCATGCAATGCATCCAGAAAATCCTCCCGATTTGCGCCAATCTCTGCTGCATAGCGAAGCATATACGACTCATCTATTTCTTCATTTCGTACCTGACCGATCAGCCAATTGGCAACATGTTTACCACCAACGGTAATGCTGGCGCCGGCATCCCATAAACCACAGCTCAGACATGGCGATACAATTGGTCCGGAAGAATTCATCCTGCCAATCGCAGCATCCGATTTAATACAGTCCGACCGACCTATCTCAGTTTTCCGGATGATAGTACTGCATAATCGGGTGAAGTTGCTTGGTTTGGTAATTGGTTCACCTTCGGGGGTTGTTATAACCGAAGCAATGCCATGGACATCAGCAAACAAATCCTGCAGACGTTGAATATCTTCAAAAACAAACAGTTCGCTGAATTGAATATTGCGCAAGGAATCAACAGATGAATTTTGAAAGTCTGGTTTAGTTGTCATCTTACATGCAAATTAATGCTACAAATATAGCTTTTCGATCAGATAAGTTCAGCTATCAATAAAATGATAATATAAACTGTCCGATTTTTACGAATCACACAAAATTTGAAGGTTAACAATGCTAACTGATATTTACTAATTTGCCATATTCGCTTTGATGCTTCCTATCCCACAGCCTAGAGCGATCCGGCTTTTTTCCTGTTTCAAAACATAGGGAATTGTAAAGTAAAAGGTCGATCCATTGCCCACTTCACTTTCCACCCTTATTTTACCACCCTGTTTTTCAACAAATTCTTTGCACAACATCAATCCCAACCCTGTACTTGGTTCACCATCAGTTCCTAATCTATTGGTCTTAACATCCAGCCTGAATAAATTTTCAATCATCGTACAACTCATGCCAATACCTGTATCATTTATTGATATTTCAACCTCTTTTTCAGGCGTGACTTTGCAAACAATATTTATTTTTCCACCTTGTGGTGTAAATTTCACGGCGTTTGAAACGAGGTTACGGATGACAGTTTGAAGTGTGTTTTTGTCAGCAAAAACAACAACACTTTCCGGAATTGTGTAAACTATTTCAATATTCTTGCATTTAGCCGATTCATGAATCATTGTGACACTTTCATCCACAACCTGAAGCAATTGAATTAATTTCGGATCAAAAGGAATGAGTCCTTGCCGCATTCTTGCCCATTCAAGCAGGTTTTCGAGCAAACTAAAAAGGTTTGTGGCTGAATTTTTCAATCTCAATGAAAGATCCTTTATCTCTTCCATTGTCAAATCTGGTAAATCATCTACCATTATCTCTGTTAATCCCAGAAATCCACTGAAAGGGCCACGCAGGTCATGGGCTATTATTGAGAAGAATTTATCTTTTTCAGCATTGATTTTCAGTAAATTATCTTCGCTCTTCTGCAACTGTTCCAACGCAGCAGTTTTCTCGTTTTCAAGCTGTTTCGTATGTGTAACATCCCTGGCAGTTCCAACGATACCTATTTGATTCCCCCGCTCATCCCATATCGGCGCTTTATGAACATCGAGGAAAAGAAATTTCCCCTGCACATTCCCGGATAAATCGTATTGTTTTGAGTTCCTTTCGCCGGTAATAAGTGAATCAATGATTTTATAATTGCTGATAAATGTATGCCAGTCGGGGTTTTCCTGATGAGCCTCTCTTTCTCGTTTTGCGAAAAATTCAAATGCTTTTCCAATGGGTTCATCAACGTTGTTTGCAATCAGAAGCCTGTCGCACATCGTTTTATTCACGAAAGTATAGTTGTCGTCCATATCCTTTGCCCACAGAAAGTCATCTGTATTGTCAGACATTAGCCGGAACATCGAAAACATCTGGCGATAACGTTCTTCCCCTGCCCTGATCTCCCTGATTGAAGCAGACAGATCTGTAATATCCTGTATTACAACCAGACGGCTGCCTGGTTGGTTTTTGATTGCATGCTTAATAATCCGGAATGTTTTAATTTCAATCGTATTTTGGAGTTCGATCTCTTCAATGGTTTCATTATTAATTACAGCATCCATCAACACAGTTGAACCGGCACCAACATTCAGTGCAGGAAATCCGATAATGTACTTATTGCCGATTCCCAGAAAAGTTAATGCGGCTCCATTGATATCCTGTATTCTGTTTTGCCCGTCAAGCGCCAGAATGCCATCCGGTAACGTTTCAACAAGCATCTCCCGGGCGACAGGTACCAGGTCGAGGAAACGAATATTTAAAATGGCATATGCAACAAGGACGCCGCTAAGAATAATGCTGATGGGTGTAATATCCAGCCCAACCACCGGATTACTTCCGGTAAGATACAACACACTTACGAGCCATGGACATAATCCTCCAATTAAAACTATCAATCCCTGAAAACGGAATGGTTTATATTGCCGAATAATAAAACTAAAAAGGTATATCGTTGCGACAAAAAGCATAAGATAAGTATAGCAGATATAACCTGTCCAAAATACGATCCCATGATAATATTCCATCAGGTTCGTTTTATCAGAAATTGCAGAAAAACCTGTCCATACCAGGTAATGATATTCATTGGTGATTGTGAACGCAAAGGTGATTACCGGAATAATGAATAACAATAAGATATATTTGGGGGTGATAAATCGGTCTTTCCCGGTGAAGCGCAAAACAAAAATCAGGTAAAGCACAGGTGTAGGTATCCCTCCGATAAATTCAAGTTTTGACCAGAATATTTTCTCCATCGCTGTAGGCGCCGCAGTCTCGAATATCAGCCAGAATGCACCAATTCCTGACACTATCATCAACAGGGTTAGCTCTTTGGCCCCTTTTACGAAACGGCGTTGCCAGGCAAGGAAAGCAACGAAAAACGAGACCAATGCCGTAGCCAGAAAGAAAACAGAATATATTGTAAAAACCAGGTTCATCAGGCAATCAATATTTTAATGAGATTTTGTTTATTTAGTCAAGTCGCAAATATAGTTTTTCAGGCAGGCAATTTTACGAATCTATCCGATTAAAAAATCATTTAAACAATATATTTAACATGTAATTGAGCAGACTTAATATACAGCCGTTTTTTTCCCCGATTAAAGGATCATTGTTTCTTTTTACAATGTGTTAAAACGCGCTTTCTTTCATTTTTACGGAAGTTAACTGACCCCAACCACTCTGAAAGATGCAAATCAACAACTGAATGGGCAGGTTCTCCTTAATTTTCAATCGTGACATTTCATTAAAATGCTAAAATAGTTTACTTTCGTCCCACATTGACTAATTGAACAACTATGCCGCTGATCATTATTTTTGCCGGGATCATACTCCTTTTTTTACTGATAAGTGTCTATAAAATCAGCGCTTTTCTTGCACTGCTAATCACCTCTTTTGCGGTTGGTTTACTCAACAGCATGGAGCCTCTTGTAATTTTGCAGTCCATTACATCCGGACTTGGAAGCACAATGGGAAGCCTTGCACTGATTATTGTATTCGGCGCAATGCTTGGTAAATTACTCGAACAGAGTGGCGCCGCCTACCAGATTACAAATAAACTGATTGATCTCTTTGGACTTGCCAGGATACAGATCGCCATTATGATCACAGGTTTTCTCGTTGGATTACCCATGATTTATAATGCCGGATTCCTTGTATTGATACCACTGATCTATGCGCTTGCAGCCTCAACCAAATTACCGCTGATTTACCTTGGACTCCCTTTATGCGCGGCGCTTTCAGTGACTCACGGATTTCTTCCTCCCCACCCCGCGCCTACTTCTATCGCTTTTATATTTCATGCAAATCCAAATCTTACTTTAATGTATGGAATGATGGTTGCAATACCTGCTATTATAATAGCAGGTCCCCTGCTTTCGCGATTTTATTCCAAATGGAAACTCACACCGCCAAAAGAATTGTTCGTTGCACGCGAATTCACACCTGAAGAATTACCATCACTCTCTGCAAGTCTGTTCACAGCCATCAGCCCGATCATTCTGATGTTATCAGGTGCAGTTCTTCAGATGGTTATTCCTGCCGAAAGCAGCAATATCAAAATACTGAAGTTTATCAGCGATCCGACTGTGGCACTTTTCTTTTCTGTCTTTATCGGCGTTTACCTGTTGGGCATCCGAAAGAAACGAAAGATGTCCGATCTGATGAAAACATTATCGGAGTCGGCTTCAGGTGTTGCGATGATCTTGCTCATTATTGCATCAGGCGGAGCCTTCAAACAGGTACTTGTGGATAGCGGAACAGCTGATTACATAAAGGTGATGGCAAGCGGAGTCAGCATGTCGCCATTGATCCTTACCTGGTTTGTCGCTGCATTGATCCGGTTTGCAATCGGTTCGGCGACTGTCTCCTGCATTACAGCTGCGGGTTTAACGTTGCCATTGATTGAAGGAACAGGCGTTTCGCCTGAACTGATGGTAATTGCCACGGGAGCGGGAAGCCTGATGTGGTCACATTTTAATGACATCGGATTCTGGTTGTTTAAGGAGTACTTCAACACAACGATAAAACAAACCTTTCTTGTCTGGACGGTGATGGAAACACTGATTGGCATCATCGGACTTATCGGAGTATTGATCTTAAGTCAGTTCATTTAATCATCAATTACAGAATCGATAAAAGAGTTGTTCATTTGTTGAAAATTGATTTCATGTGGGATCAACTTAAAATACTAAGAGAACAATACATTAATCAACGAATTATGGATTCGATTGATTATGAGAAATTCTGCATGATTTAACTACAATATTGCGTATTTTTCAAATCCCATTGCAGAATAATTAAAAAGCGTTGCACATTTTTTAATTATCGTTGCGTATATTTTCAGTCACATTTCTTCATTTAACAACTTCCTTGCGCATTTTTTCAGTTACATTTTTTCATATAACAACTTCCTTGCGTATATTTTCATTTACATTTCTTCATTTAACAGCAGCATTGCGCATATTTTTAGTTACGATTCTCCATTTAACAGCAGCATTACGCATATTTTTAGTTACAATTCTCCATTTAACAACTTCCTTGCGCATATTTTCAGTTACATTTCTTCATTTAACAACTTCCTTGCGTATTTTTTCAATTGTATTGCAATATTTTTCAAGATTATTGCTATATCTTTGCATTGCATATCAATATATAATCAAATCACATGTTACAATTAGACCTTTACCGAATATTTGAAGACAAAGGCATAGATAATCCTCATTACTTTTTAAGAAAGAATGGGTTTACTTCTTATACCACCAGCCGACTTCTAAACAATAAGGTT
>Ga0209123_1003599_pt1 | contig 11416 bp, 9 predicted proteins | sample BarGraIncu00431A_FD_184500 | JGI IMG/M metagenome (GOLD analysis project Ga0209123, IMG submission 184500) | Arctic peat soil microbial communities from Barrow, Alaska, USA - Barrow Graham LP Incubations 004-31A (SPAdes) (version 2) | ecosystem: Environmental > Terrestrial > Soil > Wetlands >...
TTTCAGCTCGATCTGATGAGCTTGCAGTTCGTGAACAAGCTGGATCAAATCAGCTTGTTTCAAAGTACAAGGTGTTTCTGGCTCACTTGAGCTATTTAGATTCAATCGACCATCATTTTCCACTAAATTCCCTCGTTCCGTGCATTGTCAGGCGCGCCGAACCCTCCGATATCTAAATACTTCTCTTTATTATGTCGTTGGTCCGGGACAACTCAGCAACTTTTGAACCGCACATCATTTGATCTTCTTATTATAACAAATTATTTGTAACCAGTGTAACATGGCTTAAATACAATTATAAAAACCACTCATGATGCTACACACGAAGCTTATTGGTATCATTTATTTCTTGCTTCCACGAATGACACTGGACAAGACCTTACTTAGTTCTTGAAGTCTGTACGGTTTTGCAATCACGTCGTAGAAGCCGAACTTCTTATAGTCGGACAACGAGTCGGAGGAATAGCCACTGGAAACAATTGCTTTAACATTCGGGTCAAGATTAATTAGCTCACTCACAGCCATTTTACCACCCATACCACCACGAACCGTCAGGTCGGTAATCACAACATCGAAGGGATGGTCTGAGAGAAAAGCTTCTGTATATAGTCTGACCGCTTCGGCACCGTCTTCGGCTAACTCCACGTCATAACCAAGAAAAGTCAGCATCTCGTTCGCCGTTTGTCGCACACCCTCCTGATCATCCATCAATAAAACTTTCCCCTGCCCCATGATAACAATATCTTCGTGTACTTCTTTTTCAACTTTAACAGTGGAGACAGGCAGATATATAGTGAAGCTTGTCCCCTTTCCCTCCACAGATTGAACTGAAATATGCCCGCCATGTTTTTTCACAATTGAGTAACAAATTGTAAGCCCAAGGCCACTGCCATATTCTTTGGTACTAAAATAAGGGTCAAATATTTTTGGCAGGATCTGATTAGAAATGCCGATCCCTTCATCTGTTATGGTTATGGCCACATAATTACCCGACTGAAGCGGTAAAGTATCGTTTTCACCGGTAATGGCGTGTTTTTCAGCGCAAATCTTGATTGTTCCCCCACTCTGCATAGCTTGGTCAGCATTGATTAATAAGTTGGTAATGACTTGGGTTATTTGCCCCTGGTCTATCTCAACCGACGGAAGGTTTTCTGAAAGAAATAATTCACAACGCGTTTTAGATCCGCTCAGGGCAAACGCGCTATCTTCCTCAATAAAGCTACCAATGGAGACAGCCTTGGTCAACGGCTTACCGCCCTTAGCGAAGGTTAGCATTTGCCCGGTCAAATTCTCTGTCTGTTTGATGGCCTCTTCCATATGTTGTAGATACCTGGTAGCTTTTTGGTCTTCCTTTGTGCAATTCTTTACTAGCGAGAGATTACCGAGAATTACGGTAAGGAAATTGTTCAAGTCATGGGCAATCCCACCAGCTAGAACACCCACGGATTCCAATTTATCAGCTTTTTGCAACTCTTCTTCCAGTTGCCTATGTTTCGTTATATCACGCAGTAGCCAGCGCAACTCCGCTGCTCCCCCTCTGGAGGCAATGACCTGCCCCACCGTTATAGAAACGGGAATTGTTGTTTGCTTTCCTGATAGCATGATAAACTCCCAGTTCTCGTTTTGTACAGCGGTTCTTTTCTTCAGCTCTGCCAACCGGATACGGAAGGGCAGGCGTTCTTGGCTATGGACAAATATTGCTAACGGCTTGCCAATAAGCAAGGATCTGCTTACGCTAAAAAGTTTGGTAGCAGCCATATTGGCCTCGAGTATTATGCCTTCCGTATCAGTGACCAGATAGCCATCTGGTGCAAAATCAAACAGTTCCTGATACCGACATCGCTCTTCTTCTAGTATCTGGCGGCTAGCTACCATTTCCTCATTTTGCTCAAGTAATTCAACAGCAGTTGTTTGTAATTCGTAAAGAGCAGAATTGAGCTCTGATAAAAGTTTAGACGTTAGTTCCTGCGATGGTAAATTACCTTGAGACAATCTTTCCAGACGACTAAAGGCTTTCTGAACTTGGACAGATAGATCCATATTCAAAGCTCGCCACCTCTTTCGACAAATATTACTAAGGGATTTCATAACTCATATTCAAATTATTATTTTCTTATATATTCAACAGATAACAAAATAATCCTCTCTCATTTTTTGTCGAAATAACATAAAATAAGGGAGGATATAAAAAACCAAAAGAAGTTTTTTCGTTGTTTTAACGTATGTCATTGGTTTCCCATAAACTGGGGTTAATACTCTTAAACCGGCCGTGGAGTTTAGTGAATGTTTTCGATTTTATGCTCCTCAGTAATGGGGAAAACAATAAAGAAGATTGTCCCTGTAGAACTAGACTCAATCTGAATCTTAGCGTTATGAGCTTCTGCAATCTTATAGCATATTGCTAAGCCCAACCCAGTCCCCGTATCTTTTGTGGTAAAGAAAGGTGTTCCTACCTTACTCAGATTTTCTGGTGGAATACCACAGCCCTCATCCTCAATGGCGAGCACGACCTGGCCATCCTCCACATAACTTTTAACCCTTAGACAACCTCCTTCTGGCATTGCTTCAAGTCCATTGCGAGTTAAATTAAGAACGAGTTGAGAGATTTCTTTTCCATTGAGCTCTATGTCGGGAATTTCACCCGGCATGAAAGAAATTTGTTTATTTTGAGTAAACGCATCTGCTTCCAACAGCGGATATAAATTATTTAGAAGGTCATTCAGATTCTGGGATTTATGTTCCGTTGGCTTTGTCTGAGCCAGTGAGAGAAATTCTGTAATAATTGCGTTGGCTCGATCCAGTTCCGAAATCATCAGCTCGAAGGTAGACTTCTGCGCTGCATACACAGGTTTCGTCCCCAGTAGTTGGAGATAACCACGCACCGTCGTCATAGGATTTCTTATTTCATGCCCGATTCCTGCAGCTAGTTGCCCAACAAGGTTGAGCCGTTCGAGTCTTGCAAATTCCTTTTCTGATATCTTTCGGCTAGTAATGTCACTGAAGTAGCAAGTCATCCCTGTTTCTGTTGGGTAGGCACTAATTTCTAACCATTTACCACCTAAAGCTTCAGAAATTAGTTCAAAAGTCACTGACTTCTTTCCGCTCATGACTTCATGATAGTGTCGTAGTGCAGTATCATTGACCCTCATTAATTCAGTGAGTTTTGTGCCCAATAACTCATCCCGAGATTTCCGGAAGGCTATTTCTGCCGCGCAATTTATGTACGTGAATTGCCAATTCCTATTCATCGCAAAAAAACAATCCGTCATACTCTCGAGAATTGAGATCTTTTCTTCTTGAGCCTTCATTAATTTCTCACGAGATAATTTGCGTTCAGTAATATCACAATAAAAAACTGATAGACCATACTGGGAAGGGTACAGCGTAATTTGATACCATCTATCTTGCTGTATATGTCCAATTCTTTCAAAGGTCCTCGGTACGCCATCCTTCTTAGCCTGTTGAAATAGCTCAAAGAAGTCTCCCCCTCCTTCAGGAGGAAATCCCCAAAAATTTTGGTTGATCAGTTCTTCACGTGTTTTTTGAACTAACTCTTCTACCATCTTATTGACATAGGTAAAGTTCCACTGATTATCTAACACATAGAACCCATCTTGCATATTATTGATAATATCGGCGATGAGTTGGTTACTCTGGGAAAGCTCCGCCTCTAATTTTAAGTTTTTGGTTAGTTGTTCGGTCCTTTCCATTTGCATTCTTTTCATGTTAGTGACGTCAGTATACGCAAACAAAATACATGCTTGATCGTCAATTTGTATGGGTTCAGATGAAAGAATAACCGTACTGACTGAACCGTCGCTGATCACCATAGGCGCTTCAAAGTTTTGGACTGCCCCGTTTGTCTCTAAAATATCTAGGAATTGTTGAAAGACACTTTCAGGCACACCGATTTCGGTGGGTTTTTTACCAATCACCGCTTCACGTGATAAGCCCTTCGCTCCAAGAAAACGAGCGTTTGCATCCACATACGTATAGTCAGACTTCCTAAGAATTGTCATCATATGGGGACCTAATTGAAACGCCTTAGAAAATCTCTCTAACGCACTTTTCAATGTGCTTTGTTCTCTTTTTAAATCCGTTTCATCCGTCATAATTGCAACACATGCATATTCACCATTAGGCATCTGAAAACTAGACAAGTCAGCAATAAGACTTTTGCCGTCTTCTGTCGCAATTTCTCTTGTTTGTTGTTTCACGGTATTCCGCAATATATTCTGGGGTCCCACTAATAGGGTGGGGTTCTCAACATATGGAGAAAATATGCGTTGCGTCTTTAAATTCTCGCTGACGAGTATTGAACCGTTATTGTCAAAAATCATTAAGTTAATGGGACTGGAATTTAAAATATTATTGAGTATGGTTGCTTTTCCAAAGAAATTAAAGGTCCAGTAATAGAAGTTAAATATGATTGTGGTGGCCAAGGGCGTAATAATTAAAAAGGGTCCGGTGACAATGCTAAGCACCTCTGCCGAATTGCTCCTTAAGGGAGGGATAAAGGCAATGATAAAGATTAGAATAAATGCCATGACGATACCGACGATCAACCAAAACAAGACTTTCTGTCCATTTTGGCGACTCTTTACCCGTCTACCCAAGACACTTCCAAAACAAGCGAACGTAATCAGTGTGATGATTCCGACGGTTGAACCACTTCCCCCGACATTGTAGCGATACACAGAGCTTATGATCGCTGCAATCACAGCACTAATAGGGCCAGCAATAAAGCCGGCCATTGTCATGGTGATATGCCTGAAATCAAAAAAACGATCTTCTATAACCATGATTTTGCTGGTCATTTCAAAAATCGTGATCAAACCAAACATCCCACCAATGATGTACTGAGAATATTTTCTTTGAATTGACAAGTCGACCATAATGACAACGCCACAAAGAAATAAGACCAAAATAATATTTATCAGTAAATCATAATACAAAATATATTCCTTCTTTTCTCAACAGTATGGCCAACTCAAGTTCCTTACATTGTAACTCTAAAACTAGCATTAATTTGTCGTAATATATTGCAAAAACAAGGATATTTAACAAAATAGCGCTAACTTGATGACCCCTACCCCCGTGGCGCACATAAAGAAGAACCAAGGCTACTGCCTCGGTTCTTTGATTGTTCTTATATCATCATGAGAGCAGTGCTGCTTGACGCTTCAATTGACTTGCAAGATACATACCCAAGCCGATCACACTCTCGATGTGCAATCGGTGTTCAATGGACGGTTCGAATAAAAGGGTAGCATTGGCTCTAACTTCTTCGTCCCCTTCCCAAACAATCACACACAAGCGAATTTCCGGAAAGATCTGGAATGTAGCGGACGCATCGCCAAACGATGCGGGTTGTCCGCCCAAGGCAGCCGCGCACGCCAATAAATGTTCAGACTGACGTCCAAACGTCTTGATCAGACCTATGATTGAGTTTTTATGAAACGCGGGATAAAATAACATCCCCCCGTTCGGTATTTCTTTGAGACTGATCCATTTTTTCGCCGTTTCTTGGGGGAATCGTGCATAGGCTAGGTAATTTAGCATGATAATGGAGGCCATAATATCCGGCACATATCCGTCTGTTTTCCTATAGATTGTTTCGGTTTTGCAATCCAAGATATACTCTGAGCCAAAGAACGTCACAACGAATTGACAGGCGTTGCTACAGAAGGTCACCGCAAGCTGTGTTACAATTTCCTCTGGCACCTTCCTTTTTAAGTCCTGCCACCATTTATCATAAGCAATGCGGTAATTCGTTTCCATGCCAGACACCTCCAATTGAAATATTTGTCTTATTTCACAACCAATAGTAAAATCTCTACAAAACCAGAGCCTCCAGTTTTGATAGTGATTTCTCAAAACTATTTAATTCTGCTTCACCCAAATACTCCTCCAGTGATGTTTGTGCTTCATCCCATAGCGATAAAGCATTGACCAAAGCCTCTTTACCCACTTCAGTGAGCAGCACCTGCCTTGACCGTGAATCCTCTCCAGAATGAACCGTTATGAGACCGGTCTTCATCAGTGGCTTCAAATTCCGATTCAAAGTCGTACGGTCAATGCGCATAATTTTAGCCAGCACACTCATACTCACTGACTCCATCAGTTCGAGATTGCGCAATAACGAATACTGGGTCACTTTAAGCCCGCTTGGTTCCAACGCCTTTTCATAAAATTGGGTGACTGCCCTAGAAGCACGCCTTATATTTAAACAGTGACAAGGGCTAGGAAGTTTCGACTTGCCGATAATCTGTTTCATCATGATCTCCTTCTTCTAAGTAGTGTCTTGAAATTATTAAGTGTATATGCACCTATTTATCTTCTAATTTATATCGAATGACGCATCCTGTCAATACTAAACACTATTTAATTATATTGACTTAAGAAGTCCATGCAGCTTCATAACGGTCGTCCAATTACGCGTGGTCGTATTCTCCCCTAATACACGACCGACAGCTTTAACCAAGCGGCTCGCCAGTATCCCGTCCGGGCACCAGAGATACGCGACACTCACACCGAGGACCAGAACCTCAGGCTTCCAGTCCGCTTCCATCAAAGTCTCAAGCTGTGTTCGATCCTTCCGATTTCCAAGGAACGCAACAAGTAAACGTGATGGATCGCTGGTAAACTCACTTAAGGGATTATCATCGACGACCGTCGCCAGTTCTTCCTCGGTGATTACGAACACTTTTGCAGAAACACCTAGCGGGGTGGAAAGCGCCTCCTCGATGCGAGTTGCAGAATTAACCGCTGCGTCACCAGCGGCCGTAAAGACTATGTTCCCACTATTGAGCAAGGTACGCACGTCGCTGTAACCAAGATCCTCGACAAGAGCACGTAAATCGGCCATTGCCACGCGCTTTGCTCGCCCGACATTAATACCACGTATTAAGGCTATGAACTTGTTTCCCATCACAATCGCTCCCCCCGCTTCAACCTTACCATAGATATTAAAAGAAAGTGGCGTACCCCACTTTCTTTTAATTTATCGCTTACCCGTAATGGCATCATATATAAATACAACGGCTGCCACCACTAATAGGATATGCATAAGACCTCCGCCTACTTTAAATAGAAACCCCACACTCCAGATATGAGTGGATGATGTAAAATCACGTTCCGCTACCAGCACCAGAACTTATAGGAATAGATAGTGCCAGAGACACATCCGTGAGTTCCCCTTGTAGTGTCTGTCCATTCAAGTATCCTGAAACGTTTTTCCATCTCAACTATGATTGTATATGTACTATGAGTGTAAGGATACCAAGTCTTTGCGAAAGTTTATTGGAATCATCATTTCTCCTTGTGCCTAAGACCTAAAATCAGAATATAAACGGTTGTCAAAAGAAAACCAATGATCACCATGGACTTTTCCAAACCGACGGATTCCCATAAGTTAGCTAAGGCCTCCTGAAGTGGAATTCCTAGTGCCAACATGTCCATTGAGATGGAAATAGCAAAGGTTGCTACAAACAGCAATAAGAAGACCCCAAAAAGCTTCATCTTCTCCCCACCTCGTCCTTTAAGAATTGTTGGTTTTTGACAGGTACCATTTGCGAACATAAGCAATTAAAAGCATTGCAAAAGGTAATATCAGCTCTAATGGAATAAGGAGGATAGGGACAGCTATTTTCAATCCCTCTTCCAAGTGTTCCGGTAAGGATCTTGCAATATAAATTGAAGAGGTGAAGATTATTAGACCCACAGGAACCACCAGAGTACGGTGATTCGGAAAACGAAACATAGAAGAAGCTCCAATAACAGCTCCTAAGAAAAAGAGGGCTATTTTTATAAAACCACCGACGAACATTAGGAACATAGCTATTATTTCCAATCGTTGAATAAATTGACCTACATTAATTAACCGAACGGTTGCTAACAACGGAAAGTTGGCCATGAAGGTTATATCCGCGTTGAGAACGGCAATATTAACCGCAGTAGTATAGCTGATCATAAAGCCGCTGACCAAAAGTGCCGCCAAACCGGTTGCCCTAGCCTTAGAAGGTTGGTTCAAATAGGGTAAAAACATCCCAAACACTACCGCTTCACCGAATGGAAAAGCGACCGCCAAAGGAAACGTAGCCTTAATAATCGGTTTGATCCCTTCACCAAGTACCGGCTGTAGGTTAGTCATGTGAATTTGGTTGGAAGCTAGGAGGAGGATTGTCATTAGTACTAACATAATAAGAACAATGGGTAAGAGCACCTCGTTCGCCCGACCAATTACCTCAATACCATGGAAAACAGCGTAGCAGACTACGAGAATAATAATAAAACTAATCACCGCCAGAGGTGTATCGCGGAGGAATGCCCCAATTATCAGCTCTGCAAAGTCCCGTAAGTCTCGGGCTGCAAGGTAAATAAAAAACGTAATGTATAGTAAACTGAGGGGAAGTCCGAGTACTTTGCCAAAAATCTGCGGAATGTATTGGGTTAAGGTCTGCCCCGGGAACAAGCGAAACAATTCCGTGTACATAACGTACATAAGCAGCCCCACCACTGTGGCAAGCAGTATTACGATCCACGCATCCTGTTTAGCGTCCATCCCCAAACCAAAGACGATGGCAGTCCCCAGTTCAAAAGAGATAATCAGCATAAACAATTGACGGGAACAGATTTGTTCCTTTCCCACATTTGTACCCTCCTCCCCCTTTATACTGTGTAATTTTTTGGTAAAAAATACTGGGGAAACCATTCTGAAATTTTTTATTTTCCATTACATATTTCAACTATTTCTACGGATACTAAAAGATAAGGCTAAAGCAGAATAAGGAGAAATGTAATGTTACGTTCTATAAAAAATAAAATACGTTTTTGGCAAGCGCTTAACCAAACTATTACAGAGCATGGAGATAACTCCCAAGACTTATCTCCATCTAACCTTTCGGATAACATTCAACAAAACCTAAAACTTCTGCAAACTATTTTAGGTACAAGTAGTGATATTGTTGTAAGGGAATTCAACTTTGGCTATGAAGGAAAAATTGAGGCAGCCATTATCTACTTAGCGGGTATGACAAGTTCCACTATAGTCAATGACAGCATAATTAAGCCGTTGATGTACGATACCCGATTATTCAGTTCAAAAGAATTACTGGTTACTAATAACATTGAACTTATCCAGAAAACCATGCTTTCGGTAGGAGGGGTTAAAAGGGTTAGTTCTATAGATTCAATAATCGATGGTTGTTTATATGGAGATACTGTTTTATTAGTAAATGGTTCCCAAGAAGCTCTGGTTATTAGTACCATAGGTTGGGAATCCCGAGGTGTAGAAGAGCCGCAAACCGAAGTTGTTGTAAGGGGGCCACGTGAAGGCTTTACCGAAGTTATGGGTACCAATACAACCTTATTACGACGTAAAATTCGAAACCCTAATTTTACCTTTGAAACGATGCAAATAGGTCGAAAAACTAAAACTGGTGTTCGTATTGCCTATTTAAAGGAATTGGCCAATCCCCGTCTAGTAGAAGAAGTTAAGCGCCGTTTAAATAGAATTAAGACGGATGCCATCTTGGAGTCTGGTTACATTGAACAGTTTATTGAAGATGCCCCTTTTTCTCCCTTTCAGACAGTTGGTAACAGTGAGAAACCTGATGTTGTTGCGGCAAAATTACTGGAAGGGCGAGTAGCCATTCTGGTTGATGGCACTCCTATGGTCCTTACTATTCCCTTGTTTTTTATTGAAAATTTTCAATCCGCAGAAGATTACTATTCACGCCCTTATTATGCGAGCATAGTTAGAAGCCTACGATATCTAGCTTTTCTTATAACGATCCTAGCTCCGGCCATCTATGTGGCGTTAACAAGCTTCCACCAGGAAATGATTCCCACTCCCTTGCTGTACACTATGGCAGCGGCTAAAGAAGGGACTCCTTTTCCTGCAGTAGCAGAAGCCATCGGTATGGGAGTGATATTTGAAATTCTACGGGAAGCGGGAGTGCGGTTGCCCCGCCCCGTCGGTTCGGCCATAACTTTTGTAGGAGCTCTGGTAATCGGCGAGTCGGCGGTATCAGCCGGACTTATCGGTGCCCCTATGGTTATTGTGGTAGCTTTAACGGCTATTTCTTCTTTTGTGGTTCCGGCTCAGTCAGATGCAGGGGCTATCTTACGTTTGTTACTCACTATTTTTGCCGGATTCCTAGGGGCCTTCGGAATAATGATTGTATTGCTTGGGGTTTTGATCCACCTATCTTCTTTAAGGTCTTTTGGGGCTCCTTATCTTTCTCCTCTGGCCCCCCTCAGCCTTGGGGGCTTAAAAGATACCTTTATTAGAGTACCTTTGTGGGCCATGCTCACTCGTCCCAAAATCTTGAACGGGCATGACCCCCAGCGCCAAGAATTCAGGTTAATGCCTGAACCGCCCTCGAAGGACTCGGAAAACAGATAGTGGGGAGATGTATTCATGCAGAAACACAGTAAGCTACTGTTAATAATTTTAATACCTCTCCTCATCGGTCTGAATGGTTGTTGGGATCGCCGGGAGTTAAATACTTTAGCCATTGTTTCTTGTTTAGGTATTGATAAAGCAGAGGAACCCGGTAAAATTCAAATAACCGCCCAAATCATTAAACCAGCAGAGATGAAGGTTCAAGCAGGGGGAGGTGGGGGAAAACCTTACTGGAACATAACCACCACGGGAGAAACCGTAGCGGACACAATAAGGGAATTTACCCACGAGTCTAATCGTCAGTTATATCTGCCCCATAATGGGGCTATAATATTTAGTCAGGATATTGCTAAAGAAGGGGTCAAAAAATATGTGGATTTCTTTGACCGTGAACCCCAATTATCACGTAGCCAGGTTAAGGTTTTAGTTAGTAAAGGGAAAGCAAATGAAATTTTAGATTCGGAAACAGAATTAGAAAAAATACCGGGAAGAAATATTTCCCAATTAGTTGATGAAAGTGTCGCTACATCTGAAGCAAGTGCTGTTAACATGCAAGAATTCTTTACTCGTTTAATGAGTAAAACCACTGCACCGGTAGCCTCTGTGATTGAAGTTTCGGGCCAAGGAAAAGAAAAAAAAGCTCGTCTTTCGGGGACAGCAGTTTTTAAAACAGACAAAATGGTAGGCTATTTGAACAACGTGGAAACCCGCGGCCTTCTATGGGTTATCGATAAAGTGAAAAGTGGTATCATTGTTGTGAAAAGCCCCAGTGGTGAAGGCAAAGTCAGCTTGGAAATCATTCGGGCCAGTAGTGTAATTACCACGGGAATAAAGGATAATAATGAACCCTATATTACGGTACATATCGATGAAGAAGGAAATTTGAGCGATCAAATGTCTCTTGAAGATGATCTAACAATATTGCAAGTATGGAGTTCTCTGGAAAAATCCCAAGCTGACGTGATTCACCAAGAAGTAATGGACGCTTTAAAAAAAGCCCAGGAACTT
>Ga0209123_1003601_pt1 | contig 11414 bp, 12 predicted proteins | sample BarGraIncu00431A_FD_184500 | JGI IMG/M metagenome (GOLD analysis project Ga0209123, IMG submission 184500) | Arctic peat soil microbial communities from Barrow, Alaska, USA - Barrow Graham LP Incubations 004-31A (SPAdes) (version 2) | ecosystem: Environmental > Terrestrial > Soil > Wetlands >...
AAAAGTGATTTTGCCTTGTTGTAGAAATGAAACATCCCATTTTAGTTTTGAAATGGGTATGTGAAGATATAAAATGAATGATTTTTATTTTTCAATATCATTAAAGTAATTACATGGATATAGAAATGTTAGGAAATAACCCGTTGTGCAATTAGGACAACAAAATAAACAATTTAAAACCAGCTAAATAATTTCGGTGCGCTGCACCTTAAAGATAAACGGGAAATTAATTGACTCCAAGATATCGCTACTACGTAGCTGCATTTAAGGTGCGTTAGCACCGATATATTGGTAGATAAACATTTTCAGATAAGCAATAAAGGTGCAGAGCACCGTAATTATTGAGTTTGAAAACATGAATTTATTGCCAAATAATCAATTAGTTAGATAATCACATCTAATCGCACAACGGGTTAGGAAATAAATAATGTCGTATTCATTGATTTAAATATTTTAGAATAGAACACGGATTAACTTTCAAACTTTAGAAACTCCCTACTCCCATGAAAAGACTATTTATCTAAAGTTCTAAATGACCATGTAGGACTAAAAGCAACTTTTGTTCCTTCATATTTAGCTACAACATACCAATAATAAGTAGTTGAGTTTTTTAAACTGTTGGTGGTAACAGTTAAACCATCAAGACTCTCGCCAAGTAGTTGTTGTACAGTGGAATTTGACTCAAATATGTATACATTGTAGGTTAAATCTATACTTGATCGGTAACCTTCAACCTTCCATTCAAAAGTAAGTGTCAGATTCTGATCCACTGCACCATTTCCGGGAACCGGATCATAAAGATTGATATTTCCAAGATTTGTATTGTCTTTGAACATCAAAAAGTCCATGCTGGTGTTCTCGTTTTTATAAATAGCTACAGTTAGTGAGTTACTCACATATTCACTCTTTTTTATGGTAACAGCTACTTCGCCTTCAACAAGTTTATTGATGGTAAATTTGCCTTGTGCATCAGTTAATATAGATACACTGGCTGGAGAGGTTGTTATTAGTACTCCTGGTAAAGGATTATAAGTTTCAGCATCCAAAACGGTACCTGATATTGTACCATATTCAATTATATCTAATTTATCAGATTCACATGAAATAAATGTTGCTATAAATATCAGGCTGAAGATATATATTAATTTTTTCATAATTGCTAATGTTATTTTTGTTTCGTTTTATTTTAAAAAATAGAATTTTAGACCCAGAGAAACGCCCCAAGTAAAATCGTTATATTTGCCTGTAATTTCTCCATCTAAATCATCGTATAAATAATAATTTATACCCGATGACAATGAAAGTCCTATGCTTTTACTTAACATGTATTCAAGCCCAAAGGATCCGTTTACTTTCGGAATAAAATCTCTTTTTGATAATCCAACATTATTAATATCAACACCACAACCCAAACTGATGGTTGGCGTTAATCTATTGTTAATGAGAAAGAGATACCTTAAACTCAAATCAGTAAATTGTCCACGATCGTCAAGAATTTTGTCAATATTTATTCCTCTTAATCCAAATTCGGCATCTATAAAAAGGTGAGGACTTAGCGATGCTCCCAATAAAAAAGAATATTTTGGCCGAACATAACTGGTTGAATAATCACCTGAATAAACATTCGTACCAATATTTGCTCCTATTGTCATTTTACCACGTAAATTTGTGTAATTTTTATTACCTAATGCATCAGAATTATAACTAACTTTCTTTTCATTCCAATAATTTGTAAATGCAACAGATGTTGTATCACTCGGATTTTGAAGAGCCCAAAGATTATCTTTTACACCTTCAATAATAAGACTTTCTACAGCTTTTTCAATTGCTTCGGTAACACAAATTTCTGAAGGTTCATTGTATGTAAAACCTGTTTCAGCTTCAAGCAGCCTTTTAGAAAGTATGTACCTGAAAAAACCGGCTGAAACTTCCTGTGAAAGAATTGATTTAGTGGTATAAACAGTTTTTAGAACCTTTCCATTTGCACTGGAAACCGCACGAATATAAATACTTATACGATCTTCCCGATATTGTCCGGAAAAGTCGGCACCAAAGTAACGTATTCCAGCACCTCCGGTTAAGATATTCGATTCGTAGGATATTATACCACCTTCAAGGATTACTCCTGCAAACAATAATGGCGGCAAAAGGGCATCGCTGTTCTGATCTTTTCCTTCGTATTGAGCTCTGCTGGTTCTGATTATTTTTCGCTCATTGAGTAGATTCGCTATATTTTCCCGTTCTATCGGAATGAACCAACCGGATTCTTCCAGTGTGCGTATTAATATAGTTGTAGCACCCTGCGTAACTGCTGTAGACCAGTTTGCACCTGTTTCGGAAGGTTTATACTGACCGGTCTGGTCACGAAACTTATATACTGCTGTAACAATTTTTTCCTGAGGTTTTGGTAGTTCCAAAAGAGTTTTTTTAGCCGGAGATTCAGGTCCTAAAATAGCTCTTCTTGGATGTAGTGGTTGATGCAAATAGGATCCGCACGCACCAATTGTTAACAAAATAGCCAACAGGCAAAAAATCCTTAACAGAATGTTTTTCTGTAACATAATTATTAATCTTAAAGAATGAATAATTAAAAATAAGGAACTGAGACTGTTGTGGAACTTCCGGTTTTATTGTCAATGATTGTAATACTTAATCCTGAAGACTGATCACCAATTTCAATTTGATAATCTCCCAAAATATAGGTTCCTGCACTCAAAGCATCTTCACCAAATTGCTTAGCAACTATTTGTCGGGATAATTGACTGAGTATTTGACGATTAAGACTTGCGGCAAAGTCAGACAATGGATCTGAATTGTTGCCTGATAATGAACTTGTAGTGGGATCTTTAATGTCGTTTTGTGCTTGCGCCGAGCTTAATAACCAGCTGTAATTGTATGGATTACCTCCAAATGCGGGATTCTTTGGAGTGTATACAAAATCTTGTCCATAGCTTTTTCCTGCCACGAAAAAAACTAAAATAAATAGTGTTTTTAAAATGATTTTCATTGTGTATGGTTTTAAAAGTTTTTATTTGGTAATTAGTAAAATATCCTGAATGTTATACATAAAGTAAAACATTCCTTGATGTTTAGAAATTTCTTTAATAAATACCAGATCCTGCCAGATCGTCTCCATTAAGTTGTTTTGTTATTTCTTCATAGTTTACTAAATAATCATGGGTTATACTTATAGCTTCATTACTAAGTGCTTCAATTATGTCTTCTCTGGGTTGAAGAATACCCTGATAAACCACATTGTCATTAATTGAAACAACAATCATTGTAGAGGTTAAACGGAAAGGTTTTTCTGAGACAGTAATCGAATAGTTTTTAGCATTCACTGGTGCTTCCCAGCTTGAATAAAACAAATCGTAAAAGTCCCTTCCTGTTTTTGTTTTCGTGTCATTTACCAATAATCCATCAATTTCAATTTCTACATCATTAGAATTTGCAGGTTTTTGAATTACCTGCTCCAGCACCTTTTTTAGATTAACAGGTAACGGTTTAATACTTTGTGTTGCTTTAGGATTATCCTGTGGCAAAGTACAAAGAACTGAAATTAAAACGCTGATAAATAAATTCATATGATTATTAAAATTTGAGAATTTAGAAAATATAATTGTTTGATTATTAAGATATGTGGGTTATTTGTTATTTCATTGGAAAAGAGAAATATGACTGATCAATTTTGATTGTCATATCATTCCCTTTTTGATCAATTTCTATCCCTCCAATAGAATTCAATAGGTCATTATTTATTTGGATTGTCAGATTTTTACCGGTTTGTTTGAATAGATTTCCATCTGATTTGGAATTAGATACTCCTTCAGTTTCAACGGTTAAATTATCTCCAACCTGAATAATCCGGTCATATAAACTATGATCGGATTCATTTTCTTGTGTATAACCGGTAATTGAATTATTTGAGCCACTTTGTAGTGCTAGCAGGTAATTGTTATTTCCTATTTGTTCAGCAGATATTGTATTATCAGTTCCCTGTTGAATCGCCATAACTCCATTATTATTCCCATTTTGTTGTACCTTAATTTTATTGTTCTCGCTGAGTACGGGTTCGCCTAATGTTGAGGTATTGTGTTCATAAGTATATGAATTTACATTTTGATTTCCCTGAGAGTTATTTACTATTAAAGAGAGATAGCTCAACTGAAATCCAAGTAACAAATTTCCACTACCCATTTGATCCACATTTAATTCATTTGAATTACCTTCCTGTATGGTAAATGATTGATTACTCTTACTTGAACTCCCAACATTTTGTTGATTAATGATGGCTGTGTTTTGATTTCCAATTTGCTGAGTTGATACATGATTATTGAACCCCTGGTTTTGATTTTGAAATATCATGATATTATCTTTTCCAGAGGTCTGAATCTGTTCAATTGCATCGTATGTGTCAGAACTATAATTATCTATTGTTGTCTGAGAACTTACTGTAAACCAATTCAATAAAATAAAAATAGAATATATATATATGTTTTTCATGACTTTTTGAATTTACCCCGACCCTTTCAGGTCGGGGATTTAACCATCACGTTAATAAAATCAGGGGATTTTCCCCAAACAACTATTCAGATGGTGGCAGGAATTTTTTTATTTCCAAATTGACTGTTAAGGTATTCATTAGTTCTGTATTACTACTGAAGTATTAGCAATGCCATTTTGATAAACTGTTGCTGTTGACTCATTAGCTTGTTGCAAATGAAGGATGTTCCCTGATCCGATTTGATCCAGACTGAGTGTACTTCCATCTAACGAAGTTGCTATTATGTCTGTTCCAATTCCCATTAAAATGTTGTTATCACCATCTTGAGTAATATTAGCTATTGAACCACCATTCTGTGTAAGATTTACAATATTATTATCACCTGTTTTTTGTATAATGCTTGCATCATTACTTCTACCAGTTTGTATTACAACTGCATTATTGTAATTTGATGATTGTTCTGTTGTTGCATTATTTTTAGGACCAATTTGACTCTGCTCTGAATTGTTTCCCGCACCAGATTGATCTGCATTGGCACTATTAGTCAAACCTGATTGTAGCTGAACAGCGTTATTTCCTGCTCCTGATTGGTCAATCATTGCATTATTAAAACCACCCATATTTTGAGTTTGTTGTGCAAAATTCCTATCACCTGATTGGTTTACAACTGCATTATTAAATACTAATTTTTGATCTTGAATAGAAATGTTATCTGATCCATCTTGTACAGCTAAAGCATAATTAGTTCCACCATATTGTGTCTGATTTGCTGTATTCCCTCCAGCTGATTGACTAATTGAAGCAATATTTGCTAATCCATTTTGTTGTTGGAAAGCACCATTTGAGTTTCCAATTTGCACAATGTTTGCATTGTTCAAGCTTCCTTCTTCATTGTCAAGCAATTCAATATCCTGACCTTGTTCTGCTTTATTGTTGTCACCGGATTGATCAATTTTTGCTTCATTACCAACTTTAACCTGATGTTGAGATGCAAAATTAAAGTCGCCTGATTGATTAATTTCAGCCTTGGTTTGTCCCTGGAAAGTGTGAGGACCCTGAACCTGTAAAGCTTCATTCTGATTACCCGATTGATCAATTAATGCATCCATTGTTCCAATACCTAACATGGATTTTGAGGTTTGCTTTACTGTAGCTTTATTGGTTTCACCCGTTTGGTTAACTACCGAATTAGTCTTTACAAACTTGTTAATGTTAGATTGTGTTACTACTGCAGTGTTTTCACTTGTTTCCTGATTAATTACGGAAGTATTAAAAATACCTGTTTGATCAACAGTAGATTTATGGTTCTCACCAATTTCAGTAACGGTACTTGCATTAGTTTGTGCAAAAAGCATAATTGGTAAAACCAATAATATTGATAGGATAAATATTAATTTTTTCATGAGCTTAATATTTGAAGTTTTTTTTATTTCCCCGATCTGAAAAAGATCGGGGATTTAACCACCAGTAAATATCTCAGGGGATTTTCGCCAAGTTACTATTCAGATGGTGGCAGGAATTTTTCTAATAATGTTGTACTACTTTGGCAAAGTTTGCATTTCCATTTTGATTTACGGTTGCTGTCTGAGAATTACCAGTTTGATCGATTCCTACAACATTATAAGATCCGATAACGTCAACATCAGCACTATTTAAATCACCAAGTTGGCTGGTTGAAACAACGTTTTCATCACCGGTCAAAGTTATGTTTGAATAATTCTTTTCACCTAACTGACCCTGAGCTACATTATTTCTAGAACCAGTAAGATTCAGTATCTCATCATTATCACCACTAGTACTCCAAACGCTATATTCCTGAAATTGATAGGTATTATTATCATCTCCGGTAACATTCATAATTGCAGATCCAAACCTTTGATTGGAATATTGAGTCATTGGTAATCCAACAACGGCTGCTCCCCCATTAGCACGACTAAAAGTATATGCCAATGCAGTTAATGGATTAGCTAAAGTAGTTGTACTAATGTTGAACGCGTTAACTGTTGAATTATTATTGTTATTCCCAACTTGTTTAATTTGTTGAGTTTGAGCCATACCTCCAATACTTACCTGATCTGCCAAATTATCCATACCAGTTTGTTTAATTGTCATTCCCTGAATACCATAACTACCAAAACTTGATATAGTCTTTTGAGTTGCCAAATTACTATTTCCAATTTGATCGATATCGAGACCCATTTTAGTGAGATCAGTTGTTCTTTCGAATGTACTACCAACATCCTGTGTTGCGGTGTTTAAATCACCTTCCTGGTTAATACTGGTTCCATTGGCACTTGTCCTAACTGTAACTGTAGCTGTATTCGTGCTACCGATTTGTTTTATGTAAGAACCTTCGATCCAGTCACCTGCGTAGGCTGGAGCGTGGCTATTACTTACAGCGGCACCTGAAAATCCTTGTTGGATTGTTGCGCCGTTATCAGAGCCTGTCTGAAGAACTTGTCCAATATTACTTCCAAACTGGTTAACAGTTGCTGTGTTTTGTGCCATTGCAAAGCTTGCAGCCAGCACCATTCCTAAAAATAAACTTACTTTTTTCATGATCTTCTTGTTTTTAAATTTTTATACTAATTTCTTCCGCTTGCCTCCCCGGCCCGAAGGCCGGGGATTAACCATCACAAATAAAGAATAAGGGATAACCTATTTCGGTTTGAAGATGGTGGCAGGTATTATAAATTTATTGTTGTTGTGTAACTGCTGCAGAATTACTAGAGCCTGTCTGTAATATGACAGCATTTTGACCACCACCCATTTGGGTAAGGAATACATCATTTAAATTACCAGCCTGAATGATTTTTGCAACATCGCCGGCTCCCTGTACCATATTAATGGAGTTGTCATCTCCGGTTTGACCACTGGTTTGTTCAAGGGTTGCACCGTCATTTTGAACACCCTCAAATGTGTTACCATCACCTGTTTGTCTAAAATAAGTAGTCAAACCTGAACCTGACTCGCCACCAACTTTATTGAAAGCACCGTTTTGGGTAAGGCTTAGTGTGTTATAATTTCCGAGTTGCATAGCACGAACACTATTGTCACTACCAAGCTGACTTACATCTGAAACATTACCGATTGCATATGGCACAAATGCAATACCCTGGTTCTGATAGGAGTAGCCCTGAGAAATAGCGGCATTGTTATTTGATCCGGTTTGAGTAATGTTGGAAGTATTATCATCTCCCCATTGCCACATACCTGTAAAGTTGCTTGATCCGGTGACAGTAACAGTGGAATTATTATTATTGCTAAAAACTGCATCGCCAGAATCGTAGTTTGTAAATCCCTGTTGAAATTCGACTCTGTTACTATTCCCTGCTATTTCAACAGATCCGGTATTGTTATTACCCAGCTGGAAAAAATCATAAACATCGTTGTTATCACCAACTTGCTTTATGTAACCAACATTCTCATTTGCTGCCATCGCGCCAGTACCAGACTGGGCATATCCGGAAATTATTCCCTGATATAAATTAGCCTTATTTGACTTACCTTCCTGAATAAGAGTAGCTTCGTTATCAGTTCCCAATAACTGGAGTACAAAACCAACATTACCTGTTGTTTTTTGATCTACTGTAGCAGTATTTTGATCATCCAACTGACGTACCGTAACGTTATTTGTCCCTGCTTGCGTTACATTTGCATTGCTTCCGTCACTAACTTGTTCAACAAGAGAAACGTTTTGTGCTAATGCCATACCAGCAACCAGCACCATTCCTAAAAATAAACTTAACTTTTTCATAATAATTTAAATTTAAATTGTTTGTAAATTGATTTGTTTTTATATAAAATATCGGTTATTTTTTTTGGGTAATGATAACATGATTATTATTCCCTTTTTGTGAGACACTCACTTCAGAAGCATGATCATTTTGGATTATATTAACAGTATTTTCTTCACCACTAACTTGTACACTGTTTTTTTTGGGTATTGTGTCAGTAGTTGATTTAACGATTTTACCATTAATCTTTACGATGTTAGAATCACCATGTATTTGAACTGAGAAATCTGTTGAATCGGCAGGAGAAGCTCTTGATTTTTCGTTTGCTTGTGTAGAATGTCCGGAAATTAATTTCGGGTTCATTTTTTCTAATGCAGAACATTCAGTTATTGAAAATATACTGAATAGAAGTAATAGGGTGCTGGTAAAAATAATGGTTTTCATTGTATGAAAAATTAATTGCTAAATTTGACAAAGGATTTTCCTTTATCAGTTTAATCAAATTCTTAATTTGAAAATAACAAAAAAATATTAATTCATGTAAATTCAATGAAATGTCTGAGTCGTTTATATTGCTTAAAAAAAGCTACAGAATGATTGTAAGTGTAATTAATTAGCCCTATAATATTGTTAAAAATACAATACCAGAATAAAAGTAAGCGGTTTAAAAATATATATTTATATTAAAATCTAATTTTGTGAAATGTAATAAATACTACAAATTACAAGTAAATAAATGAATTAAAATGTAAATATAACTCACTACGAATTATAACATTTATTTTTATAATATTTAAAATAAATTTGGTAAAATTAAAATTATTTTTTGTCATCAACTTTTTTGTTCCTTTTATACGAGAAATTATTTAATTAATCTTGTTGATATTTACATGAAATATTCAGTTCATAAAATCAGCATTTATGAGGATTTATTTATACTAATAATTGAAATACAATTATATAAATAATATATCGTTCGGTGTTTTATTTATCTTACTTAAAAAATATAAGAATTATTTAGATGGATATTTCATTGTTTAAAATAGGTTGATTTCACATTGTGAGTTTTTTTATAAATTTATTTAGATATTTAATTTTTAAAAAATATTTAACACATATTTTGTAGCAAATACAAAAATGTCATAAATTCATACACATTATTATTATATATTCACATATCGATAGCTGACAAAGATAAATAATATTCTTGAGTACAATGTAGAAATTACTACTTATTATGTATAAATAAATATAATAAAAGATAAAATAAATTGCGCCTTGCATAAAAAGCTTATGTAGCCCATATTTCACATACGACAACAAAATTGTCAAATTTGAATTTTAAATGTTTTTTTTAAAATTTTATTTGAAAAATGAAATTGATTTAAGAGTAATTACAGAATTGTCACCCAGAGGATGAAATATTCCACTATGACTTTTGACCTTGTTAGTTGAAAATTATCTTTGGTATTTTTTAAATTTTAGGTGATTTAGATCCACATCGGGGCGACATTATTTAAGAAAATATTTTATCCAAAACAATGATCATTTAGCATAAACGAGTATCTTTATATTTCAAAATAATTAAAAAGAAAATATTTGAATTCAGGAATATAGGCAATTTTGATTTGAAATTATCAGTTATTACTTTTGGAGCACGTGCTGCCGGAGGTTGGATGTGGGGCAGCACCGATAGAAACAAAGCAATTGAAGCTATCAGGAAAAGCTATGATGTAGGGGTTACGAGTATTGATACGACACCTGTCTACGATCAGGGAGAGAGTGAAGAAATAGTAGGAGAGCCCATAAAGCACATTGCTCGTGATAAAGTTCAGCTATTGACAAAGTTTAGTTTGCGTTGGGATGAAACCAAAGGCACATTTTTCTTTAAAAGTTTTAATAACTAGGGAGCCCCAGTTTGAAGTAGTGTAGTTCGGCGTTTTTGTTCGGCGAAGCGTCTTTCTTCCGATAGACCCGTGCCAGCAGGGGAATTCTTATTAGGACAATGATATTTGATTTTAGATTATTTACAAAGATAATTAACTAAATAGCCGGAAATGTGAAAAGATTTCTTACTTTTGTATATTCATTTAAAAAATCAATCTAAACAATTACCGATGAAACAAAAGTTTACAATCCTCATTTTTCTATTCATCATTTTCACAACCATTTCATACGCCAACCATAAAGTATATGTAATACACGGATTTGGAGGTTTTGCGCTTCAAATGGAAAAAATAAATCAAGCGTTGATTCACGAAGGATATGTAACGGAAAATTATTCATATCCAAGTTTTACAGAAGATTTGGATAGTGTGGGACTTGACTTATACCAAAAAGTAAAACAGGATAATTATGACACAGTTTCTTTTGTTACACATTCAATGGGTGCATTGGTGGTTCGGTCTATGTATCAGTATCTGGATTCCACGGTTCATTTTCCGGTGATATTCCGGATTGTGATGTTAGCACCTCCCAATAAAGGAACTGAAATGGCTGATATGTACTCCAATTCAACTATAAAATTCCTACTGGGACCCAATGTGGAACATATGAAAACCGATTCCTCGTCCTATGCTAATAAATTACCAATACCAACATGTGAAGTGGGTATTATTGCAGGCGTAAGAGGTAAAAAGCCCTGGTTTAATCCTTTTCTGAAAGAAGATAACGATGGCAATGTGTCACTCAGTTTAACAACACTGGGGAATGAAAAAGACAGGATCATCGTAAATGCACCCCACGGACTGATGACTCAGCAGAAAAAAGTGATTAAATTGATCATTGCATTTATGAAAACGGGAGCGTTCATAAAAAAGGAATAAACAACAGACCAAAAAGCAATAAAATGAAAAAAGCAATAATTGTTGGAGCAACATCCGGTATTGGCAGAAGTCTGGCCAAACTGTTAGTGGAGAATAATTACAAAGTAGGCATTACCGGAAGAAGAAGCTACCTGCTGGAGCAAATAAAGACTGAAAATCCAGATAGCTATTATATCAAAACTTTCGACACAACACAAACGCAATCTATTGAAAATCATTTAAATGAATTGACTCAGGAATTGGGTGGTCTTGATTTGCTGGTTATCAGTTCAGGAACAGGTGACCTCAATATCCGACTTAATTTTGAAATAGAAAAATGCACCATCGACACCAATGTAAGTGGTTTTA
>Ga0209123_1003602_pt1 | contig 11412 bp, 5 predicted proteins | sample BarGraIncu00431A_FD_184500 | JGI IMG/M metagenome (GOLD analysis project Ga0209123, IMG submission 184500) | Arctic peat soil microbial communities from Barrow, Alaska, USA - Barrow Graham LP Incubations 004-31A (SPAdes) (version 2) | ecosystem: Environmental > Terrestrial > Soil > Wetlands >...
ATCTATATATTTTGGATGTGATGAAGTTTATCGGATCCATCCTTGTTATATGCGGGCACGTACGTCCTTTCACTTCGTATTCAATGGTCTTGGATGTGGCCATTATACATGTGTTTGCCAGGATCGTCGTGCCTTTTTTCTTTATGACAGCCGGATATCTATTCTATCGCAAGATCCAGTTTCCCATCTCGGGAAACAAAGAAAATGCAAAGTTCTTATTCAAATACATAAAGCGGATCTTGATTATTTATATGATTTGGTATTCCGCTTATTTAGCCATCGGAACCTATGTCTATGTAAGTTCCAGTACATTCAGTGTATTCGGGATGTTTGAATTCGTTCGCGGACTGAATCGGATCTCCCATCTCTGGTACCTGCCGGCGCTGATCCTGGCCATGCTGCTGGTGTATCTGTTGCTCAGCTATCTGTCCTACACAAAAGTACTGATTTTGGGCTCGGTGTTATTTCTCATCGGACTGTTTGGAGACTCCTATTACGGACTGATTCGCAGTCACTTTATTCTGGGCAACATTTCACGATTATACATCGAATATTTCCAAACGACTCGTAACGGACTGTTCTTTGGTATGTTGTATGTGACACTGGGTGCTTATCTGGCCAAACACGAAATCAAACTCAAACAGCCGATCCGTTATTTCTTGTTATTTCTGGGACTGATGTTTGTCGAAGTGTTCACCTTGCGCGCATTTGATATCCCGCGTAACTACAATATGATTTTATTTGCGGTACCGGTCACGTGGTTTTTATTCAACCGCGTGATCCAGATACCGTTGGGTGAACACAAAATCTATAAGTACTTCCGTGACGGTAGTCTGTTGATCTATTGTGCTCATCCGATGTTTATATTGGCGATGCCGTTTGTCTTCAGTGCGCTGGGAATCAGTTCCCTCTATAAAGACTCGCTGGTACGCTTCTTCGCTGTTACAATCGCTTCTATGGCCTTCTCTTTCGGTATTGTTGCGCTGGCTCGCAACAAATCGTTTAAGTGGCTGAAAATTATCTTCTGATAGGAATGAGATTATTCGTTATTGATTTTTCGCCAATAATTAGCTAAACAAAAAAAGAATCAATTTACAATTGGGAATAATATCAAATGCTATGAATATCTTTTAATGTAATATAGCCTATTCGGAATCTCTAGTAGCGAAAATAGGTCTCAACATTAAAAATAAAGGTTGACTATACTTATCAGTAATTTTAAAATGAAAGTATTAATGTTATTTGTCACAAGCTTTTCAGCTTATTTTGAAATTCTATTGCTTTGGACTCAAGCCAGCTAACATTCTTTCAAAATTAATTCTTAACAGAAAGAAGAGACTCTATGAACTTTATCATTGCACTTTGTCCTATTCTCTTAATAACAATTTCTATTGTTGTACTGAGTGATCTTAAGTTTGACCTGGTACTACCGGTTACCTTTTTTTTGGTAATTCTTGTTGCCTATGTATTGGGACTGATGGGGTTGTTGAAATGGTTGAATTTGATTGTACTTCTCATCACTCTGTCATTAATGATCAAAGCAGGGATACAAATATTCCGATTTAAGTTGAGACTAAAAGCGTTATTGCAAAAGGTGATAACCCCCGGTTTTATAGTATACTTAATTTTAGTGGTTCTAACCCTTTATTCGACGCGCGGTTTATTGTTTACAGGTTGGGATGAGTTCTCGCATTGGGGACTTGTTGTTAAAAATATGGTTTCGCTTGATACTTTTGCTTCCGGTCCTGTTTCCACAACGATGTTCAAAGATTATCCACCAGCGACCGCATTGCTTCAATATTATTTCGTAAATTATAATTCGGTTTTTATTGAAGCCGATATCGTTCGAGCAATCTTGGTATTCTCGTATTCACTGATGATACCTATGGTTCAGTTCACAAAGCTAAAAGATTGGATAAAGATTCCATTTTATTCGTTAATGTTTTACTGTCTTCCGCTAATTTTTTATTTTAATTTTCAGATAATTATCTATGTAGATGCGTTATTAGGATTGCTATATTTCTATTTGATTTATATTTATTGGTCCTCCCACAAAATAGATTTTTATTTGATATTGAGTCTTTCTCTGGCCGGATCGGTATTATGTTTAGTGAAACAGTCGGGTATCGTGTTCGCGTTTTTAGTTTGGATGATTATATTTACTGATTATATCAGCACAATATTGAGTAAAAAAACCAAAATTGAGAGAACTCAAGGTTTTAAACATTCACTTGTGATTATGATACCAGTGCTTGCTTCGATTGTAACAAGCATTTCATGGAAATTGTATCTGAAACTTACTAATGCCGTGATCATGCCTCCAATTGGTAAGATCACGTTAACGGGAATTCAATCGTTGTTTACCGATAAGATCTTGGTGTATCAGACTGAAACAATCTCAAATTTCAAAAGAGTATTTTTTGATCCAAATATGTTCAACTATCGTATTCCACTCTCGTATTTCAGGTGGCCAATCTTCTTGTTTATGATTTTTATTTTGGGTTATTTCTTTATATCAGACAAGTTGCTCAAACACAAGATCAAAACAATCGGAATTGGAGTGTTGCTCGGATATTTTGTCTATACAGCCGGACTGCTTCTTCTTTATCTTTTTACCTATACACAGTATGAAGCAAGTACGTTGGCTTCATTTAGTCGATATATGAATACATACTTAATTGGTTTCTTCTTTATCGCTTTTGCGGTTGGAATGGATATACTGAATAAACAATTAGAGAAATTCAATTGGATCATCCGGACGATATTGTTTTTTTTAAGTGCAGCGATGTTAATCAAATGTATTTTTGTACCATTTATCTCATATAAAGAGATACTACCTGATTTCAAGGGTAGGGCAGTCGAGTATAGTATTAACTTCAGAGATGACTTTGATGATATCACCCGATATACAAATAACCTCGATTCTCACACTAATCGTATCTATTTTATTGCACAAAATACTAGTGGTTATGAATATTGGGCTACCCGTTACCTTGTGACGCCGATTCCCGTTCAACCCAATTTTTCTTGGAGTCTGGGTGAGAAATATTATGAAAAAGATCAATGGACTAAGAACCTCAGTTCGGATCAATGGGAAACTGAATTAGAATTCAATTATACGTACGTCTATTTATACAACATCGATGAAGCATTCATCGATCGATATGGATCCTTGTTTGAGAAACGTTCCGCTATCACGAATAAAAGCATGTACAGGATCGATAAAACAAGCTCATTAAAATTGATCAAACTAAAATAAACACTCAGAATTCCGATCCGGATCTGAGTGTTATTTTTAGGTTATCAAAAAGTGAAGATGTGATCCAATTAACATAGAATAATATATATATTTGTTCTATAATAAAAGCAAGAAGAAAACAGCTAAAAAACAACTTATAGTGTTCAAATTTCACATTAAAAGTTACTTTTACAGGATATCAAGCCTACCACTTATCCTCAATTTCACCAATCTTGATTTTACATAATGGAATGATCCGATATCAACGATATCAGCATCATAAAATCAGAGATGAATTGGATGGATTATAAAACAAAAAAAGACAGTACTTTATTAGGGTTGTCGTTTTTTATGTGTATATAAAAGTCCGTTTCTTGATAATCGGATCGAATCAAAAAATAAAAACAGAAGGAGTGACAGTCACTAAATGAAAACTGCCATCAATATTCAATGACGATTAATAGAGGTTTGATTATTGTCCGTGTCGAAGTGGGTACTACACCTGTTTAGAACAGGAGGAAAGGGGATAGAATGAAAAAAAAGATTGCGATTTGTTTAGTAACACTGCTCGCCGTATTATTGGCGACACCCATCCAAGCGCATGCACTAATCGGTGGGATGCCTCCGGCGAACACCATCTCGATTGACAATGGTTCAGTTTATGCAGGCACAAGTATTGGTGAACAGGAACAACCTGTTTATTTCATGAACAGAATGTCTGGGTTTACGGGTAAGACGATCACTCGTGTTTGGGTCTATTTAATTAACACGGGAATTAATGCGAATATGACTTTACTTATTTATTCAGCGGAACCGGCAGCAGCAGAACTTGCGCTACCGCTCGTTGAACAGGATGTCACGATTCTTGCATCAGAAGGTGAAGGATGGTATTCCTTCGATTTGGATGTTCCGTATGTTGTTCCAGCCGACTCTGACACTCTATTTGTCGGATTTAGCGTAGATGCTAATACACCAGCCGGAGTTTACTTTGTTTATGATGATGAAGGAAATAACGGGCTAGAATCATTCATGGGGTTTACACCAGATGGGATTGCCTTGATATCTTATAGTATTCCCGATAATTTTATGATTCGCGCCGAATACCTTGAAGAAGGTGAATTTACCATCACTGTAACTCCATCGGCCCATGGAACGATCGTTGCGGACAGATCACGCGCAAATGTAGAAGATATCATCAATGTGACTGTTACACCGGACGAAGGATATCGGCTTGTTGATGGAAGTTTGTTTTTTAACGATAATCTGATGAATGGGACCAGTTTCTGGATGCCGGGCGAAGATGTTGTCATTACCGGTGAGTTTGAACAGATTCAAAACAATGTCGATGTAGCCCCATTGACTCATGGAACGATCGAAGCCGACAAAACAACAGCCGCCTTTGAAGATACCGTTTCATTGATAATTACCCCGGAAGCCGGTTATCGGTTGGCTGCGGGAACGTTGATGTACAACACAACACCGTTTACCGGTACCGAATTCACGATGCCGAGTGAAGATGTTTTGATCAGTGCGACGTTTGAATTGATTCCGTTTGAGATCGCTGTCGAAGTCGATCCGAACGGATCATTCGGATCAGATAAAGAACTAGCTTTACCGGGTGAGACCGTTACGGTCACTGTGACGCCGAATGCGGGATATCGCTTAGTAGCCGGCAGTTTGAAATATAACGGAATCGCAATCGATGGAACAACATTCGTTATGCCGGCAGCTTCTGTTACGATCACCGTTGACTTTGAGTTGATCACTCAGATCCCAAATACGGGTGATGTTGTTAATTCGAATACAGCTTCAATGATGATGCTATTGGGATTTGCGTTGGTCAGCGGATCTGTTCTTACAAAGAAAAAAAGAAAGTTATAGATCACTCGATTGGATAAAGGGCTGAGACATCTTAGCCCTTTTTTATGTGTTTAACGGTAAATTCAAAAGTGCATGGAATCTATTTCACACGTATTTCACAAATCAGACCCAGAGCGAGTTAAAAAAAGTGGTGATGACCATCGAAAAGGAGTAATATTATTTAGTTAATCGAGGACGAAAAATGCGACGCAAACAATTGGTGTTAAACATAGGTTCAAACTTCATTTCCGTTATGATCGGACTGTTTATCAGTTTCTACATAACTCCGTTTATCGTTTTAAGCATCGGGAAAGAAGCCTATTCGTTCGTTCTAATCTCCAATAACTTCACTTCATATATGGCGATACTCACGATCGCGCTGACGTCGATGACATCACGGTTTGTGACACTGAAGATTCATAAAAACGACATGGAAGCTGCCAATGATTACTATAGTACGTCTTTCTTTACCAATCTGGCCATCGCTGCACTCGTCAGCGTTATTTGTATCATACTCTTGATCTATTTAGATAAATTGATCAATATTCCGAGTGCTGTACTCTTGGATGTTCGGTTGCTTTTCGGCATCATGTTTCTGACATTTGTGATCAATGTATCCACAACCACTTTCTCAGTGGCTGCCTTTAGTATGAATCGATTAGACGTAAGCAGCATCATCAGTATTTTGGGATCGATCGCACGCATGACCGTGATCTTCGTAGCCTTCAGATTTTTTAAGCCGAAGGTTTTTTATATTGGACTGTCAGTACTCGTGGTGATCTTGATCCAAGGTTCGATGAATTATTTTATAGGTAAAAAGATCATGCCTGCATTACGAATCTCCTATAAACGAGTTAAGTTAACGATCGTACGTGAATTGTTCAGCTCGGGAATCTGGAATTCATTCAATCAACTGAGTGCAGTATTGTTGACCGGACTTGATCTGCTGATTGCCAATATCATGTTAGGGGCATCGGCTTCAGGTACGTTAGCCGTCGTTAAAACAGCTCCGATGGCATTGCAGGCACTCATTGCGGTTGTTCCGACAGCCTTTAATCCTTACCTGACGATTTTATATGCGAAAGCCAACCGCGATAATTTTATCAATGAATTGCTATATACCCTTAAGTTTACATCTATTCTGATCGGGATTCCGATCGCCGGATTTATTGCGCTTTCATCTGTTTTTTTCAGTCTGTGGATCCCGACGGTTGCGAATCAGCAATTGACGGTACTTGCGATATTGACCATGATCAGTATGATCGCCAGTTTCAGTATTATGCCTCTGATGTATATTTTTACGATCACCAATAAACTCAAATGGCCATCCATTGCCATTTTTATCGTTGGCTTAGTGAATATCGTTCTTGTTTATATCTTGATCAAAACAACCGACATTGGTCTTTATGCGATCGCCGGTGTATCCAGTTTCTTGGAGATCTTTCGGTGTCTGATATTTGTACCGCTCTATGCTTCATTTTGTCTCAACGAAAAACCAACCCTGTTTTATTCATCGATTCTGAAAAGTTTGGGTTATATGACCATCCTCATCATTGTATATTCAACCATGGCTCTGCTCATCCCGATCCACTCATGGCTTCGCTTGTTGATTGTAGCTAAGTTGATGGCGGTGATCGGACTTGGAATCGGAATTCAATTTGTGTTGAACGCCGAAGAGAAAACAAAAATAAAACGAATGGTTATCGATTTTATGCATAAGATGAAGAGTACTTATTGAACTTATACTCGAACAGACGAAAAAAAGGAAAGTCGGATAACTTTCCTTTTTCTTCAGTTTTGATTCAAACTATTTATTCAACTACATCTCTGACTCTGATGTCGGCGGGATAAACGATTTCATTAAAGTTGTTTGATGCTCTCATCGCATCGATTACAGTTTGTAATGTTGTGGAACTGACACTGATCGCATCCGGGTAATTTGTTCCGACTAAACCTGTGAAACTATTACCTGTGATCGTATTCGGCAGTACCGGATCGCCGGCTAAATAGATACCATGTTTAAACGTATCAAATGAACTGTCTTTGGCGTTGACGACAGTTGTCATACTGTCTGTCAGAATTCCTACCCAAAGGGTTGAGAAGTCGACATTTTCAACGGTAATAGTAGAGATCGTATTACTGGTCTTATCACTGATACCAACGGCATCCTGATAGGCAACACCGGTAATCGTACTGTTTGTCAGTTTGAATCCCGCATAGTCGCCGACCATGACTGCGAAATACCAATCGCCGCCGTCATTATAGAAGAAAGATGTCTTGATTGTCACATCGTCGATTTCGACATTTGCGGCATCGATCAGCAAAGCTTTACTGAAATAGAAGCCTTGTCCGTCGATTGTGACAGTATGCGTGATCGATGTATTGGCACTCAGCATAATATTGTTATCTAAAATAATGTGAGCGACATTGACGTTGGCGACGGCGGCAAGAAACTGCGTCTCATTACTAACGTGCAATGTATCGATTACGGTAACGGAACTTCCGTCCGAACTTGTTTCGATGGTCTTGGAATAGATATTGGCAGCATTTTTGACATTGATCTGGAATGAAATCGGTTCGCCGCTGACGGCATCTCCGGAATCGACCAGATGAGTGGCTGTATAAACCAGACCTACGTTTGTGAACGTGTCCGGATTACTGCTGTTGATCTTAAAATTGGAAAGTTTGGTGACCGGCTCATCACTCGTGAACGTCAAGGTAATGATGTCACCGCGCAGTGCTTTTGTCGGATCCGCATTATTGGATGAAACATGAACGGCCGAGATGATCGGATACTTCGCAATGATCGTCACTGCGCTGGCATCTGATGTTGTCTCGATCGTCTGAGAATAAACATCTTTCGCATTCTTGACATTGATCTGGAATGAAATCGGTTCGCCGTTGATGGCATCTCCGGAATCGACCAGATGAGTGGCTTTATAAACCAGACCTACGTTTGTGAACGTGTCCGGATTACTGCCGTTGATCTTAAAATTGGAAAGTTTGGTGACCGGCTCATCACTCGTGAACGTCAGTGTAATGATGTCGCCATTCATCGCTTTAGTCGAATCTTCATTATTGGAACTGACATGAATGGCAGATAGGATCGGTTGTTTACCGGTCACGACGGCAACTGTCATTTCACCTGTAATTCCATTATCGGCGGTAGCTGTAACGACTACGTTTCCATTGGCTGTTCCGGTCAACAGACCGTCCTCATCAATGGTTGCTTCGCCGGCGCCGGCACCTTCAACTGGAGCAACACTCCATTCAACGAAGTTGTTCGCATTAACTGGGGTTACTGTCGCAATCATCTGCAAAGTTTCATCCTTAACCACGCTGAGAGCTTCACCTTCAGCTGTCACGGTTACGGTCAAAACATCATTCTTTACAATTCTTACACGTATGGCTTCAAGGCGTAAAGCGCGATTGACAGTACCTGCAGTGGCACCATCGCTCACCCAAGCCGACCAACCGAGATTAGCAATATGAACTTGGTACTGAACTGAATAACCAACGATATCGCCTAACCAAATCCGAACGGCTTCTACCTGTAATGCTCTGCCGGTCGTACCGGCGATTTCATCATTGGCAACAGAACTCATCCATCCGATGTTCGCAACATGGACCTGATAATGGATATCTGCACCTGCCGGCGCATTGACCAATTTCAGTTTCAATGCTTCGATCCGCAGTGCTTTTCCTTCGGTACCCGAGACATTGCCATTAACTGATGGTGCTTGCCAACCGATATTCTTGATATGACTGGCATATTCGACGCCGACATCAGTGTTATCCGAAATCTTGACGATTCTGATTCTGACGGCTTCAATGCGGATTCCCGCACCTTCATAGCCGGCGATCTGACCGTCTCTGACCCAACTCTGCCAACCCAATGTAGCAAGATGAACTTGATATTCAACTGAATAGCCGGGAAGTTCGATCAGTGAAAAACGCAGAGCTTCGATCGCTTTGGCCTTATTGGTCGTACCGATGGTCGCTCCGTCATTGACCCACGCTTGCCAACCTGTGCCGCTGACAAAGGCTGAATACTGGATGTCTGCACCTGCCGGCGCATTTGTTATGGATACTTCTAATGCTTCCAAACGCAAAGCTTTTCCGACGGTGCCAGCAATTTCACCGTCCGAAACTGCAGATTGCCAGCCGACATTTTGAACATGCCCTTCATAGCTGACCCCTACTTCTGCATAAATAGCGTTACCGGAAATCGGGAAAATACAACTCAACACTAAAAATAGAGAAGCGAAGAAAATTCCAGAAAATCTTTTCATCATATCCTCCTTTTATGTAACCGGGTTATACCCGATTATTCCAATGTAGGTCCCTGTATGAGAGAGATAAAAAGATACTAGTTGTGATGAACGATATCTGTGAGTGATAAATTACATAAAATCAGTTATTCTTTGAACATTGCAATCCTATTGAAACTTTTCTTATTATTGATGTGAAAAGTCGAAATTCAAAAGTTACAATTATCCAATCTCTGCGCTGCATATCTAATATAGACTTCGAGCGACATTCAGTCAAGCCACAATATGTGTTGGTTTCTAAATAAGGGCTTATTATCAATGAAAATAATTAATTGAACGGTGGTTTAAAAAACGGAGTTGAGTGAATTTGCGAGGAAATATCATATAATCAACGGCAATTATCACCTAAACAACATTATTTTCAACAAATAGTTGATTCTTTTTGTGTCTTTGGGATGTAACATCACAGAAGAGGTCTATAATGCGTATAGATAGAAAATAAATTATGCTCATAACCAGCTTTCATCTAACCTACGTTTTTTTGAATATAAAATATTCATTGCAGGAGAGTGAAGGAGTGGATGCATATCAGAAGTGACAGATATCCTGTCTCCGAAATTACTCAGTAAAAGAGTATTTCCCAGGTGATAACGCAGGGGTGGAGAATAACGGAAAAGGAGGTCGCAGTATGAAGAAAGCAGTGGTCACAGGAGCCAATGGATTTATCGGCAGTTGGCTGATCAAAGAATTGGTAAAACACAACGTCGAAGTGATCGCGATACTCCGAAATGAGCAATCGGATACCCGTTTTTTGTCGGATAAAGTCCGGCGCGTTTATTGTGAGATGAGTGAGTTCAGTAAACTGATCCGCTTGATACCGGATCGCGACATCGATGTTTTTTATCATCTCGCATGGTCGCGTTCGAAAGAACAGGTCGATGCGTCTAGACTCCAAGAGATCAATATCGCTTCTACCTTGGATGCCGCCGTCGTTGCGAAACAACTCAATATAACAAAGCTCATTGTGCCCGGATCCATCGGAGAGTTGCGTGTCAACAAAATACTCAATCAAAAGAGTATGAATGATGAAGAACGATTTGCGATCGCCAAACTTTCGGCGCACTTAAAAATCGACGAACTTTGCGCAAAAATCGGACTTCCCTATGTGTGGGCTCGATTTTGCGGGATTTACGGACCTTACAGTGACACACATTCCAATATTGTAGGTTATGTCCTCAATGAACTTGAAAGAGGAAATACACCGACCGTCTATCATTTCAACGAGCCCTACGATCTGATGTTTATTCGTGATGCAGCTCGTGCTTTGTATCTGTTGGGGGATGAGAATACGTTGGAATCCTGTTACTACGTCGGTAGCGGAGAACCGCGTCCGTTAAAAAGTTATTTGGGGAGTATCTTGCAACAATGCGATGACGAATGTTCGATCGGAATGGGATTCAGACCGGAACTAACGACTCCGTATGAGATGAATTGGATGGATATCAGTATGATCAAGAAAGATATCGGATTTACTACTTATTTTTCGTTTGAAGAAGGAATCGAACAGACTCGCTTATGGCCGGTAATAACGAAACCGGAATCTGATACAATAAAGAATTAAGTTATCATTGCCTAGAATATGACATGTTAAAAAGGAGTATTTATTCAATATTTCGGATTAACGAGAGTACGTAAAAAGCTAATTATGGTTACGTTGCTCATGAAAAAGAAAGGAGGTTGGACAGACCTCTTTTTTTACTGAAAAACAGTGAATTTATATGCTTATTTTATCTGTTTATTTATTGTCATATCAATCAAAAGGGGGTATTATTAAACTATGAAATCGGTTACATTATGAACCGATAGGAGGAAACATGAAGAAGATTTTAAAATTCGCACTGGTAACATTGTTGGCACTAGCTACATTTACCGGCTGCAGCACAAAGAAAGTCGGCGGCGGAACCTTAGTCGTTTATTCCCCGAATTCCGATAGTGAGATTACCAATATCCTTGAATATTTCGGCACCAAATATGACATCGAAA
>Ga0209123_1003603_pt1 | contig 11409 bp, 11 predicted proteins | sample BarGraIncu00431A_FD_184500 | JGI IMG/M metagenome (GOLD analysis project Ga0209123, IMG submission 184500) | Arctic peat soil microbial communities from Barrow, Alaska, USA - Barrow Graham LP Incubations 004-31A (SPAdes) (version 2) | ecosystem: Environmental > Terrestrial > Soil > Wetlands >...
CGCCCGCGTTGACCACCAGCACCGCGTCAGCCGGTTTCATGAAGAAAAAGGGCGGCTCGCGGCCGGTAAAGCCCATCTCTTTGGCGTGATCTTCATAGTTGCGCCCGACGCAATAAATACGGTGCACCGGAAAGCGCGCGGCGCTCCCTACAACGGGGACGGACACGATGGGAGCGGGATTGAAAAGGTAAGGCATGGTGTTTTGTCTTTCTGTCAGGCGGTTATCAGATTCAGGCCGATTTGGCCACTAACTCAAAGTGCTCAACGTTCGGCGCGCCAGCAAAGAACGGCCCGACGATGGCACGCCACTCGGCAAAGGCTGGCGACTGGCGAAAACCCACCGTGTGGTCTTCCAGCGTGTCCCAGAAAATCTGGAGAACGTAGCGCTCGGCGTTTTCAATGCCCTTGTTGACCTTGTAGCCCTGAAACCCTTTGGCCTCATGGATGACGGTTTTCAAACCACGCTGGATCGCTTCTTCAAAAGCGGCGTTCTGACCAGGGTGAATGCGGATGTCTGCGAGTTCGAGGATCATGAAAGTCTCCGTTGTTGTGTTCGGTATTGACAGGGCTTGAGTCTAACTTCACCAATCGGCGGTGCGCCGCCACCTGGCCATCTGCGTGTCTTTTCGGGCTCGGCAGCTCTGGCGGCAAATTGCCGCCAACGTGCTGTTCAAGGCCAGCGCCCCAGCCCTTGCGGCGCTCGGCTACGTGTCCGCTATGAAATATATAGTTATGTAGCCTGTGTGGACGGGGGCTAGAAGGCGAAATGGCTCAAAACTACCGGTGCGATGTTGCTTGCCCGGCCTGACTCTGTTCGAGGTTTTTGATGCGCAGTTGACCCCCGGTGGATGCCATTTTTATCCGGCTCTGTCAATATGGGTTTTGAAATCAATGGATCCGATTGGGTGAGCGTTGCGCAGTGTGATTCCAAGGCCACGAACGGCAGGTTACTGGAACTTCAATTTGATACGCAACTAACGTACAATTTAGCAATGAAGGCTACCTTTGTTGAACTACCACCTTTCGAGCGAACTCGCAAAGATTACATGGACGACGAAGCCTACATGCTTTTGCAGCTTGAGCTAATGGACAACCCGACAGCTGGCGACGTTATGGAAGGCACGGGCGGCTTGCGCAAACTGCGTCAAGCGGACCCGCGTCGCGGCAAAGGCAAACGAGGTGGATTGCGGGTGATTTATTACTGGTGGTCGGGCGGTGATCAGTTTTGGCTTTTTGCGGTCTATGACAAAGACCAAGCCGATGACTTAACTCCGACACAGCGAAAAGTGCTCAAACAGCTTTTGAAAAACGAGTTGAAAAATCGCCAACCCCTAGACGGAGAACATGATGACCAATAAACGTGATATTTTTGCTGAACTGACTGAGGGTTTTGACGCTTTGAAATCCGAGCGCGAAGGCAAGCTGACGCTGCGCACTTTCAAGGTTGAAAGCAAACCCGTGCCGGTGCTGTCGCCACAAGATGTGATCAATGTGCGCGAACAGTTGCGCTTGTCGCGCCCGGTGTTTGCGCGCTACCTGCGCACCAACCCGCGAACGCTTGAAAACTGGGAACAAGGCCGTGCCAAACCCAACGCGCAGGCCTCGTTGCTGATTCGCATGGTGGCGCAATTTCCAGACATGATGCAGCGACTGGCGACGGTTTGATAACCCTTGGCCATGGATGTCCGGCGAAAGGAAATCAAGAAAACTACGTCGGTTTTGCAGCGGGAGGAGTCGTTCACGACAGGCAGCTTGATGGACGTGGAATTGCCTGGTTGCCGAAAAGTCTCATTGACGAAGAGCTGGCAGCCAACCAACTGGCGCCCGCTGCTTCCCACGAATGGTATGTCGATCTGGAAATTAGACTTTACCGAGATCGAAAACCCATGGGGCGTGTCGCAGAAGCACTTTGGGATGTGGTGAGTCAGACAGGGGCGCAGACCAAATAGACCAGTGGTTGATTACAAACGTTTCTTACTCCGCCACAGTTGACGGGGCAGAACGATGGCGTCATTGGTGATGTTCATCGCTTGTCTGCTTGACTTAGATCATCCCGCCCGACTAGGCAATTGACAACAATCGTGCTACTGCCAGTAGGTTCCCGAACGTACTTACATGATGGCCGATGTCGTCAGGACAAATGCCGGCCAGGCAAAGACGCCCTGTCTCAACGTCAGACGACACCTTCACCAACAAGGAGTTATGTGAAAAAGTTCTTGAATCGACTTCCCATCATGATCAAACTTCGCCTGCTGACGGCGGTCAGCATTTTGGGCCTTGTCTTGCTATCAACTTATCTGGTTTGGGACGTGTATCGCAATAGCTTGCATGATCGTCAAGAGCTGGTCCGTCAGACAGTGCAAGCCGCCTCTGGTGTACTGCAGTGGGCGCATCAGCTTGAGACGTCCGGCAAGATGCCGCGCGAGCAGGCGCAGGAAGCGGCCAAGCAGGCCATTGCGCAAATGCGCTATGGCAACAAAGAGTATTTCTGGATCAACGACATGCAAGGCACGATGGTTATGCATCCGGTCAAGCCTGAACTGGTTGGCCAGGGTGGTAGTGCGGTGCGCGACCCCAATGGCTTTCTGGTGCTTGAAGAAGCGGCGAAAAAAGTGCGCCAACAAGGAGCAGGATTCATGGAGTACCAATGGTCCAAGCCCGGAAAAGATGTGCCGGCCGGAAAGATATCTTACGTTCAGGGGTTCGAACCTTGGGGTTGGGTGGTGGGATCTGGCCTGTACATTGACGATTTAAGAGATGAATTTATAACAAATGCCGCAGGAGTTGGCGCATTGGCATTGTTGGTTGCGCTCATTGTCAGTTGGCTGACGTACGTGATTGCCCGCTCCCTTGACCAAGGAATTGGCAAAGCCGTGCAGGTGGTGGAGGCCATGGCTCAAGGTAACCTCACGCTTGCGATTGAGCCCAAAGGCCGAGATGAAGTGGCGCGTCTCTTAAAGTCGATGGTCGCGATGCAAACAAGTCTGTCAGCGGTCGTGTCCAACGTCCGCCAGGGATCCGAATCGGTCTCCACCGCCTCGGCCGAAATCGCCCAGGGCAACCACGACCTCTCGGCCCGCACCGAACAGCAAGCCAGCGCTCTGGAAGAGACCGCCGCTTCCATGGAAGAGCTCAGCGCCACCGTCAAGCAAAACGCCGACAACGCCAAACAGGCCAACCAACTTGCACAAAGTGCCTCCACCGTGGCGATCAAGGGCGGCAGCGTCGTGGGTCAGGTGGTCGAGACCATGAAAGGCATCAACGATGCCTCCAGAAAGATCTCGGACATCATCAGCGTGATCGACGGCATCGCCTTCCAGACCAACATCCTGGCCTTGAACGCCGCCGTCGAAGCGGCAAGAGCGGGCGAGCAGGGCCGCGGCTTTGCCGTGGTGGCCTCCGAAGTGCGCTCCCTGGCCGGACGCTCGGCCGATGCGGCCAAGGAAATCAAGACCCTGATCAACACCAGCGTGGAGCGGGTCGAACAAGGCGCCACTCTGGTCGATCAGGCCGGTGTCACCATGACCGAAGTGGTGAACTCCATCAAACGCGTGACCGACCTCATGGGCGAGATCAGCGCGGCGAGCAACGAGCAAAGCCTGGGCGTGAGCCAGGTGGGCGAGGCGGTCACGCAAATGGACCAAGCGACACAGCAAAACGCTGCGCTGGTCGAAGAGATGGCAGCAGCCGCTTCCAGCCTCAACTCCCAGGCGCAGGACTTGGTGCAGACGGTGGCGGTGTTCAAGCTTGGCGCCAATGATGGCCAATCAGGCATCGCGATTGCGGTGCCGGCGCGGTCCCGTCAGACTTCGGCGGTCGGGTACAAGAGCGCAGAGCGGCGCAATCTGGCGGCGCCAGACTGAAGTGGTGGCGAGTCCGGCAATATGGGCATCGATCTGGACAATGCCATCAAGGCGCCGCAGACTGGCGCAACAAACTGAGGGCAGCAGCCACCCGGTATGAACAGCTCTATGCCGAGACCATCAGCCGGGACAACTATTGCGAGATGAGCAAGTGGTTGCATGGCGCGGGCGCCTCGCAATTTGGCGGCAAGCCTACATTCGTGGAGCTCATCGACGCGCATTTGGCATTTCATCTTGAAGCCGGGAAAGTTGCCAGAACCGTCAATCGGGGTGATGGGGCGCAAACAGAACAGATGCTGGGAAGCGGGACCGGCTTTTCCCAAGCCTTCAATGAATTCAGCCGCTTCATTATTCAGCTCAAGGGTGAGTTCAGGCGCGCGGCCTGATCAGGGTGACGGGCGATGGCAGAGAAGGCGGGCATGAAGACCGTCCCGTCAACCTCGCGCCCCGCCAAATATTGCTGATCGTTTTACCATGTAGCCCTCGTTAAATGGTCAAAGTGCGCTAGATAAATAGTAGCAAATAAGTCGTTCAACACGATTAATACTGGGTCGGTGCTGGAATGGTCACTCTACGACTCGTGGGGACCACAGCGCGGCACTCGTTCTAAAGCGTCAGACGTCCGGTATCGGGTAACCAGTTTAAGTAGTTGTAGGACCGCTGTGTGTCTTCAAGAGTCATCCACCAAACGTCCAGACGCTGCGCGTGGTCTGCAGGACCGCGACCAAGCCTGCGGTATGCTGCGACCCCATGCAAACACAAAACTTTATCCCCGGCAAAGATGCCTCTCTTGAATCCACCATCAACAACCATCAAACCAGGCTGCAAGCGCTTGGTTTTCATATTGAGGAGCGCTCCTGGCTGAATCCGGTGGACGGCATCTGGTCGGTGCATATCCGCGACCGCGATTGCCCGCTGATGTTCACCAACGGCAAAGGGGCCACCCGGCTGGCTTGCCTGGCCAGTGCCCTGGGCGAGTTTTTTGAGCGACTCTCAACCAATTATTTCTGGACCCACTATTACCTGGGCCCCGATATTGCCAACCGGCCCTATGTGCATTACCCGCAAGAGCGCTGGTTTGCACCCGGTGAAGACGGCAGTTGGCCACTTGAGTTGCTCAACGCTGATTTGCATCAGTTCTACAACCCCGAAGGCAATATTGAAGCCAGCAGCCTGGTGGAGTTCAACTCCGGCAACTTTGATCGCGGTATTTGCGCCATTCCCTATGTGCGCCAGCGTGACGGCGCGGTGACCTACTTCCCGGTCAATGTGATTGGCAATTTGTATGTCAGCAATGGCATGTCGGCCGGCAACACGCAGGCGGAGGCGCGCACGCAAGCCTTGTCGGAAATATTTGAGCGCCACGTCAAGGCCCGCATCATCAGCGAAGGCATTTGCCTGCCCGACGTGCCGGAGGCTGTGATTGCCCGCTATCCGCGCATCGCGGCTGGTATTGCCGCCCTGCGCGCAGCCGGCTTTGGCATTCTGGTCAAAGATGCGTCGCTGGGCGGCCAATACCCGGTGATGAATGTGACGCTGTTGCACCCCGAAGACCAGGGTTGCTTTGCCAGTTTTGGCGCGCACCCGCGCTTTGAGATTGCGCTGGAGCGTGCGTTGACCGAGTTGCTGCAGGGCCGTGCGCTGGATTCGCTGGCAGGCTTTCCGGCACCGGGCTTTGATCTGGAAGAAGTTGGCAGCTCCACCAACATCGAAATCCATTTTGTCGATTCCAGTGGTGTGATTCACTGGAAGTTTTTGGGCGATGAGCCGGATCACGCGTTTGTCGACTGGAACTTCAGCAACACCACGGCCGAGGATTACGCCTGGGCGGTGGATCGCATTCACAGGGATGGGCGCGATATCTACATTGCCGACTTCACCCACCTGGGCGTCTATGCCTGCCGCATCCTGGTGCCGGGCATGTCCGAGATTTATCCGGTGGATGACCTGGCGTTTGAGAACAACAGCGTGGGCAACAGCATCCGTGAAGCGATTTTGAATTTGCCCGATCTCGACGACGAAGAATGTTCAGACTTGCTCGATACGCTCAACGAGTCGGCCCTGGCCGATCAGCGCCCGGTGGCCGGCGTGATCGGGCTGGCCGCCGATGCCGGCTCTTTCTGGAGCGACTTGCGCGTGGGCGAGCTCAAGACCCTGCTGGCGCTGGCCATTGGCGATGAAGCGGCCACGCTGGAAGGTTGTGACTGGATCAAGCACTTTGCGCAACTCAACCCGCAGCGGCGCGCGGTGTACGCCTGCATCGAGAGCATCATCAATCTGGCCGAGATGGGCGACAGTGGGCCGTATATGGACGCCTTGCGCCAGTTGTACGGTGCCGGGGCCGTGGCGCAGGCGCACGCGCTCATCATGCAGACCGACCGTTTCATGGGTTTGAATGCGCCGGGCCTGGCGCTTGATGGCTGTGAAATGCACCACAAGTTGCTGGCGGCTTATGACAAGGTCCGTGCCAGCCATGTGTGATGGCAGCAGGGCGCAGCCAGGCATGAAAAACGACTGAGTCACGCGTGAGTTTGCATCCCGACTGGCTGGTGCCCCGTTGGCCCGCTCCCGGCAAGGTGCATGCGGTGTGCAGCACGCGTGCCGGTGGCCAGTCGGTGGCACCGTATGACGCGTTCAATCTGGGCGATCACGTGGGCGACGACCCGCTGGCTGTTCAGGCCAATCGCCTCAAACTGGAACAGGCGCTGGGCGCGCGGCCGGTTTTCTTGTCGCAGGTGCATGGCGTGCAGGTCGAACAGGTTTCAGTCGACACCGTGCCCGGCACTGTGGCCGATGGTTGCCTCACGGCTCAGCCCGGCGTGGCCTGCACCATCATGGTGGCCGATTGCCTGCCGGTGCTCTTGACCGACACACGGGGCAGTCTGGTGGCGGCGGCGCATGCCGGCTGGCGTGGCTTGGCGGGGCAGGGCGGGCGCGGCATTCTGGACCAAGTTATAGAGTCTTTTAGGGCTCTAGCCCCCGTGGATAAATCGTTTGTAGCTACTGAAATAATAGCATGGCTGGGCCCCTGCATTGGACCACAGGCGTTTCAGGTCGGCGATGAGGTGCGCGCTGAGTTTGTGGCCCAGGACAGGCAAGCCTGGACGATGTTCAGGCCGCATGACGACGGCAAATGGCTGGCGGATCTACAGGGCCTGGCCCGCTTGCGGCTGCGTGCCCTGGGTGTGACAGAAATTTACGGCAACGACGGCACAAGCCCATGGTGCACGGTCGGCCAAACGTCACGGTTCTTTTCGCACCGGCGCGACCGCGTCAGCGGCCGCATGGCCGCCTGCATCTGGTTGGACTGACGCCGAACTGGCCGTCGAATGGGCCAAGTCCGCGGCCTCTCTGGCCTTGATAGCCCGGCGTCGGGACGGTGCGCCCATCAGGTAAACCACCAGGGCCACCGGAACCAGCCCATACAACACAAAGGTGATGAGCGCGCCCAACAGCGTGCCGTTTGAATGGGTGGCTTCTGCCACCGCCATCATGAGCGCAACATACAACCAGGCAAGGGGCACGATGTACATAGACGAGTAGGTTAGTATCAAATTGAAAAATGTCAGGTTTTGGACGGGCCAGTCCCGGATACTAGAGCGTTTATAAGAACGCGAACATGAGAGAGGACTTCACATGACGCAGGGTATTCCTGAAATTCTGGCGCAATCGGCGCAGCCATTTCAACAGACTTTGGGCGAGGGCTGGCTTAACGCCTTCAAGTCGTTCCAGAACATGGATTTGGGTCAGGCCGCAGCGGGCCTGGTCCCTTCAAGCAGCCCTCCGCCCAAGATCAGTTTTGAACCCGAGAAGTTGCAGGAGCTGCAACAGCAGTACCTCCAGGAGGCGGCGACACTCTGGGGCCAAAGCCTGCACGGCACCACACAGCCCAAGGATCGGCGCTTTGCCGACAAGGCGTGGGAAACCAATCCGATGGCGGCTTTTTCGGCCGCGGCTTACCTGCTCAACACCCGCACATTGATGGGACTGGCCGATGCCGTGCAGGCCGATGCCAAGACCCGGGCTCGCATCCGCTTCGCGGTTGAACAGTTGACCGCGGCGGCCGCGCCGAGCAACTTTTTGGCCTTCAATGCCGAGGCGCAGCAAAAGGCGATCGAGTCCCAGGGCGAGAGCATTGCCAAAGGCGTGACCAATCTGATCCATGACCTGCGTCAGGGCCATGTGTCCATGACCGATGAAAGCATTTTCGAAGTCGGTAAAAACGTCGCGACCACCGAGGGCGCGGTGGTGTTCGAGAACGACTTGTTCCAGCTGATCGAGTACAAGCCGCTGACTGACAAGGTGTATGAAAAGCCTTTCCTGCTGGTGCCGCCCTGCATCAACAAGTTTTATATCCTGGACCTGCAGCCGGATAACTCGCTCATCCGCTACGCCGTGGCGCAGGGCCATCGGACCTTTGTGGTGAGTTGGCGCAACCCCGACGCCTCGCTGGCGCACAAAACCTGGGATGACTACATTGACGATGCGGTGATCAAAGCCATCACGGTCACGCAGGACATTACCGGGGCCAAGAGCATCAACGCACTGGGCTTTTGTGTTGGCGGCACCATGCTGGGCACGGCACTGGCCGTGCTGGCGGCGCGCGGCGAAAAGCCGGTCGCCAGTGCCACCTTTCTCACGTCCTTGCTGGATTTCAGCGACACCGGCATCCTGGATGTCTTTATCGACGAGGCGTTTGTCAAATACCGGGAACAGGAGATGGGCCAGGGCGGCTTGATGAAAGGGAAAGACCTGTCAAGCACCTTCAGTTTCTTGCGCCCCAACGACCTGGTGTGGAACTACGTGGTGGGCAACTACCTCAAGGGTGAAACCCCGCCGCCGTTTGACCTGTTGTACTGGAACAGTGATTCCACCAACCTGCCGGGGCCATACTACGCTTGGTACTTGCGCAATACCTACCTGGAAAACAGGCTGGTCAAGCCCGGCAAGGCTGTGGTCTGTGGTGAAAAGGTCGATCTGGGCCTGGTGAACATGCCGGTCTACATCTATGGCTCGCGTGAGGACCACATCGTGCCGATTGGCGGCGCTTACGCATCGACTCAGGTTTTGCCCGGTAAAAAGCGCTTCGTGATGGGGGCCTCCGGCCACATTGCGGGCGTGATCAACCCACCGGCCAAGAACAAACGCAGCCACTGGTTACGCGCTGACGGCAAGTTGCCCAAAGCTCACGCCGAATGGCTGGCCGGCGCCACTGAGCATGCGGGCAGTTGGTGGACTGATTGGTCCCAGTGGCTCGTCGGCCATGCCGGCAAGCAGATTCCCGCGCCCAAGACGTATGGCAAAGGCAAATACAAGGCCATCGAAGCAGCCCCCGGCCGCTACGTCAAGGCCAAGGCATGATTTTTTGCGTTTTTTGGTAGCCACTTTTCTTAAACTTCAGGAGACAGAAATGGAAGACATCGTTATCGTTTCGGCAGCACGCACGGCTGTGGGCAAATTTGGCGGCACCTTGGCCAAAACGCCAGCCCCCGAACTCGGAGCCGCCGTCATCAAGGCTTTGCTGGCGCGCACGGGCTTGAGCGCTGATCAGATTGGTGAAGTTATTTTGGGCCAGGTGCTGACAGCTGGCTCGGGTCAAAACCCGGCCCGCCAGGCGCTCATCAAGAGTGGCTTGCTGATCGAAACCCCGGCACTGACCGTGAACTGCGTCTGTGGCTCCGGCCTGAAGGCCGTGATGCTGGCCGCGCAAGCGGTGGCTTACGGCGACAGCGACATTGTGATTGCGGGTGGCCAGGAGAATATGAGCGCGTCACCCCATGTGTTGCTCGGCTCGCGTGATGGTCAGAGAATGGGCGATTGGAAGATGATCGACTCCATGATCGTCGACGGCTTGTGGGACGTTTACAACCAGGTCCACATGGGTATCACGGCTGAAAACGTCAACAAAAAGTACGGTATCACGCGCGACATGCAGGACGCGCTGGCATTGGGTAGCCAGCAAAAGGCCGCCGCTGCGCAAGACGCTGGCAAGTTCAAGGACGAAATCGTGCCGCTCAGCATTGCCCAGAAGAAGGGCGATCCGATTGTGTTTGACACCGATGAGTTCTTGAACCGCAAGACCAATGCGGCCGCTCTGGCCGGCCTGCGTCCCGCCTTCGACAAGGCCGGCAGCGTGACTGCCGGCAATGCCTCCGGTATCAACGACGGCGCTGCTGCCGTGATGGTGATGACGGCCAGGAAAGCCGCCGCCCTGGGGCTCAAACCACTGGGCCGTATCGCCAGCTTTGCCACCTCCGGTGTGGACCCCGCCCTGATGGGTATGGGTCCGGTGCCTGCGTCTCAAAAAGCGCTGGCGCGGGCGGGCTGGAAGGCCGCCGACCTTGATCTGATGGAAATCAACGAAGCGTTTGCAGCGCAGGCTTGTGCCGTCAATCAGCAAATGGGTTGGGACACGTCCAAACTCAACGTCAATGGGGGTGCCATTGCCATTGGGCATCCGGTGGGTGCATCCGGTTGCCGTATTCTGGTCACGCTGCTGCATGAAATGCAGCGCCGTGATGCCAGGAAAGGCCTTGCTTCTCTGTGCATCGGTGGTGGCATGGGCGTGGCGCTGACAATCGAGCGTTAAGGGAGCGCGGGCGCTGCTGGAGTTTCTGCCCTGTGCGGTGCTCACGTTAGTGTTTTCCGCAATGCGACGGGCGGGATTAGTCGCTATAGTATTTCGTGCGGGTACAGGTCGATTCGTTCAATTACAGGAGAAAAAATATGAGTCAAAAAGTAGCCTATGTCACGGGGGGCATGGGGGGCATCGGTACTGCCATTTGCCAGCGTTTGCACAAAGAGGGGTTCAAGGTGATTGCAGGCTGCGGCCCGACACGTGACCATGTGAAATGGCTGGCCGAACAGCAGGCACTGGGCTTTACGTTCTATGCCTCCGTCGGCAACGTCGGCAATTGGGATTCCACCGTCGAAGCTTTTACCAAGGCCAAGGCTGAGCACGGCAGCATTGATGTGCTGGTGAACAATGCCGGCATCACGCGTGACCGTATGTTCGTCAAGATGACACGTGATGACTGGGATGCGGTGATTGAAACCAACCTGAACTCCATGTTCAACGTCACCAAGCAAGTGGTGGCCGACATGGTGGAAAAAGGCTGGGGCCGCATCATCAATATTTCGTCCGTGAATGGCGCCAAAGGTCAGGCTGGCCAGACCAATTATTCTGCTGCCAAGGCGGGCATGCATGGCTTCACCATGGCGCTGGCGCAAGAACTGGCCACCAAGGGCGTCACGGTCAATACCGTGAGCCCGGGCTACATTGGTACCGACATGGTCAAGGCGATTCGGCAGGATGTGCTCGACAAGATCATTGCCACGGTGCCGGTCAAACGACTCGGCGAGCCGAGCGAAATCGCCTCCATCATTGCCTGGATTGCCTCTGACGAGGGTGGCTACTCAACCGGCGCCGATTTCTCGGTGAACGGCGGCCTGCACATGGGCTAAGCCGTCAACGCAGGCCAGCGCCGCTGGCCTGGTCAGCGCGTTCAATCAGCTCAATCTTGTAGCCATCGGGATCGGTGACAAA
>Ga0209123_1003605_pt1 | contig 11401 bp, 10 predicted proteins | sample BarGraIncu00431A_FD_184500 | JGI IMG/M metagenome (GOLD analysis project Ga0209123, IMG submission 184500) | Arctic peat soil microbial communities from Barrow, Alaska, USA - Barrow Graham LP Incubations 004-31A (SPAdes) (version 2) | ecosystem: Environmental > Terrestrial > Soil > Wetlands >...
CGACAATCGCCTAAATGAAAACAAACCTGCTTTTTCTAACCCGTTCAACGCAAATCGAGTTAAGAATAAAATAGACGATTCTTATTTAACACGGTTTTTGAAAAAAAAAGATGTCCTGAGTAGTTACTAATTAAGATATATTTTAGTGAAATAATGTAACACTATTCATTTCTTTTGGTATAATATACTTGAGAAATGAAAGTCAATTATCAATTTAATACTAAATAAAATGAAACAGAATCAGATTAATCAGAAAGTACAAGAATCCATAACTCGTATAAAGCGAAGCTTTGGGAAAGCTGGTACTGATTCATCAAAAAACATAAGAAAAAGCGATGATGAATCTATTGGAGATAATCAAGAGGAACCTGATACTCCAGAAACTCCTGCAACTCCTACGACTCCCCGCAGAGAATACGAGGATCCAGGGCATGAACATATCTATCAACCCCCTACAGATAATCCTGCCTCCTTTGGATAAATTATAGGTTTTGGGAGAAATGAAACTTTGTATAAGATCACTCTCATAACGTGATATTAATATAAAGCGATTAAATCAATATTTATAATGAGGTGATTGGAAATATGTAAGTTCCCATCCACCTCATTTTTTTCCTGAATTCAAACTCAAGGAAGATAATAAGTGATGGCATAAAAACTCCTGTTTTTTAATTTAAATCATTTGAACCCCCAAAATGTCAAAATGTCAAATTGACATTTTGACATTTTGACAATGCAGTTTGCCGGCCCGCCCAGCTTTGATTTTACAGAAATAAAACCAAAGCATCCAAGTAGATAGGGCTGTGCAAGAATGGGGATGTTGGCAAATGATAGTTGCGATAGGTTGGCCTTTCATTTCTTACTTTTGTTCAGTTCTATCCCGAGTACTCGGGATGATTTTCTTTTCAACCTTCACTTTGACCGCATGTTTAGTAGGAGGAGCCACTCCATAATGATGGTCTGAATACACTTTGGTAAATTCAGCTCCATAAAATACAATCATGGACGAATAGGAAGTCCATAGCAAAATGAGAATAATTGAACCTGCTGCTCCATAACCTGACGCTGGATTGGCATTCCCGAAATACAAGCCCAATGCAAACTTTCCGATCTCAAATAACACGGCTGTGATAAATGCTCCTATCCATACTGAATTCCATTTGATTTTCACATCAGGTAATATTTTGAACATCATTGCAAATAAAACAGATGTAACGGCCAACGAAAAAACGAAATCAACCACAATAAAAATAATTAGTAAGGAAGATGACAAATATTCTTGTATCCATTGGCTAAATGCTGATAATAAGGAAGAAATCAACAAGGAAACCAGCAATAAAAAGGCAATTGAAATAATCAACCCAAAGGAGAATAATCGACTTTGGATAAATAGCCAGATACCAGATTTGGTTGGGGAAGTTTCCACTTCCCATATGTTGTTGATTGATTTTTGAAATTGAGCAAATACAGCAGTGGCGCCTAAAATAATTGTTCCAATACCCAAAATAGTGGCCCAGACAGAATCTTTACTTTCCATGGAACTCTTAACAATAGCCTGTATCATCTGAGCACTGTCCTCTCCTACTGCCTGTGATATTTGACTGTTCAATTGGCCACTCACCGCATCGGCGCCAAAGAAATAACCTGCCAGAGTTATCACAACTACTAATAGGCCGGGAAGAGAAAAGATGGAATAGTAAGCAATAATAGCCCCTTCACGAAATGGATCACGATCGTACCAATTGATAAAAGCTGCCTTCAACAATTTGAATATATTCATACCTGAGCGAATTAAATTATTTAAATACCTCCTATTAATATCAGGTAATTACCTTTCATTCAACTAAATACTTTAAACTAATTTGTTATATAATAAAAAAATTGTCCTTGAATTAAACTAATTAACACGAATTAAAAAAAGAATAAAAGTCCACGAATCAAACGAATTAACACGAATTAAAAAGTCTGCATAAATTAGTTTAATCTGTGTTCCATTTTCCTTTTTTTAATTCGTGTTAATTTCCCGAGTACTCGGGATGGACACCGTTTATTTTAATTCGTTGATACCTTTTTAATTCGTGGAAATTAGTTTAATTCGTGGAAACCCTTTTCTTCTTTCAATTAGAGTTTCTAATTCACTTAAAGTTTTGTTACTTATCTGCTTCTTTTTGCTTCTCTTTTTCTTGTTTCTTGAAAAATCCTCTAAGCAGGAAATTGTGCTGAGCCGCTTCAAGGTCCTCATCCAGTTTCTGAGAACTGGTTTCCATATTTTTAATGGTTTGTTTCAACATTGCTGCTGTTTCTTTATCATGCAACAATAATCCAACTGAAGTTTGCGGATTGCTACTTGCCTCTTTTATATTTCGAATGACAATATTGGCCGTGTCTGCCATTTGCTGAATGCGAACTACTGATTTTTGGAGGGAATTAAAAACAACAGTATCAGTAGTAAGTTCATGTGCAAGGGTACCTTTTTTATTCAGTCCTTCACTAAACACAGTCAACGAACTGATTAATTTCTGTGCCTGAATGGCAGTATTCTGAAGTGAAAGAGTAGCTGCATCGAGGTGATTATAAACAGACTCATCATTTAATAATTTACCAACGGTGCCTTCCCCATTTGCGATCTTTTGACTGATGATTTTAACATCGGAAGTGATGACCAATAAATTTTTATTATTTTCCTGCAATGTGTTAATCATGTCATCCGAAGAAAAAGTTTTTTGCACCCTCAGTGTATCTCCAGCTTCAACTGGGGGTGACAGGGGTGTTCCACCATAGATAATCAATATCTTATTTCCGATCAACCCATCGCTGCCTAGCTTTACAAAAGCATCCTGACGGATATATGGAACTGACTTTACTTCGATTTTCATATCCACCTTTACTTTTGATTCTGCATAGAATTGAAGATGACTTATGGAACCTACTTTTACTCCCGAAAACCAGACATTGTTGCCAACATGTAAGCCTGCCACGTCATCAAAAAGTGTTACTATTACTATTTTCCTTTTAAAAGTTTCACTCATATTTCCGATTAGGAGAATGCCCAATACAAGGAATATTAATCCGACAAAAACGAAAATACCCACAATCACAGCTCTTTTATTTATTGAATTTTTCATCGTCTATTGTATAAAATTGTAATTGTAAAAACCTTTTACATGCTCATCATTGGTATCAAATACATCCTCGAATTTTCCCATTCGGGTAAACCTTCCCTCTACAAACATCCCTACTCTATCGCCTGTTTCTTTGGCGCAAGTGAGGTCATGGGTAATGATGATGGAACTGGTATTGTATTTAAGCTGCATCTGATTAATAAGATTATTGATTTCGAAACTTGTGATAGGGTCTAATCCGGCAGTGGGTTCATCGTACAACATGATCTCTGGCTTAAGAATGAGCGTACGGGCAATTCCGATCCTCTTGCGTTGTCCGCCTGAAAGTTCAGCAGGCATTTGATCCACCTTATCTTCCAGTCCCACAGCATTCAGCATTTCTTCCACTGCAAGTGCAATTTCTTTCTTACTGATATTTTTTCTATTCATTTTTAAAGGAAACTCAAGATTCTGTCGAATGTTCATACTATCATACAATGCACTGCTTTGAAATGAAAACCCTATACGCAGTCGCAAAGCGTTTAATTCTTTTTCCTGAAGGGTATCCACGTCTTGCCCCAACACTTTAACTATGCCGCTATCTTGTTTGAGTAAGCCAACAATAATCTTTATCAAAACAGATTTGCCGCTTCCAGATCTACCAAGCACTACGACATTTTCACCTTTATTAACAGTAAGATCAACGCCTTTTAAAACGGGCAGCTCTTCAAAGGATTTATATAAATCCTTGATTTCAATTACTGGTTGACCCAACCCATTATTTGGTTGTATATTTTGATTTTCCATCATTCTTAAAAATATCGCATCCAGTTAGAAACCTGGACAATTAACATCTCTTCCATAAATATCAGGAACATGGCCGTCACAACAGCCTGATTGGCAGCTATTCCCACGCCGCGTGTTCCTTGCGAAGCGTTAAATCCTTTATAACAACCTACGATTCCTATAGTAAAACCAAAAATAACCGACTTTATCACAGAAGTGAAAAGATCCAAAAAATTGATGGTCGAAAAGGCATTCTGATAAAAGGCAATAAAACTGGTCCCTTCCTCAGCACGGATATTTACATATGATCCTAGCAATCCTACAACAATGCAATAAAATGAAAGAATTGGAATTGTGATCATGGTGGCAGTTACGCGGGTTACTACCAAATATTTAAATGGGTTGATAGCCGAAACTTCCATCGCATCAATCTGCTCCGTAACTTTCATCGAACCTAATTCTGCTCCTATACCTGAGCCAACCTTTCCGGCACAAATAAGGGCTGTTACCAGCGGCCCCATTGCTTTTACAATCGCAATGCCAATCAAGGAAGGCAACCAGGAAGTTGCACCAAAATCCTCCAGTGGAGGACGGGATTGCTTGGTGAACACAAGGCCGACAATAAAACCGGTAAGTGTTATGAGAGGCAAAGATTTTAAACCCATCTCAAAGCTTTGGTTGATTATTTCAGCAAAGTGAAAGGGCGGCTTAAGTACTTGTTTGAAAAATTGCACAACGAATTGGAAAGCCTTATTAATGCTCATGAAAAACTCATCAAGCTTTTTGGATAACAAATATTTTTTTGTTGTAGTGTCGATCACTGTTCATTTTATTAGAATTAAAACCCAATATTGTATACTACAAAGATGATTACCCTAATGTTGAAAATGGTTACACAATTTCATTAAAAAGTTACATAATTCGCATATTCTCTTAACAATGCAAATGTTTTTATATACACTTGAAATCTGAAATTCTTAAAACACTTCCACCTTGCTTTTGACAGATTCAAGCAGTCCTTTGTTTTGAGCGGCAAATTTAATTAGGTCAATTACTTCAATGGTTTTCATTTTGGATAAGTTGATAATCAGATCAAATTCAACATCATTATTATTTTCACCGGCCAACTGCTTAATATAGTTTTGTTGTTCAATCTCTGTATGTTCCATAAAATCAATCGCTTCTATCCTATTCAGATTGTTTCGCTCCATGATTTTGTTGGTCCTCCATCCATACGGGGCAACAAGTTTGATGAACAACGATTTTTCAATGTTCAATGCGATAATATGAGCCGCCCTGCCAACAATGATGCAATGGCCATCGTTTGCAAAACTTGAAAGTAGATCAATAAGTATTTGATTCTTTTTCAGTTCACTGCCTAATCGTTTTTCACTAAAAGCAGACAATATTTCATCATAGAATACTTTGTCTTTTTCACTTAGATAACTTCTAAGTAGATTTGGCTCCCTATTTAATTCCAGAACATTTTGCTCAAGAATCTCTTTACTTATAACCCTCCATTTCTTACAATTACCTTGTATATCAAGTTCTGTAGCCAGCAATTGGGCAATGTTAAGCCCTCCGCATCCAACTTCTCTGGAAATACAAATTACAGGTCCGGGTTGATGGTTGACAGTCGGATACTTATTGTTTCTCTGACGCAGCCTTTTGCCTAGGTAAATCATTAGTGTGTTGTTCATAGCGTACAAATTTTTGCCTGTGTTAATTTACGAATTTTTTATGATCCAACAGGCATTTTTTGAATAAGATTTTCAGCTATTATAATGTATGTTTGATTTAAGCAGGTTGAGAAAACTTAAATCAATATTTGACATGCATTCGATTTTATAAACACATTTTAAAAGAGTTGGTGCTTTGAAATGTTTTACAACTCGCTTTATTACAGATTGTTGCAGAGTAATACAAAGATTATTAAAAGTCGCCTAATATTCTGCAATCTACTTTCAGTTTCGAAATTGATTATTTATACCTATCTTTCACATCGTAAATTATAAAACCATACTCAAATGTTTAATCCTGAAACATATATTACCCGTCGTCAGAAGCTGAAACAGAAAATATCGGATGGTCTCATTTTACTTTTAGGGAATGTTGATTTGCCAATGAATTATGCGGATAACACTTTTCCTTTTAGACAGGACAGTTCCTTTTTATATTTTGGGGGCCTTGATTTTCAAAGACTAGCCCTTGTGATGGATGTAGATTCTGGTGAGGATATCATTTTTGGGGACGATATTGAAATTGATGACATCATCTGGATGGGTCCTCAGATTGCGTTGAAAGAGAAGGCTCAAAAGGTAGGAATTAGAAAAACTGAACTGTATAAAAATCTTCAAACAGTGATTGAAAAAGCTATTCTGTCAGGCAGGAAAATTCATTTCTTACCCCCCTACCGTTCAGAAAACAAATTGTTGCTAAATGATTTGTTAGGTATTTCAGTTTCTAAATTAAAATCCTATGCTTCCCTTGAATTAATCAAAGCCATTGTAGGTTTGCGCTCGGTAAAGGAGGCTCAGGAGATTGATGAAATCCGCAAAGCATGCGTGGTTGGTTATCAAATGCATGTCACTGCCATGAAAATGGCCAAATTGGGTATTTGGGAACAGACCATTGCCGGAACCATTGAAGGAATTGCCAATGCCGGAGGCGGTATGGTTTCTTTTCCTGTCATACTATCGCAAAATGGTGAAACCTTACATAACCACAATCATTCGAAAACATTGCAGAATGGGCGTTTGCTGCTCGTTGATGCAGGTGCGGAATTGGATTCACATTATGCCTCCGATTACACAAGGACTGTTCCCGTAGGCGGTAAATTCACTCAACAACAGCGTGAAATTTACAACATTGTATTAGCAGCAAACAATAAGGGACGCGAACTGACTAAACCAGGATCTACTTATTTGTCTGTCCATCTGGCGGTCTCGGAATTAATTGCTTCGGGATTGAAAGCGCTTGGACTGATGAAAGGCGATGTGAAAGAGGCAGTGAAAAATGGTGCCCATGCCTTGTTTATGCCTCATGGATTGGGACATATGCTCGGCTTGGATGTTCATGATATGGAAGATCTTGGCCAGATTTACGTTGGCTATGATGATGAAACCCGTCCGGTTGACCAGTTTGGAACTGCTTCATTGCGCATGGGTCGAAAATTGCAGCCAGGATTTGTAATTACCAACGAACCAGGGATCTACTTCATTCCGGCATTGATTGAAAAATGGAAAGCTGAAAAGATCAATACTGACTTTATCAATTTTGACCGTTTGGAAAGTTACATTGGCTTTGGAGGAATTCGATTGGAAGATGATATTCTGGTAACTGAAACCGGTTGTGAAATTATTGGAGAACGCATACCAATCACACCTGAGGAGGTGGAAGAAATAATGAGATAGGTTTATTTGAATGGCTACAATGATTTCTACTAAGCTACCGAAGTTGTAATGTCTGTATTTTGTAATCATTTTCAAATTAGCAGACAAATGATTCAGTAGTTAAACTTTTAAACCTTTCAAAAGGCACAACAATGTAATTTATTAATTATGAAACAATTTATTCAATTATTTTTAATTTCAATACTCATGGGTAGTATGGCTTGCAGGCAAGAGACTCCCAAAAACAAGTCTCTTGATTTGGCTGATTTGGACACTTTGGTGAGTCCGGGTGCCGATTTCGACAATTATGCCAACGGTGGATGGAAAAAACGTTTCCCGATTCCAGATGAAAAAAGCCGCTTCGGCTCCTTCGATTTACTGGCTGATACCAGTGAAGCGCAGGTGAAAGTACTGTTTAATGAAATCGTTATCAAGAAACAGGAAAAAGGTTCACTTGGACAAAAGATCGCTGATTTCTACAATGTAGGGATGGACTCGGCAAAGATTGAATCCAATGGATTGACTCCAATCCAACCGTTGTTTGATCAAATCACTTCCCTTCAGTCAAAAGAAGATGTGATGAAGGAAGTGGCTGATTTGCACACCAAGGGGATTTATCCCTTGTTCTCATTTTTCTCGAGTGCCGATCAGAAAAACTCCACGATGGAGGTCGCCTATGTGTACCAGGGGGGATTGGGAATGCCCGATCGTGATTATTACATGAAAGAGGATCAGAGAAGCAAAGATATTCAGTCCGCCTATCTGGTACATGTTCAGAAAATGTTAGTACTTGCCGGCACTGATGAAGCAACTGCAAAATCGAATGCAGCAGTAGTTTATGGAATTGAAAAACGCTTGGCTACTGTTTCTATGACCCGACTTGACCAGCGGGACCCCTATAAAATCTACCACAAAATGAACCTTGAAGGTCTTTCGAAAATTTCTCCTGAATACAATTGGACTGCCTTTTTCCAGGGTATCGGTCTTCAAAATCCTGGTGATTTCATTGTTGGACAACCAATTTTTGTGACTGAAATGGCCAAAATGATCAAGGATATTTCGGTTGACAATTGGAAAGTATATTTAAAATGGAACGTCTTGAATAGTTTAGCGGCCAATTTAACAACAGCCATCGTGAATCAGAATTTTGATTTCTATGGAAAAACCTTAACTGGCACCATGACACAACGTCCAAGGTGGAAAAGAGTTCAGGGAGAAACTGATAACGCTCTAAGTGAAGCTATTGGCCAACTATATGTACGGAAATACTTTCCTGCAGAGGCAAAAAAGCGGATGCTCGAATTGGTTGCAAACTTGAAAATCTCACTTGGAGAACGAATTCAAAAGTTGGCTTGGATGGGCGATTCGACCAAAGCAAAAGCCATCGAGAAATTGAAGGCCATCAATGTGAAAATAGGTTATCCAGACAAATGGCGCGATTATTCGTCCCTGGAAGTGTCGACTGATTCTTACGTTGCCAACGTTTTACGAGCCGGAAATTTTGATTTTAATTTCATGATCAGTAAGATCAATAAACCGGTGGACCGTTCAGAATGGGGAATGTCGCCCCAAACAGTCAATGCTTATTACAATCCATCGATGAACGAAATTGTTTTCCCTGCTGCGATACTTCAACCACCTTTCTTTTTTATCAATGGAGATGATGCGGTCAATTATGGTGCAATAGGGGTGGTTATTGGTCATGAAATGACCCACGGATTTGATGATCAGGGACGACAGTATGACAAAGTGGGTAACTTGTCCGAATGGTGGACTGCTAAAGATGCCAAATTATTCGGTGAACGCACCAAAATTCTAGCCAACCAGTTCAATAATTTTACAGTTCTGGATACCATCAAAGCCAATGGTGAATTGACAATGGGTGAAAATATAGCGGATTTGGGTGGATTAAATATTGCCTATACGGCTTTACAAAAAGTATTGACTAGCAATGAAAAATCCATTGACGGATTTAATCCTGATCAACGCTTCTTCCTTTCCTATGCACATATTTGGGCCCAAAACATTCGTGATAAAGAGATCATCCGACGAACCAAAGAAGATGTTCATGCCTTGGGGCATTTCAGAGTTATAGGGCCACTTCGCAACTTGCCTGAATTCCAAAAGGCATTCAATATAAAAGAAGGAGATTACATGGCCTTAAAGGAAAGTGACCGGGCTGTGATTTGGTAACAGAAGAAATTCATTATTTTATTATTTGTAGAGACATAGCAATGCTACGTCTCTACAGGTAATTAATTTCTATATCATTTCTCCGGATATGCGACGATTTCGCAATGCAGAAGCTTTCCTAATAATCTCATTGCCCAATTTCGAATTTGTCTTAATAAACTCAACATCAGCAAGTTTGATCTCTTCTTCAGGGAAACCACAATCTATAAATAGTTCGACATTTTCGCAACTAGTCATATAATATTGGTATTCCTCCCGCATTGCTACAGCATAAATAATCCATTCATCAGAATTGAGTTCTTCCAATTCTTTAAAATATTTTAGAATAATAGTTTGGACTAAATCAATAAACTCAAACTTGCGTCGTTCCTCCCAATTAAAGAATTCAAGCAACTTATTATTCTCAGTTTCAACATACTCTTTCCATTCTTCATCATTTAATCAACTATAGATAGGTCGATTTGTTTCATCAACATTACCGGGATGTTGAGGACGTGCATATAATTCACCCCAACTTTCAAATTTGTGATACTTTTCACGAACATTGACCCCTTTTTTTTGATCATGTACCAGATTGTATAATCTAAATAGCAATGTATACCCTGTGGTAGTGGCTATTGTGTTGATAAATTCGAGTACCATGGGACGTTTTTCTGTTTTAAAAACAGGATATTGAATCTTCATCAATTGTTGCAAAGCCGGAACCATTCGTGTCATTACTTTGCGATATACATTAAACAGAAAGTAAAAGGTATCGTAGCTGTTTTCAATAAATAAGTTAAATTCTGAAGGAAATTGGCTTTTGTTAAGATGATACCATGCTTCAAAATCCAGATTACCATCATGATCGTATTCCATAGCATTTAAATAGTTGGGTTAGTGAAGCCATAAAATATTGTTCCGTAATAATGATCCACTTTTTAATAATATGCAATATAGCTAAATAAATCTGATTTGCCTAATATTTGAAGCCTAAAGAATGAGCTAACCTTGTGACATTTAAAATGAAACCGGTCCTACTTTCCAAGTAGCATTTACCAAAGATATCTTACACTTCAGCCATGACTTTTAAATCCCTAAATGAATGCATCGAACTATCGGTTGTTCGAAGGCTATTCGAAGGTCGTTCGAAGGTTGTTCGAAGGTGCTTCGAGTCTGTTCTAACAATCATCGAACTGCCTTCAAACAACCAATGTATAATCTTCCTATAACTGTCAGCCATTCTACCGGCCTCGAACCTGCACCATCCAGTTTCATGGCTTGGGTTATGTCATCCCATAAATCTCATATAATCCCATCAATGGTCATAAAAAAACAGGCAATCCGGAGTGTTCCGAATTGCCTGCTGTATAAATTTGTATCTAAAGATACAATCAATTCAATTACAACAATTTCCAGCCCTTGCGGTATTGGTAATGAAGTCTTTTGGTAGCTTCGCCATCCTTATCATCAACAAAGGTTTCAGTAGCAGGGTTCCATTTGATCGTTCTTTTCAAGTCACATGCAATATTTCCAAGTGAACAAACGGTACAACTACTGTGACCGATTTCAACGGGAACAATTGGGTCTTTGCGATCGCGAACTGCTTGAATGAAATTGAACTGGTGAGGAACTTTTGTTTCGTATGGACCTGAATCGCCGTCTTTTTTTGCAGGTGGCAGGAATTTATCGTCCGATGCCTTGAAATGCTCACGTGACACTTCAATCCAGCCATCCTTACCGATGAATTTAACACCTTTGGTTTTGGCATCATCAAATGGTTCAGAAGTCATCACCACACCATTGGCATATACAAACTTCATAAATTCAGTACCATCGCCAATTGGAGATATTTCAACCGGACCGCTTTTGTCCATTCCAAGTCCCCATTGAGCAATGTCAAACATATGGGCGCCCCAGTCGGTTGTGAAACCACCGCCCATTTCTTTG
>Ga0209123_1003608_pt1 | contig 11392 bp, 9 predicted proteins | sample BarGraIncu00431A_FD_184500 | JGI IMG/M metagenome (GOLD analysis project Ga0209123, IMG submission 184500) | Arctic peat soil microbial communities from Barrow, Alaska, USA - Barrow Graham LP Incubations 004-31A (SPAdes) (version 2) | ecosystem: Environmental > Terrestrial > Soil > Wetlands >...
TCCATTTTTTCTAGAATTGGTAATATCTCGTCAGTTCTTAATCTGGTAGCAATTAGAGATTGATGTCCATCTCTTAGTGCTGTTTCAGTTATTTTAATTGGATTCACTATTCTATCACTCCCTAAATTTAAACTTTTTCAGTAAATATTATAGCTTTACTTTTCTTACAACATCAATGATGCTTCCGTCTCTATATTCTACAAGTGCTATAACTTTATCGTCATATTGAATTTTTTCAGGAACACCTACAATACAATCAACTTTTTTCTTTAATTCTTCAATCGTATACACTGGAACATTTACATGTTTGAATTTTTCTATTAAATCTACTCTTTTAGGATTTATTGCAATACCTATTTCAGTAACTAAAACATCAATACTCTCACCTGGGGTAATAACTGTATTAACGCAGTCAACCACACAAGGTATTCTTCCACGAATTAGAGGAGATACAATAATAGTCAACTTTGCACAAGCTGCTGTATCAGAGTGTCCGCCTGATGCTCCTCTTAAAACTCCGTCTGAACCAGTCATTACATTTACATTAAAATCAGTATCTATTTCAAGTGCTGATAAAACTACCACATCTAGTTTATTGGCTATACATCCCTTATTATGAGGGTTTGCATAAAATGATGAATCTATCTCATGATGACTTGGATTTTTATCTATTGACTCAACTGCACTTAAATCAAAACCTTGTACATCAAAAATATGTTTTATTAAACCTTCTTCATGCATTTCAACCATTGGTTTAGTTATTCCACCCAATGCGAAGCTCGCCTTAATGCTAGCATTTAACATTTCAGTTTTTAAGAATCTACTTACAGCAAGTGTAGCTCCTCCTGTACCTGTTTGAAAAGAGAATCCTTCTTTAAAATACCCTGATTCCACTATAACTTTGCTTGCATATTCTGCAATCAATAGTTCCTTTGGATTCTTAGTATATCTTGTAGCTCCTGAAGCTATTCCGGCTGGATCTCCAATTTTATCTATTTTGACCACATAATCAACATTTGTTTGTGAAATGCTAGCTGGTACATTAGGGAATTCAACTAGGAAGTCTGTAATGATAATTACCTTATCTGCATATAATGCATCCATCTTTGCATAACCTAGTGACCCACAATTAGCAACGCCTCTTGATCCACTTGCGTTACCATATTCATCAGAGGATGGCGCACCTAAAAATGCTACATCTATTTTAACATCACCAGCTTCGATTGCTCTTGCACGTCCACCATGTGATCTAATAATTACTGGCTCATCCATTAATCCATTCGAAATTTCTTCTGCTAATTCTCCCCTTAATCCACTAGTAGAAATCTTTGTTATTACTCCACTTTTAATATGTTTAACTAAAGACTTATGTATACTCGCAAGTGAACTAGATGCTAATGTTAAATTTTTTATTCCAAGACTCGCAATAATATCTACTACCATATTTAAAATATAGTCGCCTTCTCTGAAATGATGATGAAATGAAATAGTCATTCCATCCTTTAATCCACACTTAACAATAGCCTCTTCAATATTGTCTAATAACTTGCTATCGCTTGGATTAACTGGTTTAACCTTAGTCGTAGTCTTTACTATACTTGAGTTCATAGCAAATTCGCCTTGATATAGCTTTCTATCTTTAATTGCATTTTCTGGGATATCTCTTCCTATACTATTTTTCATTTTTTATGTCCTCCTTGTACAAACCTACAGCTATGGCCAATTGTACTAACCTCTCTGCTCTCTCTATAATAGGTTTATCAATCATCTTTCCATTTAAGGAAATAACTCCGAGTCCTTGTTTTTTTGCTTCACTAGATGCTCTGCAAATATCGAGTGATTTTTTTATTTCCTGTGCTGTTGGTGAATAAATTTCATGAACAGGCTTAATTTGTTTTGGATTAATAACTGACTTACCGTCAAATCCAAGTTGTTTTATAAGTTCCACTTCTCTTATAAATCCTTCCATATTATCAACATTTGAATAAACAGTGTCTAATGCATAAATTCCAGCTGCTCTTGCTGCAATAACAATCTGACTTCTTGCTCCCATGAGTTCCATACCATCGGCATATCTTTTTGTTTTAAGGTTTGTTACGTAATCTTCTGCACCGAGTGCAATACCAATAAGCCTTTTGCTTGATGTTGCAATAGAATATGCATTTATTACTCCGATAGCACTCTCAACTGCTGCCATCATTTTTGTGCTTCCAACTTCTCTTCCAATTTTTCTTTCTACCTCTTCAATAACTGCTTCAACAGCTAGTATATCATCTTTTGTCTCTGTTTTTGGCAATCTTATAACATCTACACCAGCCCTTACGACAGCTTCAATATCTGCTCTTCCAAATGGGTTGTCAAGTGCATTAATTCTAACAACTATTTCTGTATCACCGTAATCAATTGTTTTTAAAGCATTATAAACTAAAAACCTAGCTGCGTCTTTTTCAGAAATTGCAACTGCATCCTCAAGGTCAAACATTAAAGAATCTGCTCCATAAAGACATGCATCCCTTAGCATTCCAGGATTGTTTCCTGGAACAAACATCATAGTTCTTCTTAAACGTTCCATTATTCAATTACCTCCCAATCATACTGTTCTTTAATCCCACAAGCCCTACAAACAGCGCACTGTACTCTTGCTTTGATTGTGCAATCTAATGCACCTTTATCTACAGCAACTAATTTAACATTCTCTATTTCCATTTTTTTCAATACTTCAGTGATAACCTTTCTAATCTGTTTTCCAAATTGCTTTTCTACACTGCTTTTAAGTTGAATTTCAATACCTGCATTTTTATTTGATACAAGCATTATTTGAATGTCGGATGATTCCAACGTTCCAGCTATTGCTTCCTTGATAATTTTCATTACCTTCACCTCCAATTAATATTCTCGTTACTAAACTCTAGGAAGTTAATACAATATATAGCTATTGCTTTCTCTTAGCCATAGAGATTATCTACAAAACCTATATCCTCTGCTAATATTAATTAAATCCCTTAAAACTGATGCACTAGCTGGTATAACTCCAGAGGCACCTCCAATAATTGTTAAATCTCCTAAAACATCAGATACATAACGCACAGCTTTGTTTTTCCCATCAACTACATAAAAGGGATGAGTAGAATCTAATTTTTCAAGCTTAACAGTCATTCGTATTTCCCCATTATTTTTTAAGGTTTTACCAACTAACTTGTATTTATTTCCTTCTGCAAGACAATTTTTAATTTCCTCAGGTGTAATTTTTGTAATCCCCTCAACCGAAATATCTTCCAATGACTTTTCCTCATTCATTAATACATTTGTAAGAATTAACAATTTTGTTGCGGTATCCCACCCTTCAACGTCCAACGTAGGATTTGTTTCTGCAATTCCAAGCTTCTGAGCCTTTTTCAAAGCTTCTAAATATGTAATTTTGTTATTCTCCATTTCATTTATAATAAAGTTTGTCGTTCCATTGAGTACTCCTTCAATTGAAAGAATATTAGCACCCGCAAGATCCATCATACCTCCATTAATAGAAGGCAATGCTCCTCCAGTAGTACAGCCAATTCCAAGTTGCACCCCATTTTTTACTGCTATGTTTTTTAACTCTTTATATGATAAGAGAATTGGGCCTTTATTTGCTGTAACAACATTAATACCGCATTCAAGTGATCTTTTAATATGGGTCATTCCCGGTTCCCCTGTTTCTTTATTGGTAGGCGTCAATTCTATAACAACATCAACATCTCTATTTAAAATCATTTTTTCAAAGGAAACCTCTTCATTCCCCCATTTGGGATATTTTGTAATATTTCTCTGTTTTAATCCAAACTCCATAAAATCTTGAAGGTCAATTCCTTCTAAATTATATACGCCCCCATTTCGGCCAATTATATAATTCACCTGGATTTGTAGCCCTTCTTTATATAAATAATCCTTTTTACCATTAATCAACTGTACAAATGCTCTTCCAACCCCGCCATAGCCAATAATAGCAACTCTCATAAAATATTCTCCTCTAAACATATACTTTTAAATTTATAAATAACTGTGTATCTCAAAGGGCCTAGTGAGAAAAAGACGATCTATGCCCTCCTTCCCACCAGAAAAATTAATTCCTTTTAAGATAAACAGTTAATACATTTTAATTACTATTGTGCTAGTAAAACTTCAAGATGTTTTGCAGTTAAATTCAACCATTCCTCTGAAGTAACAACATTCTTGCTAGTTGCTTCTGATAGCTGATCTAAATCCTTTGTGATAATTCCCTGGTCAATTGTCTCGATACATGCAGTTTCAAGCTTGTTTGAAAAATTCACTAATTCTAAATTTTCATCTATCTCTCCACGTTTTCTAAGCGCTCCAGTCCATGCAAAAATTGTAGCCATCGGATTTGTTGAAGTTTTCTCTCCCTTTAGATGTTTGTAATAATGCTTTTGTACTGTACCATGTGAAGCCTCATATTCAAAATATCCTTCAGGAGAAACAAGTACCGATGTCATCATAGCAAGACTTCCAAAAGCAGAAGCAACTAGATCAGACATAACATCTCCATCATAGTTCTTGCATGCCCAAAGCATTCCGCCTTCAGCTTTCACAATACGAGCAACTACATCATCAATTAGTGTGTAAAAATATGTTATCCCAGCTTTCTTGAACTTGTCTTCATATAATTTTTCAAATATGGATTGGAATATCTCTCTAAAATTAGCATCATAAATTTTAGAAATTGTATCTTTTGAAGAGAACCAAAGGTCAATCTTCTTATCAAGTGCATAATTAAAGCAAGATTTAGCAAAACTTCCAATAGATTTATCAAGGTTATGCATTGTCATTACTACGCCCTTACCATCAAACTCATGAATACACTCTCTGAGTATTTCTTTACCATCATTGTTAGTAAATACGAGTTCTGCCTTTCCAGGTTCCTCCGCTTTATATTCAAGATTCTTGTAAATATCTCCATACGCATGTCTAGCGATTACTATTGGTTTTTTCCAGGTCTTCACATATGGCTGAATTGTGTTTACTACAATTGGTGCACGGAAAACCGTTCCATCAAGAATAGATCTTATTGTCCCGTTAGGACTTTTCCACATCTGCTTTAAATCATATTCCACTACCCTATCTGCATTAGGCGTAATTGTTGCACATTTTACACCAACACCATACTTCTTAATCGCTTCAGCTGAATCAAATGTAACTTTGTCATTTGTAATATCTCTTTCTTTTATCCCGAGGTCATAGTACTCAGTTTTAAGGTTTACATATGGTAATAGAAGTGTGTCCTTGATCATTTTCCAAAGGATACGGGTCATTTCATCCCCATCCATCTCTACTAGTGGAACTGTCATCTCAATCTTTTTATTCATAATTATATTTCCTCCTTAAATTTTGATCTTAATATTGATTTTAGTAAACAATTTTAGTCTTAATCCAAGATAATTTTCCACCAACCTTCAAGATTTCCGCATCAAATCCTGAGAGTGTATGAACAACTTCAATATCTATATTCTTTGTTACATTCTTTAATTTAGCTTCACCCTTTAAATCACCAATAGTAACAGAAAGTTTATCGCCCTTTTCAATCTTGTCATAATCCACTGGGTTTTTAAATGTAAGTGGTACAATTCCAAAGTTAATAAGGTTCGCAAGGTGAATACGTGCAAATGATTTTACTATAACTGCTTTAACTCCTAGATATTTTGGTGCAAGTGCTGCATGTTCCCGACTTGAACCCTGTCCATAATTGTCACCAGCGATAATAAACCCACCTTGTTTCTCCTTAGCATTTTTATAGAAATCACTATCAAGTGCTTCAAAAACATATTTTGATATTTCAGGTACATTACTTCGTAGAGGAAGTATTTTAGCGCCTGCAGGCATTATATCATCTGTCGTGATATTGTCTTCAAATTTAGCAAGTACTTCTCCAGCAAGTACATTTGGAAGTTCTGGGAAATTCGGTAGAGGTGCAATATTGGGACCAAACTGAACCACAACTTCCTTAGCCTTCTCAATAGGCAATGGTTTAATAATCATATTATCATTAATTGAGAATTTATCTGGCATCTCAAAGTTCGGACATTTTCCAAGAGTTCTTGGATCAGTCAAAACACCTGTAATTGCTGTTGCAACAGCTGTTTCAGGACTTACCAAATAAGTTGTGGCATCTTTTGTACCACTTCTTCCTTCAAAGTTTCTATTAAAGGTTCTTACTGAAACACCCTTAGAGCAAGGAGCACTCCCCATTCCGATACATGGCCCACAAGTGTTTTCAAGCATTCTAGAACCTGATTTAACAAGGTGTGTCATATTCCCACTATCAATTAAATGCTCAACAACCTGCCTTGAACCGGCACTAATGGTCATATGTAGCTTTTCTGAAACTGTTTTGCCCTCTATGGCTTTTGCTACAACCGTAAGGTCTCTTAATGATGAATTTGTACAAGAACCTATAGCTACTTGGTCAACTTTGAGTCCTGCCAATTCAGCTACGGTCTTAACTTTTCCTGGGCTGTGAGGAAGAGCTACCATCGGTTCAACTTCATCCAGGTTAATTTCCATAATTTCGTCATACTGAGCATTCTCATCAGGTATAAGTTCAACCCATTGATCTTCTCTTCCCTGAGCTTTTAAAAATTTCTTTGTTATTTCATCACTAGGAAAAATACTTGTAGTACATCCAGTTTCTGTTCCCATATTTGTAATAGTAGCACGATCAGGAACACCTAAATTTTTAACACCAGGTCCGCAAAATTCTAGTACTTTACCTACATTGCCTTTAACATCTATGCGACGTAATACTTCAAGAATTACATCCTTTGCAGAAACCCATTCTGAAAGCTTTCCAGTTAGCTTAACACCAACAACTTTCGGATATTTTAGTCTGAAAGCTTCTCCCGCCATTGAAACCGCGACATCAAGGCCACCTGCGCCAATTGCAAACGAACCAATTCCACCCGCAGTTGGTGTATGACTATCTGAACCAATTAATGTTTTTCCTGGACGTGCAAATCTCTCGAGGAAAATCTGATGGCAAATACCATTTCCAGGTCTTGAAAAATAAATCCCATATTTTCCTGCAACCGATTGCAAATAACGGTGATCATCGGCATTTTTAAAGTCTGTTTGAAGTGTGTTATGATCCACGAAACTCACACTAAGTTCAGTTCTTATACGTTCGAGTCCAATAGCTTCAAATTGTAAGTAAGCCATTGTACCCGTTGCATCTTGTGTCAATGTATGATCAATTTTAAGAGCTATTTCTTCACCTGCTTTAGGTGTAACCCCTTCTGCGATGTGTTTTTTTAATATTTTTTCAGTAATTGTTCCTGACATATTAATGACCTCCTTTAATCTTACATTTAAATTCAACGACCTTCATACCGTTTAAATTATCTTGTTATTACATGCTCTTCACCATATTAAAGTTTAGAATTTATAAAACTTAAAAAGCATATTACTTGAAAAAGTTCATAAATCCTGTAATGATTCCAGCGTTAAAGAAATCTATAAATAAACTTCCCACTAACGGAACTATAAAAAATGCTTTTGGAGCATGCCCATATCTTGATGATAAAGCGTTCATATTTGCCATCGCATTTGCTGTAGCACCCAGACCAAATCCAATTTCACCAGAAGCTATTACAGATGCTTCATAATCTTTACCCATAATATAGAATATTACAAAATATGCAAATATTGTTATTAAAACTGCCTGAGCACTTAACATTACTATTAAAGGTAAAGCTAAACTTGCTAATTGCCATAACTTTAATCCCATTAATGCCATTGCTAAGAATAGAGCTAATGCAATATCTCCTACAATATCGATTTCCTCTCCGTAAAACTTATACGCATGTGTAGCATCAGATATATTTCTTATAATTGCAGCTGCAAACATAGCACCTATATATACCGGAAAAGTCATACCTGTTTTTTCTAGCAAGAAGGATATAATTGTACCAATTCCCATAGCTAACAAAATTTGAGATACAGCATTCATAAAATTTTCAGGAATTAGCTGTTTCGTAGTCATTTCAGCTGCCACCTCATCTGAAGATGAGTTAATCGTTTCCATAGGAGTTTTAAGATTATTTTTTTCAATTAATCTCTTTGCTAAAGGACCTCCAATTAAACTACCAACAACTAAACCAAATGTAGCTGATGCTATTGCTACAGTGTTAGCACCTACCGCACCTGCTTTTTCAAATAATGGAGCAAATGCACCTGCTGTTCCAAGTCCACCTACTAAAGGAGTAGAACCTGTAGCAAGACCTATAAGCGGATGTAATCCAAACATCTTAGCAAGTGAGACACCCAAAATGTTTTGAGCAAAACAAAGTATTATGTTTAATCCTAAGAATATGAAAACTGCTTTCCCACCGGTTTTTAGTAATTTAAATCCGGCAGTAAACCCAATAGTTGTAAAGAACGCCGTCATAAATAATTTTTGAAGCGTTATATCCATATCTAAGGTTAATACGTTACCTACTTTTAATGCTAAAGTTAAAAATGCAAAAATCAAGCCTCCGATTACTGGCGATGGTATACAGTACTTCTCTAAATAAGGCACCTTATTTTTTATCTTTTGACCTACAAACAAAACAATAACTGCTAATGATGCTGTTTGAACCATATCTAATTTTAAAATCATAGATTGTCTCCTCCTTAAACTTTTTAGTATTTGATTTAATTTGATTATAAGTAACATCTTCAACTAACAACAAAATACTACATAATACTACATAAATTAATCAAATATTCTAATTATTCATATCTTTTGTTAGTAATTTATAAAATGAAATGACCATAAAACAAAAAAAGGCTCAAGAGAAAAACTCTAGTACAATGTTAAGTGACAAAATTAACAAGTACAGGAGGATTTCAAATGAGCCAATTAAAATTATCTATAAATACGTTATTATGAGCTTAACTTCGCAATAATGCTTTCAATAAATATTTTTGTATTTATTTTGCCGGGTTCTTCCAAGTTATTGTCTATATGTCTCATTTCTTGCCTTACTTGTTTAAACTCAAATAATAGAGTGGCGTATTCCATAAAAACACTACTACTATAATCATCACTACCAATCTCAGCTATAGTTTTTAAAGCCTTTTGAATTGTTCTTCTAATCCTTTGTTCTAAGGCTTTTTTATTTACATTTAGATTTTCATTTCCATATTCCTCCTGTACAATTTCATCATATATTTCTTGTAACTTATATGTAGAAGATGGGTTTCTTTTTTTAATATCAATTATTTTATGTATAATCTTTATTAAATCATTACTTCCTACAGCACCCACAATGCCTATATTGGCAAAAATATTATTTATTCGCTCATCCAAAGATAATCCTTGTGTTATACTTTTATCATTATTCATGTTGAATACTGCACTCTTGATAAGTGCTAAAGAATTTTCAAGCTCAATATTATGACATACGCCTTTTATAACATTAATAACCTCTATACTATTAATAGGTTTAAATATGAAGAACATTATTCCACTTTCATATGCCTTTGATATCAAAGGCTCTTCTTCAACTTGTGATATCATAATAAACTTACCATTATACCCTTGCTCCTTGGTAGCCTTAATTATTTCAATTCCATCCAGTATAGGTAGTAAAAGATCGATAAGTACTATATCTGGATTATAGAATATAATCTCTTGCACAGCTTGTTCTCCACTATCTATATCACATATAACTTTTCCAAGATTATTTTTCTTTATGAGAATTTCCAGCATTTTTCTAATGTTAACATCATCATCGATTATTAAAATAGTTTTTTCCATAATTATCCTCCATTCAGAGAGTTTTTAGGTATTTTCAATATAAAAGTAATACCTTTCACTCCATCTGATTTCACTTCTATACTGCCACCTAAGTCTTCAATAATATTCTTTACATGTGAAAGTCCAATGCCTGTAGATGATTTGCCTGTTTTATAATCATACTTGGTTGTAAAACCTGGATTAAATATATAAGGGATAATATCTTCATCAATGCCGTTTCCTGTATCAGTTACTTCAAAATATATATTATTTTCATCCTCTTTTTCAGATATTTTAATGAAATCTTTATTTTCACAGCCATCTATACTATTTATAATTAGGTTGTTAATAATAACAAATAAATTATAATAATTCCTAGCAGTAAAATCCTTTTGAAAATGAAATGAAATTCCTATCTCTTTATTACTTTCTTTTATATATCTAGTGGTGTTATCCTTAATAATAGTAAAAATATTTGAAAGTGTCATGGCATCTTCATTTTCAAAATTGTCTATAAGTGCTTCAAATCCTTTCAATACTCTATAGTAATCCTTTTTTATTTCATGTACCTCTCTAGCAATGTCCAATGTTTTTTCTCTTAACTGGTCATTATTCTTATAAGTTTCATATAAACTATAGCTTTTTGACATTACCATTTCAATATCTTTCATAGACTTCTTTAAATAAAACATTTCTGCCTGCATATTTGAGATTAACAAATTAAGCTCCGTATATCTCTTTTGATGTTCACTATTCAAAATAAATAATTTTTGTTTATTATAAGTGAGGTAACTGAGGTAAGCTACAGATCCCCTAATAAAACCTACCAAAACGATAATTCTTACCATATTTAAATTAATATCAGATCGTATAACAGCTTCAACTATATTACAGGCCGAGTCAGTTAACGCTAATAATAAAATTGTATAAACTATCCGATCTTTATATTTCCTAACTTTAGTAACCTTAACAAGAACTCCATAAATTATATAATATATTAGTGAAGGAAAATTAAAAGCTATTGTATCTATAATGCCATTATGTAATATTAATATTCCTAAAACATTTCTAACTATAAATACTCCTAAGCCACATAAAAACGCTATTGTTAATTCCGACATATCATCCCTTGTAAGTAAAATAAGATTAAAAATAATTACTCCCACAGAAAACCTGAGTTGACTTTCAAATGGGTAAAAATATAACTCTCCGAATAGGGATACAATTAATGATATGATAATATATTTCTTTATCCTTACATATAAACGTCCTAACAAGTAAATATCCATTTAACTCTCCTAATAACTGAACTTTAAATTTTAATTTAATCATAATGCACTTAGAATTAAATAACAAGTAAATATGCTATATATTTATTTGTTATATCTATGCAGTTGATTATTATTTTTAATGTTATTAGTAGCATTCTCTAAAATGTCGAGTTATATATTCTTTACACCTAATCGCACAAAAAAAGCTAACTCATAATAAGTTAGCTTTTTAACAACTATTTTAACTATTTCTCTGGAAATACTTTTATTAATACTTTTATCACTATAAATATTAGTATTAAAACTGCGAAAATTCCACCCATTCCTGAAAATAGTACCTGTACGGCTTGAC
>Ga0209123_1003609_pt1 | contig 11390 bp, 8 predicted proteins | sample BarGraIncu00431A_FD_184500 | JGI IMG/M metagenome (GOLD analysis project Ga0209123, IMG submission 184500) | Arctic peat soil microbial communities from Barrow, Alaska, USA - Barrow Graham LP Incubations 004-31A (SPAdes) (version 2) | ecosystem: Environmental > Terrestrial > Soil > Wetlands >...
ACATACTCTTCAGCAATCATTTTAAAACTCGTTCTCTGTTTTACCTGAGACTCTGTTTTCGCATCCTGCTGATTGAATGCTTTTGCACGGATGATGTTTTGACCCCCTAACGTACTGGTAACAAAGTTACCCATCGCTCCGTGCATTTGTCCGGTTAAAGGGTTTTGGGCTATCGCCATAACTTATTTTGCGGAGACTATCCAAATGATGCAACATGCCCATTTTTTGTCTTTCGCCATGGCAAAGATAGAGTGGCAAATTGCGTAAAACAATAGCGTTAAAATGCGTATAACATTGATATTTAGTATGTTTTGACCTGGTTTTACATGCTTTTACCTGGTTTTACAAGTAGTGTAGTTATACGTTATAAAAGATTATGATACAAAATGAAAAGTTTAACTATCAGGCATAAAAAAGAGGTTCTTGCTGAATTCAAAAGCCTCATATGTATCTGAAGTATTATTTTTCTGATGTTTAATACATATAAAAATATAAAAGAATTTGACTGGTTTTTTATTTACATTTAGTACAAAACATGTTTCATAGCATTGAATTTATACGCAAAACAGAACAACTAATAAATCAAAAGCGTTATCTTTGCAGAAATTAAATACATGGGGCAACTCGATTACATAAAAGATATAGCTAAGTTTGGTCTGGAAAACGATCAGGATAGGCTATTGTCTGTTGTGAACGATTTAATCGAGTATTCCAAGAAAACAAAAAAAGTAAATTTTGCCATCCAGCTTCAATCCATTTTGAAGGAATCCTTTAGGCAACAAAGCACTAATAGTCTGACGAAAGTAGGATCGGATACCTATTATGAAAGAATGGAAGACAAGGAAGTTTCCGATTTAATTCTAGAAAAAATCACCTCTGACTATCGACTTGATAATATTGTAGCCAATAAGGAAGTAATGACTGATTTAATTTCCTTTATCGAGGAACACCAGAAAATTGAAGTGTTGCAACGATTTGATTTACCGGTTGCCAATAAGTTACTTTTGCATGGTCATTCGGGTTGTGGAAAAACGCTGGCTTCTTATGTAATAGCCGGTGAATTGCATAAAATGATGATCGTTATCAATATCGGTGCTATTGTATCTTCCAAGCTTGGTGAAACAAGTAAGAATCTTGCTAAGATTTTCAAGAAAGCAGCCGTTGAAGATTGCATTATTTTCCTTGATGAATTTGATAGTTTAGGTAAGGTTCGTGATTACAGCCAAGACCACGGTGAAATGAAACGGGTGGTAAATACCATTCTACAACTTTTCGATTACTTACCTCAAAGTAGTATCGTTATAGCTGCCACCAATCAGCGGGATATGCTTGACGATGCGTTACTCCGAAGATTCGATAATATTATTGAATTTTCGTTGCCGGGCGAAAAAGAAATCAAAGCACTGGTAGACCTCACCCTAAAAAACGGACGCTTTGTTTTTGACAACAAGACAGCAGCCAATAAAATTGCTAAAGAAGCACAGGGATTATCATACTACAGCATACAGAAAACGCTGATTACTGCTATTAAACGTAGTCTTTTTGCACAGGAAACGCCTGAAAATATGCTTTCAGCAAAGATAAACACTTCAACCTGGAAACAACTTACTGAAGTGGAAAAAAAAGCACTTGCACGATAACATCTTAAGCTTCCAATACCGCTTCTGCACTTACATCGGCTATTACTTCCAGTTCATTAATCAATATCAATTCATCATACAACCTACCGATCTCAAATTTAAAATTTTCCTCTATATTTATAACCAATGAGAAAGGAAATTCAGTAGGATAGTGCGCCAAATCGGATGGCAACAACTGAGCTGTTAATCTGCTTTGCACTGCCAGTTTTAGCGTACAGTTTTCTTCTGTCAGATTCTTCACATCAATCAAAAAATCCATTTTCTGACAATTAGAGTATGGAACTGGTTTTGATTTATACCTTCCACTTTGTGACCAATTCATTGTTGATTTAATATGTGAATCACAATCCTTTTTTTTTGCATTTATTTCCTCGCCGGTATGATCCCTGAAAAAACCAAATGCCATATGAATCGGATTATAAGACAACTGGTTATGCTGAATGGGTTTAAAACTAAAACATAGGGTTGCACTGCATTTCAGAATACCGCTACTTCGTCCCAATGCTTCTTCAATCAGATAATTGGGAAAATGAACAGGATAAATTTTCATCTTGTCATTTTCAATTGTATCCTCTAAAATCAACGTTGGACTGCCTTCCGACGAATGTAAACTTCGTTCCAAATCAACAAAACCATTTCCTGCAATTCTATGAATAAGCTTTTTTAATCTTAAACTGGTTTTTATAGCATCCATAGATGCTCCGTTCACAATCAAAGCCTTTATCGTTTGCATTCTCAAGTCAGGATATTTCCCTTTGATTTTAGCCGCAACATTGGCTGAAAGCGGTGCTGCGTAACTGGTTCCACACTCTTTGATAAAACCGTGAGCCGGATTAGCTGATAATATATGCATGGCTGTATCATCACCATAATCTAAATAACCATGATGTTCAATAAGATCACCACCACAATCAATTACATCGGGTTTAAAATAGTGGTTGTTCGATTTCTTGCCACTCAACACCAGACTTAAATCCACATGCCCTTTTCGGGTAAAGAGTGTCGGATATTCCCTCCCTTGTGAACAGCCTAAAAAAGCACCAGTTCTCAAACTTTCGGCAGCTCCTCCAATGGTTACATTATTCAAACTATCGGAAGGTGTAGACAAGTTAGTGTGCGGCTTTTCAAAATAATGCAAATCATAGGTTCTGTTTTCGTTTACAGCATTATCGTTGTTGCCTGTACAGATAAAAATCAAACTGTCTGTTTCGTATGCAAACTTATCCAGCAAATAAGTGTAGGACGAAAATGCTTCATTCACTGCTTTAGGATCATTATAGCAGGTAGTTAAAACAAATATTGATAGTTCAGGATACTTGGTCTTTGCGGCATAAAGCATCTGAATAATTCCTGTTTCCGACAGATACCCGCTACCAGTATCCGAAAGTTTTAGCGACAGCAATTTAGCATCGGCTCTTACCTCGCCATTAAATTCATTCAGGTGATTTTCTCTTCCTAATGCTGCTAATGCTGCTACCCCCGTGCCATGACCATGTAAATGTCTGTCACCCGCTACATCCAATAAGGGATTGCCCGCCAGCGTAAATGAAGTGTCCTGAAGAGTAATTGTAGATAATGGCGTATCCATGCTAATACCTGTGTCCAATATGCCAATTAAAGGTAATTCTTCATCCGCATTCAAAATCAGAAAACCATATTCACGCTTAGCGACATTAAATGTCGAAGGCCGTACCACTGAGGATAAAGAACAAGTAATGCTTTCTACAATATCAAAGTTATCGGCTATTTGCTGAACTATCACAGATGTTACCCCGTACAACTCTACCCGGTTATTCTCTCTGTCTATAGTGAAGTTCACATTATTTTCGGTCAGAAACAGCCCTATTGAATTCAACAATGCCTGCTGTAATTTTAAACTGAGGAGTTGAAAATCCAGCGTATTCAACACCACCACTTCACCTATTTGCTGAATATCAAAACGAAGTATATCCGACGAAGTAAGCAATTTAAAGTTGTCTATATAAGTGATTTTATTCGAAAAGGTGGCCTGTACATCGTGCTGCAACCATCTCCGGGTAAACTGCAACACACTTTCAGTAAAGTGCTTGAACTTTTCTTTATCGATGACGGCAAATAATACATCTTTACCAAAATTACTTACCGATACCGCTTCCAGTCCAAACTCATAAAACCATTGTGTGAAGAAATCGCTTAGCACAAATTGATCGAGAAACGAAATTCGGATAAATTCTATATTGGCAGGTACATGTATGGAAGTATCCCGATTCGCTTGTCTTTCACTTCTATCTACAATAAATTGTGTACGGCAAACCTCCAACCTTTGTGCCATAGGGTAATAATTGGGGACAACAGGCTCTTCTTCCTCTTCTTTCTTACCACCTCCATAATTAAATTTTACTGGCACTACTTCTTTTAATTGCCGTTTTCCTAATAGTCTGAGATGGTTGAGTTTGGGCATAAGCTTTATAGATTGATTTTATTTTCTTCTTTAAATTTTCTGTAATCCTCCACAGCCATTTTGCACAACTCATCAGTAATCAGTTTCACAAAAAGGTGGTCTTTACCATCATTCCCAAATTTCTCAAAAGTGATTTTTTGGTTACGAACAAGCAAAATTATAAATGAGAATAGAAATGATTTAGAGTAAATCAATATTTCATAAAATGTATTTTTGATATTGTTGTTTATTGACCCTGTTATTTGAAAACATGATTCTTCATTTGTTCCGTCAAAGGCCATCGATTCACTTAATATTGTCCATGCCGCCCCATGTGTAAAATCTGATGTTTTATTGTAAAGGCCGTTTCTGAGTTCGTTTAAAATTTCACCAAACTCTCCTAATTCAGGAATACCCTCGAATTCTTTTTTTATTATTGAATGAACTGTGCTTGGTTTAGTTTTCAACCACCTTTTTAATTGGGCAGAATGAGTGTTATTATCATTTGTATAGCTACTATATATTTTATCATCAATGAGGAATGCTAAAGCCAATTCGGAGAGTTCTATGTAATTCCTAAAAATAAGGTTTGTTTGCTGATTAAATCCCATTTCCAGATTCATCTTCATAGAAATCATATTTTTGTGTAAGCTCAACAATAATAAAGATAAGAAATTTACTGCTGCTCTATCATTATGTTCCTCGACATAGCAATACTTAAAAAGACAGGCAAACAGACTCATGTGTTCCAAAATAAGCAAATCATAAAAACACGACTCTATATTCAATTTTTTAAAGAGCTCTGCTGAATTTTCCTTTTTTGTTTTAATGACATCTTGCCTTAATTCATCTATCGATTTTAATATTTCTTCTCCATCCCATTTTGTTTCATCATCAAATAAATCAATCTGCCCTCTTTCGAAATGATTAATCTTCGATTGATAATAGACTAGTTTACTAAGCCCAGATATTAACTTCCTACAGTTTTTGTCTATACTTGATATTAGTTCTTCTTCATTCATATTCAAATTCTTAGTTCACAATCGATGAAGTTATGGCTTAAATAAATTTGCAATTTTTCTTCCAAACCCAATTTTAGATTGTATGTCTGAATCTTCCATTTCTACATTTGGATTATATTCTATTGTAATATAATCTAAAAATACACGCTTTATTTTCTTGTTTAAATCCCTCATGTTAGTAAATTTGGAAACATCGATTTGATTTAAAAAGTATTCGTGCAAATTATCTGGTAATTCTTTGTTAAACTCCAAGTTCACTTTCTTAGCAATGTTTTTTACTCGAAATTCCACATATTTTTCTTTGTCTTTATCATACAGCAGCGTAAACTGTCCCTTATAATCAAATCTTGACCTTAATTCAGGTGAAATTCTTTGAGGAAAATCTTCTTTATTAATATTTGATGTGAAAACTATAATAAAACCATTTAAATCTATTTCTTCTGCAAGCGAACTAACTATTTTCCCACTTTCAAGAACATCAAGAAAATAATTGAAGAGAGCTGCATTCGATTTTTCAAATTCATCTATAAGAATAATACCAATATCTGTATCTCTGACTCTTATAAAAATTTCGCCATCATCACTACCGATATATCCTCGGGAACTTCCAATCAAAGAGCTCAAAGAAAACTCACTACTATAATTTCCAAAGTTTACTTTTGCTAATTTTTTCTTTCCGTCAAAACATCTATAAATTGTTCGAGCAACCTCAGTTTTTCCAACTCCTGACTCCCCAAGTATAAAAAGCGATAATATTTTATGTTCTCCTAACTTGTTGAAGATTCTAAATGTATTAATCAATTCTGTGAAATCATCTTTAAACTTTTCATGGCCATATAATGCCTCTCGAAAACGATTAAGAAATTCAGCTAGCTCTTCTTCTGTCAAATCTATAATTTTTTTATGCTTTTTATTTACATTTTCCAATTGTTTCTTCTGACTGCTTTCACCTAAATAGTTTTTAGGAATTACAAAGTCAACATCTTTGAACTCTAAGAAACAATATCTCAACTCATACTTAAATGTTTCTTCGTGTTTTTTATCTGCAATAAAAATGGTATTATTATCAAAAAGTCGTATTATCTCTTCTCCTACATATTGTAATTGATTGTATGTTGATAAAATACTTAAATCCACTATATGAGAATTGCAATCAAATTCCGTTGCTAAATTATTATCTTTAATAAAATCAGTGACACTAATAATTTCGTAACCTTCAGTTCTTTTTAGTTCCTTGAAAGCGTAAAAATCATCCCTTTCAAAAAAGAATAACTCATTTTTCATTTTTCAAATTATTTTTAGGTGGGAATATTGACATTTTGAACGATTGCAAGAAGGTCAAGGTAATGATATTCCTTGTCGTTATATTTTGAACTTCTAAACGAATAAGTCGGTTCTTCACTTTTATATTGGCTATCCTGAATTTCATCATCAGGGTGACTAACGACATTTTGTAAGTTTGCAAACTCTCCTAAGTCTTTATAAAACTCAAAAGAGTTACGTAAAGAATCAATCTTAATTTTTCCTTTATAGAGTCCAATTAAAGATACTTTGCCGATAAACAAATCATCAACGCAATAAGAACTTTCAAATTCACTTTCAAAGGTTATTGGTATTTTGACAAGTAATTCTTCTTTTATGTTTTCAACATTACCTTTCATTTTATAAGCATAATCTTTAAACATAGAATTAAAAAGATTAGTAATATCTAAACCATTAGCTCCGGGTACTGTAAGTCCTTTAAACGATCCGCTTGTGAACATTTTAACTATACGTAATTCGGCCTCATTCTCAAGTGACAAAGTCACATTATCTATTTGAATTAATTCCCCTTCCTTTACATCATCAAGTGTAGTAACAGTTCTGCTTTTTTCAATTACTTCATTTAATATTATTGATTTAGTAGTTTTAATTTCAAAAGTCTCTAAAACTTTTTGAGAGTCAGAACCTGTACTTTTAGCTTTCCCCTCTAATTCAGCTCCAAAGAAATTGAGTAATCTTGCGCCCATTTTAGTCCTAATCTCAAAATCATTACCTTCAGTAGTATCAGTTTGTTTTTCTTTTACTAGAGAAATGATGTTACTAAGCATCATTTTTATTTCGTAAACTTTGGGGAAGTTTATGTAATAGATATTAAATAACATAGCATCTTATATTTAAATTTATATCTGAAATTGTGTATATATATATTGTCAAAACATTCTAATAATGTCGATGAGAAATGTTGTATCTATTGTGTTGTAACTTTAATTATTTCATATCAATCTATCAATTTCAATTTTTTTGATATGTTCTACTCCCTTATTTATTCCATAATATTTTACGTTCTCTAAATCAAAAAAATCACTATTAGGTTTAATCGGCGTAATAATAATCATCGTTTTTGATTTATCATTTAAGAAATTATCCTTAATCAATTCATTTATCTTAGAATCACCGAGTCCGTAACCAATTGATATTAAAGATTCAGAATTTTGTAAGTTTTCAATAAAATGGTCAAATAACGGTTTGTAGAAATGATTTTCTTCGTAGGAAATTATCTTTTCAGTTGATCCTGATAAAAAGTCTGGATAGTAATTCCAATGACAATTATCATATTCAAACTCACCTCTTTCATTTACAAATTCCTGCTTTAAATCTGTTGTACTAACACCACCTGGCACTTTAACTGAGGTAAATTCTTTATTTTGAAAATTGTAAACATAATGGTCAATACTTCCATGAAGTTTATAAAGACAAAACTTTTTTATAAAACTGTCTGTAAATCGTCTCAATCGAATCGTCAAACCATTATTGTCTTTTGAATAAAATGGAGAACCTAGTTCTTCAAACCCATCAGATAATTCGGCTTGCATTGCATCTGAAATAGATAACTCTTCTAATAGCAAATCATGATTTAATGAATGAAAATTAATTCTATCATAATTGTCCCTGATTTCTTCAATAAAAGTCAGAAATCTTGGATATTTTGTATAATACTTTGCTAAATGTACCCTTTCCGGCCATCTAATCAATAGACTTGCTAGTAACTGATTAAATGTATTATGAAAATGCAACAATAAATTAGTGTTATTGAAATTATATTTATTATTCCGACGAAAAGTGTCAGTAAATTTATCAAATCTTGAACATTTTAATCTTCCACGCCTTAATCCTTGGTAATAATCAAAAAAACTCTCATAATCAAAATGTTCCAAACCAGGAATTATTGTTGATGTATAATAATTTAGAAATTCCTCTACAAATTTTTTTTCTTCCACGTTGGTCCAATTTGCATTAGGATCTTTTTGGCCATTTAAAAACATTGCAGTGCCATCAGTATGAATCATAATTTCATCGTGAGAAATCTGTCGCAATCTCTCATTTAATTCTTTACGTGTTGGATAACTATCCGGCACTGAAAAACCAGCTCCAATAATGAATGACAGTTGCATAATACTATAATGAATTGAATTGAGTCATAGCAATTTAATTACTTTCCCTTATAATGGATATATATCCTCAATTTACTTTATTCTTCGTCATCAATATAAAAATCATAATTATGAAACCCTTTCTGAGTCAATAAGCTATTTATTTCTTGCTTACGATTATTTATTTCGTTTTTAAACTCAATATAACTTTGAAATATATTTTCATATTCGGGGACATTCTTTTTTTTTGCATTTTTAACTAACCCTAATAAGTAAATTTTATCGACAGCTTGAAATTCCATATTGAAATCATCAACTAATCGACTAAGAGAATCGTCATTTGAAAGGCCTATTATCCATGCTTTCAATGAATTATATGATTGATCCAATAACTCCATTAACTCACTCCGCATTATAGTACTTCTATAATAACTTTCCATTCTTTTGAAATACCAAATAGTTTTAGGTGATAAAATATTTTTTTTCTCTATTTTAACAATACTATCATTTCGGATTTTTGTTGGTATAATTTCAGCCCAATATACTTTGTGTATTTTGTTTTTAAGATCTGCAAATAATAATACTCCTGTTAAATTAAGTTCGGATGTAAAATAATTCTTATCATCAATACTTAATTGAATAAATAATTCCCCATTAACAAACTCCTTTGCAGTTGAAGCTTTTACTTGAACCTTAATGAAAGTTCCTGTTGCTTCATATTTAAAATTGTCAAATCTTTAGTTAGTTCAATTTCTCCATCAATACCTGTATCTCTTTTAGATATTGATCTATATATCACATTAAGCTTTGAAGAAAGGATATAGCCAACAAGTTGCTCTCCAATATCTCCAATTAATTGATTCTTTGTTATAAATTTTGCCATTTTTGTTCAATTATAAATATACATTTTATCAAAAAAAAATGTTCAAATTAAATTGATTATTTAGTATTTCTCCCCCTCCACTATCTTCACTTCCTCTTCAGTCAATCCATACAGCTGATAAACCAACTGATCTATCTCGGATTCGAGGATAGAGATGTCAGCGTCTTGTTTTATTCTTTTTACTTTTAGAATTTCTTCAACAATTGAACTTATTTTAATATCAATAGGATTAATAAACGGGAGATTCTCAATTTCGTAAGAATTAACATTGCTATTTGTACTAGTGATTTTAAATATCCAGTTATAAAGACTAGAATTAAGTAATCCTAAAATATAAAATCTATCATTCATATCTAACTTATCAATTAATAGATAGTTACAAGAATGTCCACAAAATTTATTTTTATCGATAATAGTTGCCTTTATTCGCTTTTTCTCATTAATTCCAGTGATTCCTTGCATTGCAATTCTTTCTAGTTGATAATGCAATGATTTAGGACTTTGAATATCTTTTGAATACTCATCTTTGATAACGTATTCGATTTCACCTTGACTAGGCTTATCAGTAATATAATATTTCTGAATCTGAGCCCCCTTTATTAAAAGAAAATCATTTTTCTCTTTTTGAAAATATTGTTTATGAACAGATATATTAAGTTCGCCTTGATAGCATTTAACAATATCTTTGATTTTCGATTTATCTTTTTGAATTTTTATCAACAATTCAATTTCTCTATTATTTGCCAAAGGAATAGATTTTGTTTCAAAATCTATAGATTCAACAGTTTTAGAATTCATTAATATTGGTTCATTTCCAATGCTTCTATTGTGAGAAATATTTAAGCAAAATTGTCTGTTTTCATCCTTAATGTTCTTTGATAATAGTATACAAACACTCATCTTAGCTTCCTCAAAAACTCTCATGTTCTCATTGTCTCTTTCCGGAAAAGCATCAATACTAATAATCGTTTGTTGTTTCAGATAATACTCTCTAATTTTTTTTGCTTGATTATCTCCTAAAAAAGTAATTTGGAATATTTGGCAGTTCAAGCCATCTTTCTTTAGAATTTGGGGAGCAAGCGATAAAAAAAGCTTATACGCATTAAGTTTTCCACCTAAAGCATTTTCATACAATTCATTGGATTTGTAATACTCTAATTCTGATTCATGTATATTTGGTGTTTCAAAAACTAAATATGGCGGATTTCCAATCACCACATCAAATCCCATAAAATCACCTTCATCGTTCAATACTTCAGGGAACTCGAAACGCCATTCGAAGGCATTTTCGTAGATTTTATTTGATTCTATATCATCGCGCTCATCTTCCAATTTTTTGAGCTTTGCCACTGCTTTTTCAAACTCAGCCAGGGCTTTTTTATCCACTTTCTCACCCCATTGCTTTTTGGTATTTATTTGCGAAGCCAGATTATCTACTTTTGCTCTTGCCGTACTAATGGTCTTCTTAAAAGGGTTGTCGATATTCGATTTGAAATCAGATTTGATGGTTGCAATCAGTTTTTCCATTTCCCGCTTTTGCTCTTTGTTTTCAGCATTCCGGTATAAATCAACAGCCGAGCGGTAACTTACTATTGAATATTTACTACTTATTAGTGCTTGCTTTAAATCAGAATCAAGAGCAAATCTGCTAATTAGTGAGTTACCGCATTTGATATTAATATCTATGTTTGGGAGTGTTTCTAATTCAGTACTGTTTTTATAATACGCATTTTTCAATAATTCAATCCACAACCGCAGGCGGCATATTTTTACCGAATTGGGGTTTAAATCCACGCCAAACAGACAATTTTCTATTATGGTTTGCTTTTCGTGAAACAGCGTTTCCTGTACACGCTGGCTTTCTTTGTTCGTTGGGTTATATTCAAACAATTTGCCATCCTCGTCGGTCAGAATCAACTCGTCGTTTTCCACCACCACGCTGTATTCTTTCAGGCGTTTGCCTTCTCGGTCGGACAGTATGCGGAGTTCGCTTTTAATGGCTATTATCTCGTT
>Ga0209123_1003610_pt1 | contig 11387 bp, 15 predicted proteins | sample BarGraIncu00431A_FD_184500 | JGI IMG/M metagenome (GOLD analysis project Ga0209123, IMG submission 184500) | Arctic peat soil microbial communities from Barrow, Alaska, USA - Barrow Graham LP Incubations 004-31A (SPAdes) (version 2) | ecosystem: Environmental > Terrestrial > Soil > Wetlands >...
TATATGATATTTGCAACGCCATTTACTATGTGCTAAACTTTTAGTATCATCCACTTGGATGCGCCTCCTTTGTTTTGTTATGCGGTTGGCAAACCTGCATTTATTCTAACAAAGGAGGCTACTTTTTTCGACCCATAGCTGTAAGCTTTTTGGAACCACACGCATAGCGCGTGGTTTTCAATATACAAAAAAATTCGCTCAAACCGAAGTCTGAGCGAACACACCGTGGGATACGTTTCAAAGGGAAAAGCTTAGGCATTAGCATTTTTTCCGCCAATTTTCGGTAATTTGAAAGATAAATCAGGTATGAATTACAATTTTGCTGGTACTGCATGGGTATACTCTACAATATCGAAATCCTGGGAGAGTGTCTTAATAAATTCATTATAGTTAGGACAAGTAACTTTAATGCATGAGGATATGTGGATTGTTTCTGCACCAGCTTTTTGCAAACTTTGAGCCCTTTCTTTAATTCGTTCAATCGAGCTTGTGCAACATTCATTGCAATGAGCAAAGCCGATTATCTCACAGTCATTATCAGAATACCTTTCAAATGCGTCGATTTTTTTGCTAAATGAATTAAAACAGTACACACCTACACATTGTTGGGCCTTTTTAAAACAATTAATAATTCCAATCTTTTTCATACTATAAACCTCCAAATTGGATTCAATTAGGATATCGAAAAGACTAGTAATTCTCAGCCGGTACTGCTTGCCAGTCGTCACAATATTATGTGCCAACATACACATCAGCCTGTTTCGGCGCATAGCTCATTATGACCTCTTACCTAATTTTTCTTGGCCAAAATCATTTATTCAGGTTCTTTTGTCTATAAGCTGTGATGGTATCCCCGCCCATCCCCCAATTATCGATATCAACCTCATCGATTACCACGATGGTGGTATTGGGATGTTTCCCCAATACCTCGTGTAATAGTTGAGTCGCCCCTTTGATCAATTTCTCTTTCTGCTCTTTGGTTGTCCCTTCCCGTGTAATCCTGATGTTCACATACGGCATTTTCCATCTTCCTTACGATTTTATTATTTTTTACTTAAAACCATATTAGTTGCGGGTCAATGTTCTGCAAAGTTGGGCATCTCGTTAAGCTCATAACCCTTCATAGCTCTTCGTTAGTACCAGTAAGTAGTTTTTGCACTCCTTCAGCCGCCCCAGTCGCTAGACCTACCATCGCAGTCCTTCCGACCAGGATTCCATTTGCTCCCAGAGCTAATGCCTTAAAGACGTCTGTTCCCCGGACTATTCCACTGTCAACAAAAATAGGTATTGCTCCTGAAATCACTTTCGCAATGCGTGGTAATATTCTCAGCGGCGGTACAGCATAGTCCAGAACTGCTCCCCCATGATGAGATACTACAATGGCTGCCGTCTCCATGAAACCGCTGAAACCTAATTCTCGCAATCTACTATTACCCTCAGCCAATAGTTTGCCTATCATTGACAATTTCAACAAAAACATTTGTGATAGCTTTGGCGAGTTCGGCTTTCTGCTGCACTGTTTTTCCCGCCAGCATCTGAATATTAATGAAGGGCATTTTTTCACCTCCTCACACTAAAATCGCCATGTTTTTGTACCAACTGGTCGGTATTTTAATAGGAAAAATATAAGGGTCCCTTGATGATTCTCAAGACCCTCAAACTTGCTGCCAACAGCTCTCATCTTACCAAGCAAAACTACCTATATTGACTGGGGCACGACCAACTAGCTACGTTAGTTACAATAATGTATCGACTTGCTGAATTGAAAATACGAGTTCATCACCTTGCACTGTTGCATTACCAGTAAAGCGGTATCCTACTTTTCCTGAAACTGCGACAACTTGCAGGGAATCTGTTTGGGATAAATTTTTCCGCGTTACATCCATTTTGTACACGCCGAAAACCAGATAGTTGTCATCTTTTATGGCTTTCACTTTACCCACTACAATCAAATGGGGCTGCCCACTCTCTGATACTGATGCTAGGGCAATAAAGGGGGATGCTAAAATCACATCTTTCATCTCGCCAGTCATTTTGACAAGGTTCTTGCTACTTTCCAACACATTACTCAAGTTAATCACTCCTCATTTTTAGTAACTACCACAATCTTACACTATAAAATGAGGAAAAGCTGTTAACTATTTTACACTTTACTATTAAAAACATTTTCCTTTTAGAATGTAATGTCGTTTTTCCCGGCAAAGGTAGTTTTTCATCGTTAGTTCTTGTATTGACTGGGATACCATTACTCTTGAAGCGCCAACCAAAGAGGCAATTTCTTGCTGGGTGAAAGGAATTGTGATACGAGTGCCTGCCTCACAAGATTCGCCGTGCTCGCGAGCCATTCGCAACATCAAACTGAGTACTTTTTCTTGTGTCGATTGATTATTTGCTTCAGATACTTGTTCCCAAACGTCATACAGACGATCACCAAGATTCTTAATGATTTCCCAGGCTACGTTAGGCTGGTTCTTAATGATTATTTCAAATATATCGTGATCAATACTGCATACTTTGGCCTCTTCTACTGCAATTGCGGTTGCCACTTGAAGCCTATCAGGACGAAATAATGCTGTTTCTCCGATCAGTTCACCCGGTCCCACTAGCTGTAAAATGGTCTCAGCACCAGCGTGGGTCAGACGCACTAATTTGAAACAACCTTCTTTAATAACATAAACAGTATTTGATACTTCTCCCTGGCGAAACAGGGATTGTCCTTTCGTAAGATGTTGTTTATTCGTTACCGAGCAAATTTGTCGAAAGGATTCCATACTCAATCCTGCAAAAAGTGGAATATCATGTAAACATAAATAACGTTTATTATTCATATAATCTCGCTTTCGTTACACTGATCAAAATAGCAACCGGACTAATACTGGTGCTATAATTGCCGAGGCAAATCCAACGACTCCAACAGACAGACCCGCCATAGCACCCTGGGTTTGATTTGCCTGTAACGCTTGCTGAACGCCCGCACCATGGGCGGCTGATCCTAGGGCTACGCCTCTCGATACATCGTATTGTACCCGAAAAAAATTCAAAACCCCAGGCCCAATTGTTGCACCAAAGATCCCTGTAATGATCGTGGCGCAAACCGTTAGTGGCGGAATACCACCAATGGCACTAGAAATACCGACAGCAATGGGAATGGTAACTGATTTCGGTATCAAGGATAAGGTCACTGGATCGGACAGGCCAAGCAATCGTCCAAAGAACCATACGGCAAACATCCCGGCAATTGCCCCACTGAACACGCCGCAGAGTACAGCCTGCCAATTGGAAAACAAGATCTGCCGTTGTCGGTATAGTGGCACAGCCAAAGCTACGGTAGCCGGTCCAACTAACCAATTCCACAGCCACGCGCCGCTGTAATATAACTCATAACTCAGATCAGTCGTCTGCAATAATCCAATGATGATGGCACTGGACACCAGGAGTGGATGAGCTAACATCCAACCCGTTTTTTGATATAGCCCTCTGGCAATCAAATACACCAGCAGGGTTAGCAACAACCCAAATAGCGGCGAGAGCAACCCCAGCCCAAAAAGTAAAATGTCATTCATTCTGCCTATCTCCTAACTTTATCGGTCTGGGCTAACCACTGAATGACCCAATCCATACTTTTCCCAGTCGCCACCAAAACCATCACGGTGCTAAGTAATGTATTCAAGATAATGCCGACAGCGTTGCCGGAAAAAATCTTGACATAAGTCATAATCCCAACTGCCGCTGGCACAAACAATAAAATAAGATGTTGCAACAGATCATCAGCCGCCTGTTCTACCTGCTTTAATTGTAAAATTCCGCTAAATAACAAAAATAGTAACAGGAACATGCCAACAAGACTTCCTGGCAACAATAATCCTAGCCACGTACTTAATAATTCTCCTAATAAATATAATCCCGTCAGAATAAAAAATCCCTGGCCCCGCTGCACTATCGTTTTTAGCAATGACTACAACCTCCCGCTTCATAAGTATCCCTATCAAAAACTCAAGTAATCGGTTGCATCTTATTTTTTACTATGGACCCCAGAACTTTACCAACTTTATAGGATTGACATTTTGCTTCTTCCTGGTCCTTGAAATGAGGTGGAAGCTGTTCCGCTTTAATCTTTTCAAGAAATCCATGCATCCGAACTACATTACCAACACCACAGTCATGTCCATAACCGCAGGTATAGCATTGTCCATATGCGCCGGAGGAAACAGAATCGACAACTGCCATTTTATTCCTTATCATGAAGTCTTCAATCTGTGGTTTCACAAAATTATTACCCTCATATTCTACACTCACGCTGACTCCAAGCTTGCCTGCCAAATTAAAAATCTCGCGATGGCGGAAAGAAAAGGTTCTCTCCCAACAGGCATGTCCCAATGCGTTCATCTTATTGAAGTAGTTGGGCGCTCCGAAAACGATTGCATCGGCTTGCAGCATTTTCTCGCCTATCGCGTTCCAATCATCATTAAGTTTACACTTATTATCAGCGGCACAAAGAGTGCAACCACTACAACCATTGATGCTTTTTCCTGCAAGTGAAATATATTCGTACTCTACCCCTGTAGCTTCCAATATAGCCTTCACCGTTTCACTTGTGACGCCGTCTTTGCGCCCACTAGCGCTTATGCCTAATATCATGTTTTCTGCCTCCTATTACCGTTTGGAGCTAGCTATTGATTCTAATAACTGGTTTATTATTTCCTCTGTGATAAGATAATTGTTTCATTTTTCGCCCCTATTTTTTGAGGTATTCTACTTACGCCAATGTATGTCGTTGCATAAAATTTTTCACTAAACCTCTTGCTAAATCGGTGATATTAACCAACACTGCAATGTCTTGTTTACTTTTCATTAATAAGATTCCGCCTTCGAGCATAGCCACAATTCCTTGAGCCAATTTATTTATCTCCGCAGATTCTGCTTGGGAAAGTGGTTTAATTATTTCGACGAGGACGTGTGTTAATTTATCGATCCATTTCTCAAAAACCATTTTAAGTTTTTGACGAAACTCTTCGTCGTGCTCGCTCATTTCTACCGCAAGATTCCCAAACACACACCCATACTTAGCCTGATTGCGTTTTTGTTGCTGCACAACCCATTCAAGCATTTCGTTAAACTTCGATTCAGGATCTTTCTGGGAATCAAGAATATTTTCCAATAATCGTTGATTCCAGCCTTCAAATGCATAATCAACTACCGCTAAGCCTAATTCGTGTTTCGAAGAAAAGTAATGATAAAACTGCCCTTTCCCGATTTGGGCAGCGCCCATAATATCGCTTAACGTAGTACTTTCGTACCCTTGGGAATGCATCAATTGTGCGGTTGCCCCAATGATCTGTTGACGTTTACATGACAAAGTTATCACCTCCTATACCTACCGGTTGGTACAATCGAATTGTACTATTTCCTGTGTGGCTTTGTCAATCCTTCCTAACTTAATAAACAGAGTAAACGCTACTTTCCCTTTCTGTTTATTGAAATCTGTGATAAAATTAGCGTTTATTACACTTTGCATTGGAGTAACTGATTTTGATAAAAGCAAACAACAACAATCATGTATTTGTACTACTCACCATGGTAGTATTTCTTTGGGGAGTCAATGTGGTCTCTATTAAATACCTCACCAATTTTTTCCCGCCTTTAGCACTGGCACCTATTCGTCTTTGTCTTGCCAGTGGGCTACTCCTGCCAATCGTATTTCGACGCTATGGATTTCAAAAACTATCTAGTACTGAGTGGCTACTCGTTACTACAATTGCTATATTTTGTATTTTCATTCACCAAATTGCGCTTAACTTAGGCTTAGCTATTACTAGTGGAATGCATGCTGTTCTTATATTAGGCTTAAATCCCTTAATTACAACCACTTTAGCTGGCTATCTACTCAAAGAGTCATATACATGGGTAAAAGGCCTCGCTATTTTGTTAGGATTTAGTGGTTTATTATTAGTGGTATCTGGCAGTTCGCAAAGTGGTGCAACTATTGCTGGTGATGGAATAATGTTTATTGCCACCATTACCTTTGTTGTGGGGTCTTTATTTGTTAAAAAAGCCACTTTAACCCTTTCTCCCCTAATCGTAACGGCTTATAGCCATGGGATAGGATCCATTGGATTACTCATCCTTGGTCTATTTATAAATCCGGTGTGGAGTTATACTGGTAGTTTTTCATTCTGGCCAATTACCATATTATTATTCTCTAGCTTCATGAGTACGGCAGTTGGTGCATTATGGTGGAATACAGGTATACAACAAGTAGGAGCTTCTACAGCCTCCCTATTTCAAAACGGTGCTCCCATCATCGGTGTCCTGGCCTCAGCATTTTTTTTGGGGGAACAACTAAGCTGGCATCATTTAATAGCTCTTATACTGGTACTCTTGGGCGTCATTTTAGGAACAGAAGTCATTCAGACTCCAGTACGCTTAATCTCTTTGAAGAATCGTCTACTGGCTTTATTTTTTAGAGACCAACAGAATTAATGACAACTACTTTATTGATTTACAATCTCATCTCGCGTAAATCTCACTGCCTTCATCAGCGGTCCTGTGTTTATCTCATTATATTGATACCCCTGCGAATGATCTCAAAATAATATTCATTTGGCAGGGCAGGCTTAGATAAACAGGCTTTTTTTGGGGGTTCAAAACGATATTCTAAATGACTATATCATACTCCATTCGTTTTGCAGTTGTCTGAGCAATTTCACTACCCAAAAATCTTTTAATTATGTGAAATGACATATTTATTCCCGCCGAAATTCCTCCTGCTGTAATTATCGAACCTTCATCTACAAATTTTACATTCCTTTTTACATTTAGCTGTGGAAAATCTTTTGCTAGACGGTCTATATACCTCCAATGAGTTGTAGCATTTTTATTATTAAGCAAGCCAGTCTTCGCCAGCAAGAATGCACCCGTACATACGGAAGCCAGTAGTTCAACTTTATTACTTTGCTCGTTTATCCAGTTAATTACAGTTTCATTGTTTATTTCTATTTCACTAGCTCCATATCCGCCGGGTATAATTAGAATATCCAAATCCGGTGCGTTGTAAAAGCTGTGGTCAGGCTTAACCTTTAAACCAAATCTAGTCTTAACTATATTTCCTGATTCAGAGATTGTTTTAACCATAAATGAATTTTCGTCGCTATTCAAAAAAGTAGTAATAGAAAAAACCTCAAAAGGACCAGCAAAATCTAGCACCTCTACTTCATCAAAAAGCAGTATTCCTACAGTCCATTTTTTATCCATATTATCCCTTCCATAAAAGGTATTTCTAGTAAAATGTACAAAATCCTTTTTAATACTTCAAATTGAGATTTCACCAACATTATGCATATAAGGTATTTGTTTATTTAAGGTATTTTATACTTAATATATCATCTTAGGTATTGCTAAACTTCTCCGAAGCAGAAGTTTAGCAATACCTTTTTAGAAAACCTCTTACGCATAACAAAATCAACAATTCCGAGCATAATAATCCAAACAAGCAAAGTTCGATTATTTCTGGGAATTCCATTGCAAAACATTACCAATTTACTTATACTATATCCCTATAATGACATATTGAAAGAAAGATTATAATTGAGCAAGGGCTATTTGAAAATTTTACTACAATATCTATATTAATTATTGTAAATTAAGCCATTTAATTCAATTATTGTTCTCTTAACTGGAAATGCTCAGCTAAACTTCTGAGTTATCTATTCAATTGGCGGTTCATATTAACCCTTTCTATTTCGTCGCTACTACTTTGCGAATAATCTTAAACTCCTTTTCCCTTTGCAGAAGATTGACTTCTTTAAACCTAAGAGCCCCCATCGGGCATACCCTTACACAGGCAGGTTCCAAGCCAGCTTCCACTCGTTCGACACAGAGACTGCACTTTTGCATTTTTTCTTGTACGTTATAACGGGGAATTCCAAAAGGACAGGCCAGAGCACAGCTGTGACAGCCAATGCACAGGTCTTGGTCAACAGTTACGCTTCCCGTATCGTTGTCTTTGATAATAGCTCCGGTAGGACACCCCATCGCACAAGGGCTGTCTTCACAGTGCTGACAAGCCACGGAAAGATAATGGATTCCAGTTTTGGAAGCCAATTTTTCTTCGATTTGGTATATCCGCCGGAGTGCAGGCTGACCGGTTTCAGGATAGATATCATTCTGATCCATACAAGTCACAACACATGCGCCGCACCCGACACAGCGGTCTACATCCAGGTAAATCGCTTTTTTCATTTATTTCCTGCCTCCTCTCCCGCTTTTTCGACCTTGCAAAGAGTGGACTTGAACCCTGGAAATCCTGATAGCGGATCCAGGTAATTACTTGCAAACAACTGATTGACATCGGCGTCAGGATGCCCATGATACATATTGATAACACCAGGCAGAACCATCTTTGTTAGATTTGCCTTGACGGTAATCCTACCTTCAGGCGTAGCTATATGAATTGCATCGTCTTGATTTATCCCCATACCTGATGCATCAGCGGGATTGATGTCCGCCGCAGGATGATTGGGTCTTAAGCTGCTGGTCCAGCTAAGCCGGTATGTCCGCGTGTGAATGAACATGGGTAATCTAGAACCGGTATTGAGGATAAACGGGTATTCTTTGGCCAATTCCGGCGTGGCTTCATAACTACGCTGGGATGGCGTGTATACCGGCAGGGCGTCAAACCCCGGTCTGCCGGTGTATCTTTCCAGTACTTTGGACTTGAATTCCAGTTTGCCGGAGGGAGTCGCAAAACCATCTCTTAAATATTTCTTTTCTTCCCGCTTTATTGGATTGGGTACAGGCATCCCCCCCGGGTGTTTTTTGAGCTCGGCTATGTTGATGCCACTTGGCTCAAGTATCCAGTCGATACTAGCCTCATACCCGGCTTTGAACAGTGGATCGTCCAGATTGAGCCGGTCAGCCAGTGCATATATAATATCTGTATCAGAACGGGAATCATACAGCGGCGCAATGGCAGGCTGGGTGTAAATTATATAACCTGATCCGTAGCAACGCAATTCACTGCGTTCGACAGAAGTACAAGCCGGCAGCACGATATCGGCGTATTTGCAGGTATCAGTCATAAAGATATCCACATTGACGAAGAAGTCCAACATACTTAGGCTTTCAATCATCCTTTGGGAATCAGGCCACATCCGGTAATTCAGTCCAAAACCAATCAGCGCTTTTATCGGATATGGCTCACCGGACCGTATCTGCTGCGGCAGCTGCATAGCTTGACCTTCTTCATCAATCATCTCTGTCCATAAGGGGAATCGGTCGGCTCCCACCCGCGGCGCCATTTCACCCCATGGCCGTGGCTGGATAAATTCATGTTCACGAGTGATAATACGTCCCGGAGCGTGAACAAAACTTTGCGGTGAAACAAAGTTTCCGCCAAAAATATCGTAGTTACCAGTCAGGCCAATTAGCGCAAAAATAGCACGATAATTCTGTACGCCATTCGTGTGATGTACGATTGATGACGCACTCGTCATAATACTAGCCGGTTTAGCAGATGCATACATCCGCGCCGCGGCCCTGATTTTTTCCGCTGGAATACCGGTTATTTTCTCCGCGCGCTCTGTGGTAAATTGTTTAACATATTCGCGGTAATCGGCAAAGCCATAGGTATAATTCGCGACAAATTCCCGGTCGGTCATACAGTTCCTCTTCTATAATAACATGAGCCATTGCCAGCGCCAGCGCTCCGTCTGTTCCCGGCCGTATCCGCAGGTGTATGTCGGCGCGAGTGGTTGTGGGCGTTTCCCGGGGGTCAATAACGATGAGCTTCATCCCCCGTTCTATTCCTTTTTGGATGTTATTGCCGACGGCCGGCGTGCTATGAAATCTGTTCGTGCTCCACACCATCAGGCAGTTTGTGTTCGCCAGATCAGGTCCCGCCGGCTGACCATAGATCAGGTTCTGCGCTAACGAGGTTGCATGATGGCATGTACTTGATTCTGTCATATAGTTTGGCGAACCGAATAAATGAGTTAAACGTTTTAGATAAGGTCTGAAATATTTGGTATATCCAGAAAAGAAAGCAACTGATTCAGGCCCTTGATTATTTTTGATTTCGTTAAATTTAACACCGATAGTGTCAAGCGCTTCGTCCCAGGATATGGGTTCAAACTTTCCGGAACCCTTGGGGCCGGTCCTTTTCAGCGGGGTCTTAATACGATCTGCATTGTATATGTATTGACGATTTGCCGCTCCTTTAGGGCATAGTGTACCCTTGTTGAACGGATGTTCCTTGCTACCTTCCACCTTAATAACTTTCCCGTCTTTCACATATAAGTCCAATCCACATTGCGTCCCAGGGTCACAAATAGTGCAGATTGATTTTTTAATCTCAATACCGGTTTGGGCACAAGGAATCTTTCCTTTCAGCAATCTACATATGTCTATTGTCACTTTTTCTCCACCTCCCCAATCATTTTACTAATAAGCAGTTGATGCACAAGAGACGAATTCTCGGGCGAAAAAGTTGCCTTCTGCTGCAATCCTTTAATCAGAGCATTCTTTATGACTCCAGCTTCCGTATACCTGTCAATAAAATTTGCTCCTGCAAGAAGCCCGTTTTTCCAAAACAGCTGCATAAACGTTTTTCCGTTATCTTGTTTTTCCATATGATCGTAATTTAGCACATCACCGATTCCCACAAAATCCATCCCCATAAAATGGGTAATATTGTGAAGAATATTACCGGGAAAGTGATCTTTTCTCCCCGCCATGTTTCTTCCCGCTGTCCTTCCCTGGTAACGGGCATTGGCCCATAAACCAATGATTTGCTGTCCTCCGCTCAAAAGATTGCGGCCTTGAGCCACATCGCCAGCAGCATAAAGACCGAGTACATTTGTTTGCATTTGTTCGTTCACCAGCACACCTCTGTCAAGGGAAACTTGCTTCCGGTCAATAAACCCAGTATTCGCCCGCACGCCGATGCACATAATGATAAGATCAGCATCCTCGTGCTCGGTACTATCCTTAAAGTGTGCGCGTATACCACCACCCGAAACCTCTTCCAGTTTTTCAATACTAGAGCCAAATCTTAAGCGAATACCCGGTTGGCGCAGACGCTCCTCTAGCACAGACGCACACTCGGCGTTAGCAGCCAAAGGAAACAAGTGATTGGCCAGGTCGGCCAAACAAACTTCCACTCCTGCCTTATGGAAAAGTTCCACCAGCTTCACTCCCACCATTGATGCGCCAACAACCAATGCTCTGCGGGGCTTTTTCTCCATAGCCTTTTTCAAGCGCACGGCATCTTCCACTGTGCGCATGGTAAAGACTTTCTCTGAATTTATTCCATGAATAGGCGGCAGGACAGGCGTTGCTCCGGTAGCCACCAAGCAATTGTCATACTTAAGCTCCAGCCCTGCCTTATTAGC
>Ga0209123_1003612_pt1 | contig 11384 bp, 7 predicted proteins | sample BarGraIncu00431A_FD_184500 | JGI IMG/M metagenome (GOLD analysis project Ga0209123, IMG submission 184500) | Arctic peat soil microbial communities from Barrow, Alaska, USA - Barrow Graham LP Incubations 004-31A (SPAdes) (version 2) | ecosystem: Environmental > Terrestrial > Soil > Wetlands >...
GGGCCAAAGAGGATTTGAACCGGTAAGAACCAGCCAGCGAGTGGCGTTCCCAAGACCCAGGCGGCGGCTCCTTGCGCAAGAAGCGAATACGTAGCTTCTGTACGGCAGGGAGACTACATTCGCCGCTTCGTCTGCCTCGCGCCGACGCTTATGGTCAGACCGTCCAGGAGTCAGGGTCCCGACCAGGGGAATGTGACCCTCCTGACAACGAGCCTTTTAACGACAGGAGCATGTAGAACTGAGCGAGAATCCCGCCGAACCTGATGCCGGTCTCGCGATCTACGCGTCTGCCTCTCATGCCAAAGGCGTCAAGGTGCACCGGCTCGAGGAGTGGGACCTGGATCTTGCCCTCGCGCCACGGTTCGACGTCAGGCCACCTCTGTCGATCGATCCGTGCCGAGGCCACGACCATCTGACGCCCCGGGGAGCCGAAGATGGCAATCTGGAGACCCGGCCTCGACCCAGGGTCGGAAGCCCATGCGGGAAGACGCCGGGCGAGCTGCCACCACCTCACACGGATCTCCTCGTCCGTAGGTGGGCTCGCAGGGTTGTAGCCAATGCGATGATCAGCGTGATTCCGGTCGTTCACGATCACGAAGAGCACGGGGCAGGGGTTGTCGCCCTGCTCGTCGAGGAAGTCAGACAGCCCAAGGGGCGCCATGATCCGCCGTCCCACATACTGAAGCGACACCCCCAAGAGGGCGGAAGCGCCATTCGGTGTGACCTTGCACCACGTTGGTCCCTGGCTTCAGTGCAGAGATCAATGCCGTTTCGACGGCTAGCGGCGCGCCCCTTCTGACGCAGAGTGCTGCGCCTCCCCCGCCGGCGCAACGAACGACTCGAAGATGTCGCTGAACGTCTGTTCGTTCCGAGAGAACGCCGCGAGCACCGTCGGATCGAACTGCGCGGGGCTCGTACGGTGATCACCGTGGATGAGGGTATGCACGGCCGTCAGATGGTCGAGCGCCGGCTTGTACGGTCGCTGACTCCGCACAGCGTCGTAGACATCGCAGACACTCGTGATGCGCGCTGACAGCGGGATGCCTTCGCCCCGCAGCCCGTTCGGATAGCCACCACCATCCCAGCGTTCATGGTGGCTCAGCGCGATCTCCGCGCCCATCTGAAGGTAGGCGGACTTGCTGTCGCCGAGGATGGCCGAGCCTATCAGCGTGTGCCGCTTCATGACGCCCCACTCTTCCGGAGTGAGGGCGCCCGGCTTGAGCAGCACTGAATCGGGGATGCCGATCTTCCCGATGTCGTGCATCGGGCTGGCGAAGAAGATGGTGTCGACGAACGCTTCGTCAAGGCCGAGCGCCGTGGCAAGTTCCCTGCTGAAGTAGCTGATGCGTTGCACGTGAGCGCCCGTGTCAGCATCCCGGTGCTCAGCGGCGCGAGTCATCGTGTAGATCGTCTCCAGGTAGCTGTCGTGGAGCGCCGCGGTCCTCTCCGCGACCCTGGTTTCCAGCATCACGTTGTAGGTGCGCAGCAGCCCTTGCACGAGGCGCACCTCGAGCATGTTGCGGACTCGGGCCAAGACTTCGGGTATCTCGAACGGTTTGCTGATGAAGTCCTTCGCTCCTGCCTCGAGCGCGCGCACCTTGTGACTGGGCTGAGCCGTGACCACGAGGACCGGAAGGTAGCCTTCCGGCTCGATCTCCTTCAGCCCTTCCATGACCTCGAATCCGTCCATCTCGGGCATCTGGAGATCGAGCAGGATCAGGTCGTACCGATTCTCACAATGGAGCCGGCAGACGTCGGTGGGATCCGTCGTGGACTCCACGAAGAGGAACCCCGCGGAACTGAGGATCCGCCGGAGGAGGACGACGTTCGCATCCTGATCGTCAACGATCAGGATCTTGCCCCTGTGTATGTCTAATGAGGTGAGCATCGTCGCGGACGCCTCCTAGCCCGTGTTCACGTCATCGTTGGCTGCGAACTCCAGTGCCACATCCAGCGCCTCGACGAACTCCGTGACCCGGATCGGCTTGGTGATGTAGCGGAAGAACCCCGCCTTCAGCCCCCTCGCGACGTCGCGCGGCATCGCGTTGGCGCTGACGGCGATGACGGGGATGTGCGCCGTCGACGGATCCGCGCTCAGAAGTCTGAGCGCCTCAAAACCGGTGATGTCGGGCAGGTTGATGTCCATCAGGATCATGTCGGGATGGGATACGCGAGCAGCCTCGACCCCATCGCGTCCATTCGTCGCGGTCAGCAGATGCAGACCCGGGTCGCGTGCGACGATCTGCTCCACCAGCTGGCGGTTCGCCGGGTTGTCCTCAACGTACAGCAGCGTATGCTCCCCCACCCGAGCGGCGTGAGGCTGCGGCGACTCCGCGGGTCCGTCGACGCGAAGGTGCGGCCCTTCGACCGAGCTGAGCTCGAACCAGAAGACGCTTCCGGCACCAACAGTGCTCCGAACGCCGATCACCCCGCCCATCAGCTCGACGAGTTGTTTGGCCACGACCAGACCGATTCCCGTGCCCTCGATCCCGCCAGCTTCCTGTCCGAGACGATTGAACGCCTGGAACATCTGCGTGAGCTGCTCCGGGCTCAATCCCTCTCCCGTGTCCCGAACACTCACACGGATGCGCCCTGGCGTGGTCTCGGCGTACTCCACCTCCACGGTCCCGTTCTCGACGTTGTACTTGACCGCGTTCGAGAGGAGGTTCGTCAGGACCTGGATCACCCGCGTCCGATCGGCCTGTACGAAGAGAGGCTTCTCGAACGAAGGCGTGATCAGCGCGATCCCCCGCTGCGCCGCCTGCGGTTCGATCATCGTCCGGCATTCGGTGACGACGTCTTCCAGCGAGACAGGTTCGTGCGAGAGAGGGATCTGCCCGGACTCGATCTTCGCGAGATCGAGGATCTCGTCGATCAGCTTCAGGAGGTGCCACCCCGCTTGCAGGATCTGAGCGATGCTCTCACGCTGCGTGGGGCTCGGCGGCGGAGAATCGGACTCCATCAGCTGTGCAAACCCAAGGATCGCGTTGAGAGGGCTGCGCAGTTCGTGGCTCATGCTGGACAGGAAGTCCGACTTGGCCAGGTTGGCCTCTTCCGCGGCGGTCGTGGCGCCCTGCAACTCGATGTTCTTCTCGCTCAGCGCCTTCTCGAACCGCTTGAGTTCGGTGACGTCGCGGGCCGACGCGAACATGCCCTGCAGCTTACGGTCGCGGTCGTAGAGCGTGGTCGCGTTGTACGAGACCACGGTCTCCCTGCCGTCCCGGGAGTGAGCGGTGAGTTCGAAGTTGGTCACGCTTCCCTCGCGGAGCACCGACTTGAGGCTCGAAGCGGCGCGCGCGGGATCGGTGAAGTAGTTCTTGTACTGTGAGCCGATCAGTTCATCGCGCGTGCAGCCCGTGAGCGCCTCCATCTGCCTGTTGATGTCGGTGATGACTCCGTTCGGGTCGGTCACTATCAATGGGTCGATGCTCGATTCCAAGAGGGACCGCGTATAGAACTGCTGGTCGCGCAGACGCTGATCGAGCGCCTCCTGATCGGCCTCCACGCGCTTGCGCTCAGTGTTGTCGGTGCCGATCAGCAGATAGCCGATGATGGCGTCAGCCGCGTCGCGCAGCGCCGTGACCGACACGACCGCCGGGAACCGGCTGCCGTCCTTGCGGATGTAGGTGAGTTCGTAGATGTCCTCGATGCCGCGCGACGCCTTGAAGACCAGCGCCTCGAAGCCGGGCTCGATCGGGGTATCCAGTTCGGCGCTCAACTCCCTGGCACGGTCAAGGAGCTCCTGCGGATCGGAGATGTCGGCCGGGGTGACCTTGTTCATCACTTCGGACGCCGAGTAACCGAGCATCCTTTCCGCGCCGACGTTGAAGATCTGGATGACGCCCTTCGCGTCGGTGGCGATGCTCGAGAAGTTGGCGCTGTTGAAGATCGCGCTTTGCAGGGCGCCTGCTTCGACAAGCGCGTCTTCGGCTTCCTTGCGCGAGCTGCGAGTGCTAAGGACCCTGATACCGAACGCCAGGTCATCTGACAGTTCCTTGAGGAGCCGGACTTCCTCGGAAGGAAAGGCATCAGGCGTTGTGGAGTAGATGGTGAGAGCGCCGAACGTGCATTCGCTTTCATCTTTCAGGGGGAGGGCGATGCTGGAGCGATAGCCTTCCCGCAAGGCACTGACTCGCCAAACGGCGACCCCGGTCTCAGTAGCGAAATCCTGGATGCACGCACTTTCGCCGCTCCGGATGGCGGTTCCAGTCGGGCCGCGGCCTCGTTCCGTGTCGGCCCAACTGACCTGGGCCTGTTCGAGGTACCCATTCTCGGTCCCGGCCCAGGCGACGGGCCGTACGGTCTTGGCCTTGTCGTTCTCGGGAAACCCCACCCAAGCCATGCGGTAACCTGCTTCATCACAAATGACGCGGCAGATGTCGTTGAGCAGCGTCTGCTCGTCCTCAGCTCGCATCAGGAGCTGGTCGCATGTGCTGATGGCTCGCAGCTCTCGATTCAGCCGATTCCGTTCCTCTTCGGCCTGTTCTCGCGCGGTGTTGTCGGTGCCGATCAACAGGTAGCCGATGATGGCGTCAGCCGCGTCGCGCAGCGCCGTGACCGACACGACCACCGGGAACCGGCTGCCGTCCTTGCGGATGTAGGTGAGTTCGTAGATGTCCTCGATGCCGCGCGACGCCTTGAAGACCAGCGCCTCGAAGCCGGGCGTGATCTCGGTGCCGATCTCCAGGCTCAGTGCTTCGGCGCGCGCCACGATTTCCTGGGGATCGGAGATGTTTCACCACTTCGGCGGCCGGGTAGCCCAGCATCCGCTCGGCGCCGACGTTGAAGATCTGGATGACGCCCCTCGCGTCGGTGGCGATGCTCGAGAAGTTGGCGCTGTTGAAGATCGCGCTTTGCAGGGCGCCCGCTTCGAGTAGCGCCTTCCTGCGCCGAGCCTCGCTGACGGAACTTCCCACATCTTCGACACGCTCGAAAGACGCGGAATCGCGGGTCATCTTGGGCATGGCTGGCCTCTCGAGCCGGAGACAGATGCGATGCGTCGTCGGCGAGAGGCGCGCGCAGTCTGGTAAGAATTCTTACCCGTTGCGGCGCGGAAGCCTACACTCCCCGGTCTCAGCACGTAGGCGTTGACGGCGCGCACGCGCGCGATTGCGTTGCACTAACCCCGTTCAGATCGCTCGTACCTCGCCTCAGACCTTTCGTCGCGGGCACGTTTCCCCTCTGGAAGGCACGTTTCGGGCACACCCCTGCCCTCTCGGGCATCCCTGACCGTTCGTCGTCCGCGGAGAAGACGCAGGTAGACCCGCCTGTTTCGCAGACGGGTCTACCGTTGATCGTGGTGCGCCTATCTGAAGCTAATGCAGAAGAGTCGACTTGTTTGAGTAAGACACTATTGGTGCCCCCAAGGGAATTCGAAACCTGACCTGCGGGTTCCAACGAGGGTCTGCCAGGCTCGCTTCGTGCCGCATCGTCGCAGGTCAGGCGGCATGTGCGGTGCCGGTCGGCCCCGTCGGGTCCCAGCCCGATTCAGACTGATTCAGGGCGTTTCCTGCGCACAAGGCACGCGAATGGCACGCGCCCACGCAGTCGAGCCGACGCGGAACCTGGAGCGTTTCAGATTGGCCATCGCGGGCGAGCCTGGAACTTGAGCATGGTTCCAACCGCTCACTCCGGCCGAGTCCGCCGCCTTGCGGAGCACGGCGTACCAGAGTCAGCTACGATGTGGGAACCGTAAGATCCATCTGGTCCGAGAGATGAGGGCTCTTCGGCAGAAGCATGCGTGTAAGGCACATAGAGAGCGCCGAGCAATCACGAGCCAGATTCGCAGTCGCCGCATGGCCTGTCGTTCTCGGCCGCAGTTCGAAACCAGGCAACTCTTGAAGAGAAGACTCAATGTGGGGTTAGGTTTTGTGACCGGGCGCAAAAGCTTCAAGAACGTCTTGAGGGCATACCTCGACAGTTGGAACGAGTCTCAGAAGTCGGCACCAGCGCAGAATGTCGCGCTGCATTTGTTCGTCGCATACGATCTTGCGTATACCAACACTGAAATCGCCGACTACACGGTCACTGATGACGAGGTCGTTCGTGCAGTCGCTTCGTCTCAGTGCATCAGCGACTCTTCAATACGAGTTGAGACGCGAGACCTCGTCAGGCGCCAAGTCCTCACCAGCAGAGAAGCCAAACTCCTGTTCGGTAAGGGCTACGGAGCGAAGAGAAACGCGATCCTCTATCTCGCCGTGAAATCCCACTTGGACTATCTGATCTTCCTCGATGATGACGAGTACCCGCTTGCCACAGTGAGAATCGGCACACGAGACTTCTGGACAGGGCAGCCGGTGATCGCGACCCACGTCAAGTACCTCGCTGAGGCCGACATCACACACGGTCACCATTGCGGCTACGTGTCACCGATTCCACAATTCGAATGGAACGATCAACTCTCCAAGAACGATTTCCGTCTCTTCATCGAAGCATTCAGCAACGACATCTTGAACTGGGACTCCGTCGAAGAACTCATGGGCACCAGAGGTGTGACCTACGCCGACCGTTCGATACTTGAGACATCGACTCAGACCGAAGAGGTTCCCGAGATCGACGGCATGAAGTTCATCTCCGCTTCCAATCTCGGGTTCAATCTCAAACCGTGCACGAAGCTGAGTCCTTTCTACAACCCTCCCGGAGCCAGAGGTGAGGACACCTTCCTAAGCACATCGCTTGGCGACCGCAAAGTGATGAAGATTCCCATCTATGTGTTCCATGACGGTTTCGCGAACTACCAGCATCTTCTCAGAGGCGCGCTTCCAAGCACACTACGAGCAGTATCTTGTCGTAATCCCGATGCCGCAAATCGTTTCCTCAAGACGTGCATCGGTTGGATCCGATATAGGCCGCTGCTGGCCTACATCACCAACAGAGAGGGATACGAAGCTGAGATCGCCGGGATCCAAGAGAAGCTTGCGATCGCCATACCGCGGATGTGCGCCTATTTCGGGACCGATGGCTTCAATCGCATACCGAGAGAGCTTGAGTACTATCACCACCACGTCGAAGATCACTTCAAGGATTTCGAGGATTCAAAGATAGCCTGGGCAAAGATCATGGCGTCTATGGAGAACGTGCAGTCCAGCAGACCCTGCAGCCGAACCCTAGTGAACTGATAGACGTGGTAGGACTGTTCGTCACGACAGGCGACTGCAACTCGATCACGGAGTGGTCGGGAACCACTTGGTTCATGCGCCACGCCCTTGAGGCGATCGGTCTCGACATGCTGTGCTTTCAGACCCCGACTCCGACGCTGCAGAGGCTCGCCAAGCGTCTCCTCCCGGGGCGATACATCGACGAGAGGGGCATGAGAAGCCTAGCTGTGCATGCGCGGCGGGTGGAACGGTTCTTGGACAGCCATGGAGCGGGGATCGACTTCATCGTGTCGGCGGGTACCATCCCAATCTCACGGCTCAAGACGAGTAAGCCAATCATCTCCTGGCAGGATGCAACGTTTGATTCGATGCTGGACTTCTACCCAGAGTTCACGCGATTGAGCGCCAGTGCTCGGTTCGCTGGACATCGGCAAGAGTCATTGGCGCTTGGGAATGTCGCAGCAGCTGTGTACTCGTCTGAGTGGGCGGCAGACTCGCCGATACGCGACTATGGGGTGGACCCAGCCAAAGTCCATGTCGTGCCTTTCGGAGCCAATCTCCTTGAAGAGCCAGGGAAGGCGGACGTCACCTCATGGATCGAGGCGAGAATCGCACAACCGCTCGAACTGCTCTTCATCGCCGCGGACTGGGAACGTAAGGGGGGCTCCGTTGTCGTGCAGGTGGTCGATGAGCTGAGGGCGCGAGGCATCCCTTGCGGACTGACGATTCTTGGTACAGCGCCCGCCGCCTCCATCGGCGCCATGCCGTCAGGCACCAAGATGATGGGCTTCCTAGACAAGTCGTCCAAAACCGATGTCCTGAAGTTCAGGGAGTCTTTGCGAAGAGCGTGTTTCTTGCTTCTTCCATCCAAGGCAGAGGCGTACGGAATTGCACTCTGCGAGGCATGTGCTTATGGGGTTCCGTTGGTGACGTCGGATGTCGGTGGAATCCGCACAATTGTTCGGGAAGGCATTAATGGGCACGCATTCAGCGTCTCTTCTGATGCGTGTGAGTACGCAGATTTCATCAGCCAGACGTGGACGTCGCCCCCCGCTTACAGAAGCCTCGCTCTTTCGGCACGTGAGGAGTTTGAGACGAGGCTGAATTGGCGGGCGGCGGCCACGTCATTCGCTGGTGTTCTGCAGGGTATGGTCAAGTAGGGATTCCTAGCTGTGTGCCCTGACCGATCTCGGCTGGCGTCGGAATGAAACGCCCCGGGTTTGACGGAGGCTCCGTTTCCAGGGTTACTGATCCTAGAGGAAGGAGTCAGCTTCATGCCCAGAGCTTCGAAGTACCCGCCCGAGTTCCGAGAGCGATGCGTCCGGATCGCCCGTGAGTCGGAGCGTCCCATTGCCGCGGTCGTCCGTGATCTTGGTGCGCATCCCGAGACCCTGCGGCTGTGGGTGCGCCAGGACGAGGCCGACGACGGCACGCGCTCAGACCAACTCACCACCGCCGAGCGCGAAGAGCTCACCGCTCTTCGTCGTGAGGTGCGCGACCTGAGGCGCTCCACTGAGCAGACAAGGCAGCGATCGCCGCTGCAGATGTTCGAGAGCTCCACTCAGCAAGCCACCCCGGAGACCGTGGCTTCCAAGTAATCGAGCCGACGTGGAACCCGGGGCGTTTCAGGCCACGCCGGCGGCGATCGTCTTGTTCCGGCCCGATTCCTTGCCGCGGTACATCGCCATGTCGGCTGCCGCGATGGCCTCCGCAGCCGACGTTCCATCCGAGGGGAACTCCGCCACCCCAATCGCGACGTGGACAGAGAACATCGTCGTACCGAAGTGCACAATCGTCTCGCCGATGCGCCTTCTGATCTGCTCGGCACGACCGAAGGCGTCCGCCTTGGAACTGTCGGGCATGACAACGATGAACTCCTCGCCCCCGTAGCGAGCCACCGTGTCTCCCGCACGTGCGCCCGCAAGCAGGACCTGGCTGACCGCACGCAGCGCAGCGTCGCCTGCCGCGTGTGAGTAGGTGTCGTTGACCTGCTTGAAGTGGTCGACGTCGAGCATGAGGAACGCGACAGGCACGGCGCTGCGCTGCGCTCGAGCGATCTCCCTCCCGAGGCTGTCATCGAGGAATCGGCGGTTGTAGAGGGTGGTCAGCGGGTCTCGGATCGCCTGTTCCTGCAGCTGCTCCTTGAGCACGTTGATCTCTCGCAGACTGGCCTCAAGCTCGTCGTTGAGTTCCTTCAGCCGATGCTCGCTGCGTTTGAGATCGGTGACGTCGTGCAGGGTGATGAGATGCGCCTCCGGGTTACCGAGCCCCGTTGCCAGCGACGTGACGTCGCAATCGATGTAGCGGAGGTCGCCCTCGACGTGCACGGGGGTGATCACGGACCACGCGTCGGCGCCTTTAAGCGATGCTACGACACCCTCGAACACTTCCAGGATTGCCGACGCACCCTTTCCGCGGATCTGTTTCGCGGTGACGTGCGTGAGTCTCTCGGCCGCCCGGTTCATGTCCACGATCCGATCGCTCGCATCAACCACGACGAATCCGTCGTCCATGTGCTGCACGAGCTCGTCCCTCGCGAGCGGGGCGATGTCGAGAAGCCTGCCGCGCAACAGCGCCACGAACCACACGGCCGCGGTGATCATGAAGGCCACCGGTGTGGCGTCGAATTGACCGAACGGCCTGATACCGAACACGAACGTGAAGCTCGCGGTGACGGGAACAGCCCACCCCACGAGCACGATGGCGGCCTGGGTCTTCTTCATACCGTTCGAGGAAAGAAGGACACGCCTCATCACGAGCAGGCCGACGATGACGTATGTGAACAGCACGGCAACGAGCATCCAGTACAGAGGTCCCGGTTGGCCGACATAGAACGTGTCGGGCCCAATAGGGTGCCCGGTGAAGCTCGAGTAGAACAGACCCGCCGGGTTGATCAGTCCGGTCACCGCGAGAGCGGCCGGGGGCAGGAATATCAGTAGCAAGCGCCGGGGCGTCCGCCACCTTGCCTTTCCCGCAACGACGAGGGCGAACCCAAGAAATGCGGCCGAGAGGGTCACCGATCCGAGGTCGGCGACCCCGTGCCAGAAGAACTGCTGCGACTGCGTCGGTAGCCACCAGGCGAAAGCCATCGACCCCGACCAGACGACCTCCCCCAGCATCATGGCCGCAAACGGTTCCGCCGCCGACGTCGCCCGGCGATAGGTGAACGCGAGAGAGCCCAACACCAAGGCGACGACGGCCGACGCGGCCATGAGAAAGATATAGACGTGGTGAAGCTCGATCACTCGGCCACCTCCGGAGGGCCCGTGAAGCCCAGGCCTCTGATAACTGTGCTTGCTACCCTCTTGGCCTGTGCGCTAGGAGAATTCGAAGTGGCCTCCACGGAAGAGCGCGACACACGCCTTGCATACCTCGGCGTCGTAGAGACACCCGGCTCCCCGCTCGATCTCGTCCAGCGCGGCCTCTATCCCGAGTGCCGGTCGGTAGGGACGGTACGACATCATCGCCTCGACCACGTCGGCCACGGCGAGCACCTTGGCCCCCACAAGGATCTGGTCGCCTACAAGCCCACGCGGATAGCCGGAGCCGTCGCAACGCTCGTGATGCTGATAGATCAACTCGGGGATCGGTTCCTCCATGTTCGCGGAGACGGCGAGTTGGTATCCCGCCTCGGCGTGGCCTTTGATGAGCTCGAACCCCACGGGAGATATCGGTCCGGGCTTGCCGAGGATTTCGGTCGGCACCCCAGCCTTGCCCACGTCGTGGAGTAGTCCCGCCACGTGGATGTCGGCAACCTCGAGATCCGACATGCCGAGGTCCTGCGCGATCCTCATCGCGAGTTCGGCGACACGTCGCTGATGGCCGGCGGTGTACGGATCGCGCACCTCGACGATGTTGCTGGCGATGTCGATGACCGAGGTGAGCGTCTGCTCGATGCGCTTCGCTTGGCGGACCGCCAGCTCTGTAGCGACCCTCTGCTCGGTGATGTCGTCCGTCGAGCCGAGGATCTGTGTGACGACGCCCGACTCGTCGCGGGCGAACGGGATGTCCCGGGTGTGCAGCCATCTCCATTCGCCGTCGGCGCGCTTCATCCGGTAGTCGACCTCCAGCACGGAATCGTCGCCTGGAGGAAGCTCGTGCAGACGCTCGTGATGCTCGGCGACGATCTCGGCATCGTCGGGGTGCAGGATGTGCTCGAAGAGGCTCGACCCGAAGGCGAGTATCTGCTCGGGGGTGTAGCCGAGGAACTCGGTGATCTCGCGGTTCGTGTAGACGTTCCGGTTCTCGACCAGGTCGTAGATGTAGATGAGGTTGGGACTCGTGTCG
>Ga0209123_1003613_pt1 | contig 11382 bp, 10 predicted proteins | sample BarGraIncu00431A_FD_184500 | JGI IMG/M metagenome (GOLD analysis project Ga0209123, IMG submission 184500) | Arctic peat soil microbial communities from Barrow, Alaska, USA - Barrow Graham LP Incubations 004-31A (SPAdes) (version 2) | ecosystem: Environmental > Terrestrial > Soil > Wetlands >...
CCGTCGAGGTTCCATAAAGCTGTCAGTCAATCGGTGGCGTCCCGTCCACATTGCTGACATTGGCGACGGCGAAGTCTGGGGCAGGTCTGCAGCGGGAGCGGTCCTACAGAAACGCAAATTGCCCGCCCGTTAACGGTCATTGGCATCAGTTGCCATGACTGGCTGCAGCATGACCATGAATTCAGCAAAGCGGCGCCCTTGATCCAGAAGCAGATACTCGCTGCCCGTAGTCGAAGTCAGTTAAAGTTGGAAGTAGACGACCGGGTTACCCTGAAGCGCATTCACCATCTTATGTGAAGGTCGCGCAGGCGCACCGTTGGCTTGGTTCAAGGGCATCCTTTTTGGCGTTGGCACTCCGTGCGTCAAACTACCGGGGCCTCCGATCCCTGGTATTTACAGGAAATCGGAGAAGGGCTGAACGGTGTTGCGATTGATGACGATAGGAGTTTCCATGAAAGTTATTGATTAGGATTTGTCTTCGAGGCCCGCTGGCGCCAGGCCGGCGAACTTCACATCCCACCAGTGCGGCATCTTGCCAAGTGCTTCGGCTTGTTCTTTGCGCAGTACGGCGTTCCTGACTAGCGAACCGCCGACAAACCTGAAGGGTTCGGGCGGGAATTTCCGGCTGGATCGGTTGACCAAGGCGCATCCAGACCATTCGTTGCGCAAACCAAGCGCCAAGGCGGACAGTATTTTTCCGCCGATGCGGCTGGGAGCCACACCGTTGCCGCTCCAGCCGACGCCGTAGCTGATGTGGCCGGCATCCCTCAGGGTTCCGAACACCGGCAGACTGTCATAGGTCCGGTCGATCGGGCCAGCCCATTGGTCGTCGATCTTCACGTCCCGCAGCATGGGAAAGGCGCGCCGGAAATCAGCCAGCGTGAGCGCTGTCGCCTCTGGAGACTGGCTGAAGCATTCGCCAATCACGCTCTGATACTGGATGACGCCTGTGCCCTTGCCGTAGACGATTCGTCCGTCGCGCGTGGTCCTGTAATAGCCCACCATGAGCTGAGAGTCGGTGATGGATTCGCCGCCCGTCCAGCCGATCTCTCGAAGCCGTTCCGGCACGGGCTCAGTGGCGATGATAGTGCTGTTGACGGGTGTGATGAGTTGCCCTAGCTCCGGTATGGCGGCGGCCCAGGCATTGTTTGCCAGCACAACGGCCTGAGCCTGAACCTCGCCGTGAGCGGTCATGAGGATCGACGGTGCGTTGGTCGACAACGAGACGACCGCCGTGTTCTCGTAGATTTCCACACCGCGTTGGAGGGCCACCTTGCGCAGCCCGCGCGCCAGAAACGCAGGCTGAACGGTCGCATTGCTCTGCTCGTAGACACCGGCCAGGTGCACCCTGGATCCCGTGCGACGGGAAACATCTTCATCAGAGAGGTTCTGGAACGGTCTTTTCCCAATCTTCGCGCACGCATGGAGCGTATCGCGCCAGGCATCTCGCTGGAATTCGGTGGTGGCCGTCCACAGCCATCCCCCCTGAACGAAATGAGCGTCGATGCCGTTGTCTTGGCAGAACTGCCCCAGTTCAGAAATCGCCTGCTCGGATGCAACGGCCAGGCGGATGGCCTCGTCCTTGTCGGCGATACCCATCAAGGTAGAAATCTTCGGCCACCACGACATGGCGAATCCGCCATTGCGCCCTGAAGCGCCGCCCCCGCAAATGTCCCGCTCCAGCACGACCACACGTGCCTCGGGGCGTTCCGCCTTGATGGTCAGGGCCGTCCACAACCCGACATAGCCGCCGCCAATGATAGCCACGTCGGCGAATTTTTTCCCCTTGAGCGGGCGGGTGGAGGGCTCCAGCGGCTCGGCCTCCTTCATCCAGTGACTTTGAGACAGTCGGCTCAGATTTTGAGGGCGGTCGAGCTCGATTAGGTTTTTTCTTGGGAACACAGCATCACTCCAGTGGCAGCCCATGAACGCGGGGCATTGCATAATATCTATATGTTTTCTGTAGATAATACAAACGCAAATTAATAAAGAAGTAGGTGTTTTCCTGCTTGTCATGAGCTGCTAAATCAAGTAACAGGTATCACGGCAGGCCGTAATACACGTGCTAACAAATGTTGTGTGGACCTTCCCTGGTGCTGATGAAATCAGCCAATCGAGGAAAGTTCATGCGTTTCAGTCTCGCTGAAGCACAGAAGGAATAGCACATGCAGAATATTGGAATTGGTGATGTGTCGCAAGTCACCGGAATTAACGCGTCGACATTGCGCCTGTGGGAGCAGCATGGTCTGATCAGTCCGGAACGTTCGGCTTCAGGTCATCGCATCTATCGGGATAGCGATATTTCAGCTATCCGAGCCATCCACAGACTTCGGAAAGTGGATGGATTGAACATGTCTGCCATCAAGCAGACGCTCGCGGCTTCCGCGCCCCAGCCAAGTCACCCGACATCGCCCTTAAGCGAGCAGCAGGAAAAGACAAGGCAGTTGGGCGTAAGGTTTCGGATTGCCAGGCAAAAGCAGAACCTCTCACTGGATCAGGCCAGCAAGTTATCCGGACTGCCAATATCCTTTATTTCTACATTTGAGCGTACGGGTCAGGGTGCAACCGTGACCAGCCTGCAGCGACTTGCCGCAAGCTACAACACGTCGGTGACGAAGCTGACTGCACCAGAGGGGCATGGCGAAAAAGCCGCATCTTGCGTCGTCAGGAACAACGAGGCTCGCGTAGCACCGTATTTCACGTCAGGCATTACGGTGAATCAGTTGGCCGAAAACCTCGAGTCCCTCGATTGTCAGAAATGGATTCTGCAGCCGGGCGCTGGTAGCGACGGGGCGTATTCCCACGAGGGCGAAGAGTTCATCCACATCCTGCAGGGAGTTTTGACCATCACCATTGATGGAGGAGAACAGATCAGGCTAGGAGAGGGCGACAGCATTTCGTTCAACAGTCAGTCGCCCCACGCCTGGCGCGCCGTAGGCGACATACCGACAATGTTGTTATGGATCAATACACCCAAGAGCTTCTGAAGAACTATCGTTGGTTGCCGGTGTCCGTGGAGACTTGGGCGGTCAGTGAGATCGCGGTAGCTGGTAACTGGTACTTGGTTGTCGGCAAGCTATGCCAAGTCTGATGACGATAACGCTACTGGGGCTAATCCCACGCAAAAGCGCGAAGGTTTTGGCGTGGCTGCCAAGTACGTGCTTTCCAAACCACATTCTTCTACGGCGCCCTTCTGCGCTAAATGTCAAAAGTCAGTGAGAAAACCGAAGGGTGACGATGTCTATGTCCGCATGGGCGAGGTCTCCCATAACCTAGTCTAGACCTCTAGGAGATTCTGGAAACGCTGAATCTCCGCATCTTTGCCAAGCGATTGCACTTGGTGGCCTTCAATCACCTGGTTCAGCTGCGTTCGTTCCTTGCGCAGGGCCTCGTTGTCCCCTCGCAGCCTCAGGACTGTTTCCTGAAGTTTGGCCATCTCAGCATCCTTTTCGGCTCGTTCCCGGCGCAGAACCGCACCGGTATCACGCAGGATGTCGACAGTCTTCTGGGTTTTCGTCACTGCTTCGTCTTTGACAATGGCCTCGGCGTTAAGTCTTTGAATGCTGATGCCGCGCTCGGTCCAGCCTTTGACAAGCACGTCGTGCGTCTCGCCCAGAGCTTTGTGCGTCTCAACTGGAATGTAATTTTTCAGAAGGTCTGGCGCTGGAGGTTGGTTGCACCCGCGGCCGTAATCTTTTACCGCATCCCAGTCGCGTTTGTTATTCCATGTAATGAGACCGTTATTTCCGATCCTCTCCCTGAGCGCCTCGTCATCCAGGATTGGCAGGACAGGATGCTCAGGGCCAACCAGACGACGAACAAACGCTTCAATGGCACAACGCACTGCAACATTCCAGGCCACATCTCCTCTCATAGTTGCAAGCTCTTCGTACGCTTCGCTAAGCCTATCATTTGCCGCATTGGCCTCGCTTTGACGCCTTGTCTCGGCGAACATATCTGCCAACATATCTGAGCCAAATGACATTGGGGAACCTTAAATGGCGAGCTGGAAATGCTCTGGTGCAACTTTAACCGCATCATCCGACTTGCCGAGGCAGCCGCAGGGCTCCCAGCACTGGCTCTTGTCTGTGCAAGCGAATTTGCCCATGTGCGCGGTATCGGGACAGGCCTGCACCGCGACAGCAGGTTCGTCGTCGCCGCAGGATCCACCGCAGCCGCAAGCACCGCCGCAACCGCCCGATTTGTTACCGCACATAATGTTCTTTTCGGATCATGTTGATTTTCGACGGATAAAGCAACTTCTTTTCTGTAAATTTCCGGATTCTGGTTTTGGGCGTTGTGAATTAACAGCGCTCAGGGATGCATAGTCAGGTAGATTTTTGCGGTCATCCACTCCTCATCTTGTTCGGCCAGGATGGCACAGACCAGGCGCAGGCAACTGGCCGAGTTGGGAAACAAGGTCGCCACCTACCTTCGGCGCTTGATCTCCTTGTTCAGCCGCTCACAGCTCCAGGCCGTTGGTAGTGCGCATGCGTATTCGGTGTTCTGGTGGCAAGCCAAACACCGTAAAGCCCTCGGCCAGATTTACCTCGGCCCAGGCCGCCAGTTTGGGATGCGCGCTGCGCCAGCTCTTTATTGCCAAGCCCAGTCAGCGATTGGCTTCGTTCATATCTGGCGCCTTGAAGATGGAGCGGATCGTGCGTGCCACCGGGACTCTGCTGTCGAGCTTGGAGACATAACCCTGAGCGTTGTGCTGCAGGTGAAACTGGCAGCGTTGCCAGACCACACCGGCAAACATGGCCTTGCGCGCAGCCTTGAGTCCAGCATGGTTCGCCTGTAACGAATCTGACCGACGGGCCATGCACCGTTCGCGAATCATTCGATTAAGAAAACGCGCCTGAATGCCCGTTTCCATGTAGATTGCTGCACCCCAGCGAGATGCGCCTGAAGTCGGGATGCAGCGCGTCGATCAAAAAGTTAAGTTCAGCAGGCACTACTACCGCACTGGGGGTGATGCTCAAGCGTGAATTTGTTTAGCAGCTAAGTCGTCGGCGCGTCCTGCTGAAACCCGAGTCACGAAAAAATCGCGTTATTTATATTGTTCTCGTCAATGCTGCGAGGAATGATTTGCATAGTTCCAAGCAATTCAGTCAGCGATTGAATCAGGTCGTTCACATTTGGCCTGCAATCAACAACATCTACTTCCTCGTCGGAGTAGCGAACTTCGTTGACTAGAAAAACATCCGTTTTACTCTTATCCAAGAGTCTTACAAAAGAATCCAGCGCTTTAAGCAAGTCATCCCTGGTAACGGCCATTTCTTTAGAGAACTTTGTCGGTTCACTAAATCCAACATTCAAGGCATCCTCCGAATCATCGAGCAAGATTCTCAGGTTCGATTTCGGCACAGGTTCTCTAATGACTCCTTTGTGAACCTCCTGAGTTGGTTCTTGAATTAACTTTTCCTTTAAGGCGATGCGGTAGTACCTTGATAAGTCAGCCAGTTGAGGGGTCGCGTCAAGTGCAATTAGCCGGTCGAGCTTTTTCGTGGCTGCCAAGACCTGATCCTGATAAAAAGCTTCGTCCTTACTCTGAAGTTCTGGCGGAGGCATCATTCCAAACAACCGCCCGAGTTCTAGCCTTCTGTCTTTCGGCCAACCCTTGAAGTGCGCAAAGAAGTCCTTGGCGAGTGAGGCGACCCCATCGTTGTCCCCTCTTGGCTTACGACCCCGGTTGTCACGTTGGCTGGTATTCATTTCGGATTCACTCTCTTCACGGACTTGCTGGAGGGTAATCGTGCTTGTCTATTTCTCTCGAGCGAGGCCATATTTCCCTTTTTTGTTGCCAAATTTCTTGTCGAATATATCCTCGAAATCCTGCCGGTTTGTGTGCAAGATTCGGTCCAACGTTCAGCAACTTCAAGCAAAGGCCATCCATCATGACAACGCATCCCATCGCAGCACTGCAGCCGATTACTGCCAACAGTTTTGGGCATCTTAGCAGGACCCCCATCACCCGGGTACTGGATAGCGCCGAATTCAGGCTGCTGAGTTTCAGTCAAAACACCGAACATCGTCGTATGGACCTCAACTGTTTCCGTCAAGGCCGACATGTGAGGGCGACCCTGCCCTTAATGACCTATGACGCCTTCAAGCCCTTCGTAGGCAAAACTGTCCGACTGGACTTCCACCAGGCCTCGTTAGGATTTGAGCCGCTGCTTTCAATCCAATACATGAGTGCGGTCGAAGATCCTTCCGATCCACTGGTCACCTTCATGCCGCTGTGGCTCGATCCCGCTCAACACGGCCTCTTTGACGAACTGGTTCGGTTGGTGGGTCAGCTCGATGCGCCGTACCGGGACTTGGTGCAGGAAGTCTTCCGTGATGATGAGATGCTCTCAGCGTTTCTTGATCGCCCTGCGTCACTGGGATTCCACCACAACAAGCGGGGTGGCTTGCTGGCACACACGCTTGAAGTGGCACTCGACTGCGAGCAAGCCTGCAGCCGCTATCCGGGTGTCAATGCCAGCTTGACCGTCGCCGGTGCGTTGCTCCATGACGTCGGTAAGTGCCAGGAGTACCAGCAGAACTCGCCAAATCGCTATCGGCGAAGTCACTCGGGTGAATTGGAGATGCACAAGACCCAGGGCGTGCGCATTGTTTCAATCGCAGCCCACCAGTGCCACGCCGATCCCCTGATGGCCAGCGAGATCTGCCATCTCCTGATGGCTGCCAACGGCCCGCAGTACATGGGTTTGCCCAACGTCAAGATGGCTGAAGCCGCCATTCTTCAGAGCGCCGATGGCCGGTCTTCATCCGTCAATCTCTTTGAGCCGAAGCACCCACGCACCATGAACTGGGACCCGTTCGGTGGGCAATACCGCGCACCAACGCCGAAACCGGGGAGCCCAGAATGAACAGGCCCGTGATCTTCATGGACGTGGATGGCGTCTGCCATCCGGAACCCTGCAAGCGTGAACTCGAATTCTGCTGTCTGCCGCTCATCGAAGTAGTGCTGCTGGAATTCCCGCTGGTGCAGATCGTCATCAGCTCCAGTTGGCGCGAGCACTATGACCTGGAGCAGCTTCGGGGGTTCTTCGCTGTCGAGCTGCGCTCTCGCGTGATCGGCGTGACGGCATCGATCAAGCGTCCGTCAGCTGACTGGCTGCCCGGCTTCGGAGCGCAATACGAGCGCGAGTGGGAGTGCGCCGCCTGGATGAAACAGCATTGCGACTGGAGTACGCCCTGGCTGGCGATTGACGACCGGGCGCATTGGTTTCGACCGGAATGCGCGGACTTGCTGCTGACCGATTCAAGAATTGGTTTTAGCGCTGACGACCAGAAGATTCTTCATCAAATGCTGCGGGAGCGAACATGAAACTGATTGACCAAGATCAACTTGACAGCGTGGCGTTCCACAAGGCCATTGGCAACACCCTGCAGCGACCGGCCATGCACGGGTCCGAATTCGAAATCGATAGACCGTCCCGCGAAGACGACATGGATATGGAGAAAGCAATGACCGCCAAGGCCCCCAAGAAGCCCATCAGCAAAACCCTTCGTTTCCTCAACACGATTCAAGTGGCGCGGCTGGACCAATTGATCGTCGATTTCCAAAAGCACGAAAAGAAACTTCTGTACGTCAACGGCCTGTTGCAAAGTGACGACAGGCAAGAAGTCTGCTTCAACTGCCTCAAGCGTCCCAATGAAGAACTTGCAAAGATCGTCCGCAAGGCAGAAAAACGGTCAATTGACAGCGACCGTGGCTACCCGAGGTCGTTGACTACAGAATTTGCCGCAGCCGTGGCTGAGCACAACGCTCTGGATTTATTTCAGACGGCCTGCAAGATGCTCCCCGGATTTGAGGCCGCCAGTGCGCGTCGCCTCAAAGAGCGGATCCTGGTATCTGTAGTCAAGAAAGCCGTGGCTCCGATTCCCTATGACGGAACCGAGCCGCCGCTGGAATTTGAATCACCTGTGCTCGAACGCAGCCAGATTCTGTTGAGCGCCCTCTACAACGCGTTGGGTATTGGAAGCACCGGATCTGGCAAGACCGTGTCCTATGTCCAGCCCTTACTGTTTTCAATGTTGGCATATCGACTGGCAGGCGGCAAGACAATGAGTCTGCTGGTCATTGATCCCAAGATCGAGTTGCTGTCTGGCATTGAGGCCAGACTCACAGCACAGGGTGAGCTCGAGCGCTTGGTCGTGCTCGGGGACGCTGACCCGATTAGCTACTTTGACGAAAACGACGGCCTGAATCTGACTGACCGCTTCGAGAAGGTCAAAAGCCTTGTCGCGGTCACCAGCACCAACTCAGACGACAACCGGTGGGCGGTGATGGCCGAGCAATTGATCCTCGCTTTTCTGAAAGATGATCAACGGTTCGCCAATGCAGCGCGCCTGCCGCTGCTGGAATCCCTTGCGGCGATCGTGACCGGTGACGTCCAATATTTGAAGCGCAACCAGTGGGTAGCGCTGCGCAAGCTGATGCTGCTGGGTCTTGCTGGTCCGTTGGTCCTGCGATACCTCTCAGACGCCTACGATGTCTTGACGCAGTCTGTGGGGCTAACAAAGTTGGATCGGCCGTTCGCACGCTATTGCGCATTAAAGAGCGATGACGCACAGTGGTTCTATAACGCCAGAGGTGCATTGTCAGTCATCGAGGGTTTGGCCAGTGAGGACATCGAGCCCATCATGGACCTGAGTGTGCGCCGTGGTCTGAAAACAAATGGCAACCGGACCGACGTCGCATCTCTCATCGAGCGGGGCGCCGTTCTGGTGTTTCAGCCGCGTCAGACAGCCACCCATGACATGGTTGGCGGGGCCTTGAAATCAATGTTCTTCCGCTGTGTGATGGAACGCCAGGACATGGAGCGTCCCATCGGCTATGTTGTTGACGAATTTCAGCGCTTCCTTACCACTGATCCCGACACCGGTGAGCATGCATTCTTGGACCGATGCCGGGCGTACCGCGTCAACAGTGTGCTCGCCACGCAGTCGATCGCTGCGTTAATGGCAGTGACGAACCGCGGCCCCAATGCCCGCAGCACACTGGACTCGATTCTGGTCAATACGCCGACGAAGGTTTGTTTCAGAACGACTGATGAGAACGCGGTCACCACCATGAAGTCCTTCATCCCGCGCGATCCCCACAGTGAGCAGCATGTGTTGAACTTCAGGCCGCCTTCCTCGCTGATGACTGGTGAATACTACTTTGCCTTCCAGCACGAATGGGGCAGGACCCGTTACCGACTGCCTGCTAAAAGAGTCGAACGCGTTGTCGAATCGAAGAACTAACCGGGAGATTACGAAGATGACAAACACAAAAGAATTCTCCGTGGTCTGCACGGAAATGAACGCCCATCAATCCAGCGTTCGCTATACCGGCCCCATGTGCCAAGCCGGAGCACTGGCACTAGTCCATCAATTCGATCGGTTATTCGGCTACTACCAATACCGCCGTCTCGTACTCTCTATTGAGAGTCCCGGTGGCGCCATTGACGGTATGGAATACGTGCTGCGTGCGATGGACAGATGGGCCAAAAAGGGCAGGTCGGTCGCCGTTGCATCCACCTTTCAGTGCGCCAGTGCGGCCGCATTTATTTTGGCCATGGGAGAGTGGGGGCGCCGGCGAGTCGATCGCGGCACGTTCTTGCTGTTTCACAGTGCCCGTATTGATGGCTCGTCCATGGCCGGTTTGACGGCCGCGTCGTCGAGATCTCTTTTACAGGCCCTCAATGGCGTCGACCAAAAAATGCTCGACGTCATGGTCTCCAAGATGCTCTTGGAGACCGGTGGCGATGCAAACCTGGTCGATCTGGTAATGGCGCGGGTTCGTTACGTTGACTTGCACTGGAAGGAACTTGCGGCGGATCTCACCACGCTGACCACCGGGGTAGATGGCAACCGCAAACCCGATTGGCTTAAGACGTTGCAGAAGTGGACGCGTCATGGTGCAGATCCCCGCAAGTTTGTGCTGGAAATGAAGAAGTACCTCAACCTGCGCCTGCAGCAAGATGCGCGCATGGATCTTTGCGAGGCCTACGTGCTGTGTCTGATCGACGAGATTGACACGGTGCTTGATGCCGGAGCGGTCGAGCTGGCGGCGGTAACCGATGTGATCAAGCAGACGTTGCTGCCTGATGAGCGGCTCGACTGGGTTGATGTCGAGGCTCCACATTTGCCAACTGAAGCAGACAAGATGTTTGGCCCGAGCGCCGGAATCCGTTTTTCTCAGTGTGGCTCGGTTGATTCAGCATCGGCAAGCAGGACGGGATGACTTATTTCCAGAAGACGACACCTCCGATAATCGTTTGGTTCATGAAATGTGGAAATTCCTGTCCAATCGGACGCCTGACGCATATCTACTTTCAGAGTGGACATGCCGGTGCTTAGGTGCTACCCGTATCAAGAATCTATCGCGTCGCAATTTGAAGACGATCCGTTGGAGGCCGAATTCTGGCAGGAGCTAACGTTAATGTGATCAACGCCCACAACCTAAATCAAAAAATGAAAATCCATCTTGTCTCAGATCTGCATCTTGAGTTCATTCAACGTGACTACCCGGGTGAGCGATTGATTGCTCCTATGCCTAGTACGGATGTTCTGGTATTGGCCGGCGACATTGCGAATGGCGCCGATGCTTGCAAGTTGTTTGCCGACTGGCGCGCACAACAGCGGATCCCAATAGTCTATGTTGTTGGTAATCATGAGTTCTACGGCCGCAAGTTTGAGCCGATGATGCAGAAGATTCGTCAGGGCGCGGCGATGAACAACATTCATTTGCTGGAGAACAGCAGCGTCGAAATTGCCGGTGTGCGTTTTCTTGGCGCAACGCTTTGGACTGACTACAAGCTGGATCCCAATCTGACCCAAGCTTTCCAAATGGACTACGCAAAGCAGCGTCTCAATGATCATCATGTGATCCGCAAAGGCCGACGCCTTTTCAGTCCACAGGATGCGCTTGATCTGCATTTGGACTCGCGCGCATGGCTCGAATCCGAGCTTTTAAAGCCCTTCGCCGGAAAGACAGTAGTTGTGACGCATCACGGGCCGCATCCCCTCTCCGTGCATCCGCGCTATGCCGGGAATTATCTGAATGCGGCGTTCAACAGTGATCTGTCGGCTTTAATGCCGAACGTGGATCTATGGCTGCATGGACATGTCCATAATAGCTTCGACTACCAGGTAGGTCGGTGTCGCGTCGTGGCAAATCCCGCCGGATACATCAGAAATATTGGTTACTCACTGCGGGAGGACTACGAGTATGAAAACAAGGATTTCAACAAGAACCTCGTGCTTGAGTTATGTGAGCCCTAGCCCTCTCGACAGGGGTCGCAGAGCAGTCGGAACCAGAAATTTGCAGATAACGTGCAGGCATGTCCCGATTTTTTGCCTACCGAGCCTACCTAATCGGCATGT
>Ga0209123_1003615_pt1 | contig 11382 bp, 11 predicted proteins | sample BarGraIncu00431A_FD_184500 | JGI IMG/M metagenome (GOLD analysis project Ga0209123, IMG submission 184500) | Arctic peat soil microbial communities from Barrow, Alaska, USA - Barrow Graham LP Incubations 004-31A (SPAdes) (version 2) | ecosystem: Environmental > Terrestrial > Soil > Wetlands >...
GTTATAAAGCCACTTATGAGTAAACTAAGGATAACAATAAAATTGTAAGAAATGGACATTTATTTTGAAGTGACTAAGCCATTTTGACTTCTTGATTTTTTCATCTATACTGTATACACTTGAAAAGATAATGAAGTAAGCCTATTAAATATATCTTGATAAAGTGTAATCACTTTCTTCAATATATTGAATAATTATAATAAAAATATTTTAAAATTAAGGGAAAATTAAGAATCTTTCTATGCAAATATTTAAAATCATACACAATTAAACTTATGTATCAAAAGAATGAATGAATACAATTAAAAAATACGAAGAGTTTTCACGCGAAATCATATTCAATTTGTATTAAAAGTCATAATCAGACTGTTAAAGGAAATATTTATACGGTATACTTATTAAAAATAAGATGATAGAGTTAATATATTATAAGGAAACGAAACAAAGGAGAATAAACAAGATGAGTAAAATTATTGATTTAAACAGTGATATAGGAGAAAGTTTTGGTGCTTACAAGATTGGACTAGATAAAGAGGTTCTTAAATATGTATCATCAGCGAATATTGCTTGTGGATGGCATGCAGGTGACCCTATGGTTATGAGAGATACTGTTAGGTCTGCCTATAACAGTAATGTAGGTATCGGAGCACACCCTGGATTTTTAGATGTTATGGGTTTTGGAAGAAGAAATATGACGGTATCACCTGACGAGATGAAGCAGTATACAATATATCAGCTTGGGGCTTTATACGGATTTGTAAAAGCAGCAGGAGCGCAAATGCAACATGTAAAACCTCATGGGGCAATGTATAACATGGCGGCTAAAGATAGTAAATTAGCTCAGGCTATAATAGAGGGCATATGGGAGGTAGATAGTAGTTTAATAGTCCTTGGATCTTGCGGGAGTGAACTGGTAAGAGCTGCAAAAGAAAAGGGGCTAAAGGCTGCTAATGAAGTTTTTGCGGACCGTGCATATAATGTTGATGGAACGCTTGTGTCAAGAAGTCTTCCCGGTGCAATGATACTAGACACGAATATAGCTATTTCAAGGGTAATAAGAATGGTAAATGAGGGAAAGGTTACAGCAATAAACGGTGAAGATATAAACATAAAGGTGGATTCAATATGTGTTCATGGAGACAATCCAGAGGCAGTTGATTTTGTAAGGCTTATTAAAGAAGAGTTGTCGAGAGCTAAAGTAGAAATAAAACCACTTAGTAAATTTATTAAATAGGAGGAAGTTTATTTATGAGTAACAATTCAAACAAAAAAGTTAAAAAGAAAAGTAATGTTGGTGTACTGATTGGTGCATCATTCATTATGGCTACATCTGCCATAGGACCGGGATTTCTGACTCAAACTGCGGTATTTACAGAATCGCTTAAAGCTAACCTGGGATTCGTCATTCTTCTTGTTATTATTATAGACCTTATAGCACAGCTTAATATATGGCAAGTCATTGGTGTATCGGGACTTAGGGCGCAGGATATTGCAAACAAGATGGTACCTGGTCTTGGCGTTTTTCTAGCAGTGCTTATAACTATTGGGGGATTTGCATTTTGTATAGGAAATATTTCAGGTGCGGCCCTTGGTCTTAATGTATTATTCGGGTTGAACACTAAAATAGGTGCTATTATTAGTTGTGGGATAGGTATTATATTGTTTAGTTCTAAAGAAGCTGGAAAAGCAATGGACATTTTTGCAAAGGTACTTGGTGTTGGGACATTGCTACTTGTAGCATATGTGGCATTTAGAACCCATCCTCCAGTTGGAGAGATGATTCTACGGACTGTTTCGCCAACCAAGGTTACATTCTTACCATTGTTAACTCTTGTCGGTGGAACAGTAGGTGGATATATATGTTTTTCAGGAGGACACAGACTAATAGACGCTGGCATTACAGGAGAGGGACATGTGAAAGAAATAACCAAAAGTTCAGTACTTGCTATATCATTAGCATCACTTATGAGGATACTTCTTTTCGCTGCAATTCTTGGAGTTGTTGTAAACATTGGAAAACCGCTTGGCAGCGTAAACCCTGCAGCAGAAGCATTTAGACTTGGAGCAGGTAATTTGGGCTATAAGTTGTTTGGAGTCATACTTTTTTCAGCTGGATTAACTGCAATGGTTGGGTCATCTTATACAACTTTGTCGTTCTTAAAAACACTTGCACCTGTTTTTTACAAACATACTTCAAAATGTATAATTGGATTTATTACTATATGTACGTTAGTGTTCCTAATAATAGGCAAGCCTGTAAAGTTACTTGTACTAGCAGGTTCATTAAATGGGTTGATTCTTCCAATTTCACTTGGAATAATACTTATTGCATCGACTAGAAAAAATATTGTGGGAAATTATAAACATTCAAAGTGGCTTATGTATTTGGGATATCTTGTTGTAGTATTAGCAGTAATTGCGGGTTACCAGTCAATGGGTGGAATAGTGGCATTATTTAAATAGGGGGTGAAAATACACTATGTATGAAAAAGTTAAGTATTTAATCGCCGGAGATAGAGCTTTAGTTGTGGAATTTGGAGATAAAATTGAAGAGCAGGTTAACTCAAAAATTAGAAGTCTTACAGTTGCAATTCAGCAGGAAGGTATTATAGGAATTAACGAGACTATTCCAACATACAGGTCACTTATGGTAATTTATGACCCTATGATAATGGAACTAGATGAACTTATAAGTGTTATAAAATCCATTATAGTAAAGATGCATGAATTAGAACTACCGGGTGCTAAAGTCATAGAAATACCAACACTATATGGTGGGGAGTATGGCCCTGATATTAAATTCGTGGCAGACCATAATAAAATATTAATTGATGAAGTTATAAAAATTCACACAGATAGGGAATATTTAATTTATATGATCGGGTTTACACCAGGGTTTCCGTACCTTGGAGGCATGAGTGATAAAATAGAGGCTCCTAGGCTTCAAAAACCTAGAACTAAAATACCAGTTGGAAGTGTAGGAATTGCAGGTAAACAGACAGGTATATATCCTGTAGAAAGTCCTGGAGGGTGGCAATTAATTGGTAGGACGCCTGTTAAATTGTATGATCCTTGTAGAAAGGACCCTGTTCTATTAAACGCGGGAGATTATATAAAATTTATATCAATTGATGAAAATGAATACAAAAATATTGAGGCTTTAGAAAAAGAAGGAAAGTATAAAGTAATTATAATAAGGAAGTAAGAAGGTGAGTATATGACAACAATGAAGATAATAAAGCCAGGTATGTATACTACCATTCAGGACATAGGTAGGTATAATTATCAAAAATCAGGTATGTCTGTTTCCGGTGCAATGGATCAATTTTCTCTAATAGTTGCTAATATTCTTGTTGGAAATAAAGATAGTGAAGCATGTTTAGAAACTACGCTTTTCGGTTTAAAGATAAAATTTGAGGGTGATGCTTTGATTGCTGTCACAGGAGCCAATCTTATGCCAAAGATAAATAACAAAGCTATAGACATGTGGTCTGGGGTTAAAGTGTTAGATGGTGATGAACTTTCCTTTGAAACTGCAAAAAGTGGGTGCAGGAGTTATATAGCAATAGCGCGTGGTATTGATGTACCAGAGGTTATGGGGAGCAAGTCTACATATGTAAAGGGTAAAGTAGGGGGTTTCCAGGGAAGGATGCTGAGGGCTGACGACGAAATTAAAATTGGAAGTGAAGGAAAAAATGATTTTACAAGTATTAAAAAGCTTCCAATTGAGTTAATACCATCATATAGCAAAGATAATGTTGTAAGAGTGGTAATGGGTCCCCAGGATGATTACTTTACCACCCAGGGTATAAATACATTTTTTGATTGTGAGTATCAAGTGACAAGTGAAGCTGATAGAATGGGATATCGATTATCTGGGTCAAAAGTTACACATATTACTATTGCAGATATTATATCTGATGGAATAACTATGGGGTCTGTTCAAATTCCAGGAGATGGTATGCCTATAATTATGATGGCTGACAGGCAAACTACTGGGGGATACACAAAAATTGCTACAATAATAACTCCGGATATAAACATAGTAGGACAGTTGAAACCTGGTGACTGTGTAAGGTTTAAGTTAATAGATATTCAGGAAGCTCATAGAATATATAAAAAATATATGAAAGACTTTGATTCGATTAGAGAAAGTGTGGCGAAAAAAGGGTGTACCACGATAACTGGTACAAAGCTAAAAGTAAAGGTAAACAATAAGGAATATGATGTGATTGTAGAGGAAATTAAATAATAGGGATAGCAATTATTTAAATCATAGCAAAGGAAGAATCACTAGAATTTAGGACAATAAATTCTAAGGAGGTATAAGCGTAGTGAATGCAATTAAAATAACTGAGACGGTACTTAGAGATGGCCAGCAATCCTTAATTGCTACGAGATTAAAAACGGGAGACATATTACCAATCTTAGAAAAAATGGATAAGGTAGGGTATTATTCAATGGAGGTGTGGGGAGGAGCAACTTTCGATTCATGTCTTCGTTTACTTAATGAAGATCCTTGGGAAAGACTAAGAAAGATACGAAAGGTTGTTAAAAATACTAAGCTTCAAATGCTCCTTCGAGGTCAAAATATTTTAGGGTACAGTCATTATGCAGATGATGTAGTAGAGAAATTTATTAAGAAGTCTATAGAAAATGGTATAGATATAATAAGAGTTTATGATGCCTTAAATGACACAAGAAATTTGGAAACTTCAATTAGAGTTATTAAAGAAGGCGGAGCACATTGTCAATGTTCAATATGTTATACAACTAGCCCAGTGCACACTTTAGAGTACTATGTTAAATTATCAATCAAATTAGAAAAATTAGGGGCACATTCAATTTGTATTAATGATATGGCGGGTATATTAACTCCATATTTTGCTTATGAATTAGTAAAAAGATTAAAGGATGCTGTAAAGATACCATTATGTTTACATTCTCATTGTACTAGTGGGATAGCTTCTATGACATATTTAAAGGCTGTTGAAGCAGGAGTAGATATTATTGACACTGCAATTTCTCCATTTTCAGAGGGCGCATCACAACCACCTACAGAGTCCATGGTTCTTACTTTAAAGGAGAATCCACGTGATCCTAAATTAGATATTAATTTATTAGGTGAAATAGCAGACTATTTTAGACCTATAAAAGAGAAATATAGAGAAAATGGGATACTAAATCCAAAGATTATGGATGTAGAGGCTAGAGCTATTATATATCAGGTTCCTGGAGGGATGTTATCGAACCTGTTATCACAGTTAAAGGCACAGGGGGTTGAATCTAAATATAAAGAAGTCCTTACAGAGGTATCTAGGATAAGAGAAGATTTAGGATTTCCACCTTTAATTACGCCTCTTATTCAAATGGTAGGAACTCAAGCAGTTTTTAATGTATTGTATGGAACCAGATATAAAATAATTCCAAAAGAATTAAAAGATTACGTTAAAGGACTTTATGGAAGTTCACCAACACCTATAAAAGATGAAATAAAGACAAAAATCATAGGTAATATGAAAATTGTAACTCAAAGACCGGCAAATCTAATGGAGCCCCAAATGAAAAAATATGAGAATGAAATTGGAGATTTGGCAACCTCTCCTGAGGATGTGTTATCCTATGCTTTATTTCCACGGATTTCAAAAAAATTCTTTGAGAAGAGGTTAAGTGATAATATAGAGAGCAACCTTTGTAAGAAAATAATAACGAATTGTGAGATTCAAGAAATAAATGAAATAGATAAAGAGGAGAGAATAGTGGTGGCACTTGTAGCATCTGCTATGGTAGCACGAGATAACCCAAATTGTGAATTTAGGATATCGAAAATCATAAGAATAAAATGATGAATATAATTTACCTAGGAAGGTGTTAATAATATGAGAAAATATAGGATAACCCTAAATGATAAAGTTTACGAGGTAGAAATAGAAGAGGTAAAAAAATCAACAGAGGAAGAAGAGGAAACTATAACACAAAATGGAAGCGTGACTAAATCAGTAGAACTTTTAGAATCTGAATGTTATGATACAATCCCAAAAGAATGAAACGCAGAAATTTATAAATATATGTGAGGAATAGAGTTATATATAATCTTTATTATAAAATTTCTTGCACATAAAAAATTTAAATGCTTCACAAATGTGCAAGTATGTATTATAATACACGTATTGAAATCATTTTAGAAAGAAGTGATTAATTTGTCAAAATGGGATGAAACAAGAATTTTGGTTAAAGTGTCACAACTCTATTATATAGAGGGGTTGACTCAGAGTGAAATATCTAACAAGCTAGGCATTTACAGAACTACTATAAGCAGACTTTTAAAAAAGGCAAAAGAGAACGGAATTGTAAATATTACTATAAAAAGTGATAATAATGAATGCTTTGAATTAGAAAAGGGTATGGAAAAAAGGTTTGGTTTGAAGGAGACATGTATAGTTCCGTCAGAATCAATGCAAACATATGAAACCAAAGTGCAAATGATTGGGTATGCTGCTGCAGAATATTTAAAAAGAATAGCTAAGGATGGCGATGTTATAGGATTTGCCTGGGGAACTACTTTAGCTTCATTGTCAAGAGAGCTAACAGATTGTAAAACAATATCTGCCAATATTGTTCCGTTAGTTGGAGGCTTTAGTGGTATGGATAATGAAAACCATGTATCAACTATAGTTTCTAAAGTGGCATTAGAATTTAGTGTAAAAGCGCATTACCTATATGTTCCTGCGATTACTTCTGATAAGGCAATAAAAGATGCAATAATGCAAGATGATAATTATACAAATATATCGCAATTGTGGAAAAAAGTGAATAAAGCTTTTGTAGGAATAGGATCACCACGTAAATCATCTAATTTAGTGTGGTCAAGTGAGTATAAGAGTAAAGATATAATAGGTTTAAAAAATAGTAATGCAGTTGGTGAAATATGTTCAAGGTTCTATGATATTCAAGGAAATATAATTAGCAGTGATTTAAACGATAGGACGATTGGTATAGAATTAGAAATGTTAAGGCATCTGGAATATTCTATTGCCGTAGCGGAAGGACAAGAGAAAGTTCCTTCAATTTTGAGTGCATTAAAAGGTAAATTTATTAATGTATTAATTACTACGGAAGAGACTGCTAGATTAATCATGGAACTTGATAATCAAATTAAGAGAGCATAGTATTAAACCTATTATTTCAATCCTAAATAAAGTCTTTCAATTTAATTATGATTGACAATTTAATAACAGTTGTGCATAATATTAGTATAAACATTTGTGCACGATAAGAATTATGTGCACAAATTAAGCGCTATCATAAAAAAAATATTTATTAGTATTGAGAATAATGGTACAAAAGGTTATTTTTTAATAAAACAAAGATAGTGTTAAAACAAAGATAGTGGTTACACTATCTATTTTTTTTAGGGAGGTATATTTATGAAGAACGAGTTATCTTTAAATCTATCAAAGGTATCATCTTTTCTGGAAGAACATGAAATTGATTATCTACAACCTATGGTGACAGAGGCACACAATATGCTACACAATAAAACAGGACAAGGAAATGATTTTTTAGGATGGATTGATCTTCCTGTAAGCTATAACAAAGAAGAATTTGTAAGAATAAAAGAAGCTGCAGAAAAAATAAGGAATGATTCAGATGTTCTTATAGTAATTGGAATTGGTGGTTCTTACTTAGGATCTAGGGCTGCTATTGAAATGTTATCTCATACATTCCATACTCATAATTCAAAAGATAAAAGAAAATCTCCAATCGTATACTTTGTTGGTAATAACTTAAGTTCAACGTATATGGTTGATTTGCTTGAAACTATTGAAGGAAAAGATATTTCGGTTAATGTTATATCAAAATCAGGAACTACAACTGAACCAGCTGTAGCTTTTAGAATTTTCAAAGATTATTTAGAAAATAAATATGGAAAAAAAGAAGCAAAACAAAGAATATATGCAACTACGGATAGAGCAAAGGGTGCATTGAAAATTCTTTCAGATGAAGAAGAATATGAAACTTTTGTTATTCCAGATGATGTTGGCGGAAGATTTACTGTTTTAACACCAGTTGGGTTACTCCCAATTGCAACAGCAGGTATAGATATAGGAGAAATTATGGAAGGTGCAGTAGCTTCAAGACAAGCATACAGTTCGCCAGAATTAGATAAAAATGATGCCTATAAATATGCAGTGACCAGAAATATTCTTTATCGTAAGGGTAAAACTACAGAGATATTAGTAAATTACGAACCGTGTTTGCATTATTTCGGGGAATGGTGGAAGCAATTATATGGTGAAAGTGAAGGTAAAGATGGAAAGGGAATATTCCCAGCAGCAGTGGATTTTTCAACAGATTTGCACTCTATGGGGCAATATATCCAAGAGGGATTAAGAAACATGTTTGAGACAGTAATTAATGTTAAAAATCCTAGAAAGAATATTATAATTAAAGAAAGTACTGAAAACATAGATGGACTAAATTTCCTAGCAGGAAATACAATGGATTATTTGAATAAAAAGGCATTCGAAGGTACTATTTTAGCACATGTTGATGGAGGTGTACCTAATATAGTTGTTAATATACCGGAATTAACTCCTTACTATTTTGGTTATTTAGTTTATTTCTTTGAAAAGGCTTGTGGTATTAGCGGTTATTTATCAGGTATAAACCCATTTAATCAACCCGGAGTTGAAGCATATAAAAAAAATATGTTCGCACTGCTTGGAAAACCTGGTTACGAGTTATTGAAAGAGGAATTAGAAAAGAGATTAGGATAATAGTAAAAACTAAACTTATCATAAAAGATGAATCATTTAATGCACTGAAAAGAAATTAGAGTGGTTATTGATGAAGAATACGTGAAAGAACGACCTATGAAACTGGGTGGTTCTTTTTGTTGTGTCCAAAATTAATCTATATAACTTTAAATTAAGTGCTTACACTAACTAACCCGTCTTAAAATTTTTCACAATTAACTTATTGCAAGTATTTCAAAAAGGCTATTGAAAAAAAATTCAAAAGGATATATAATACTTATATGGAGCTTACACATATATTCACACATTGCACAAATGTGATGAAAATATTGATAATATTTAAATTTGACAATATAAGTATAGGGGGAGTAAAAGTTATGGAGAAATCGTGGTTAGAATTAGAAGGTAGGGTAGTAATTGTTACAGGTGGAGCATCTGGAATAGGTAAAGCTGTTGTTCAAGAATTTTTAAATAATGGAGCAAATGTAGTTGTGGGAGATATGAATTCAATTGAACCTAAATTTGAGATGAAAAATAACAGTGGAAAGATGTTATATGTAAAGACAGATGTATCAAGTGCTAACAGTGTTAAGGAAATGGTAAAAAAAGCAAAAGTAGTATTTGGTAATATTGATATATTAGTAAATAACGCTGGAATTAATATACCCAGGTTGCTTGTGGACTCTAAAGAGGCATACAGTAAATATGAATTAGATGAAGTCATCTTCGATAAAATAGTAAACGTTAACCAAAAGGGAGTGTTTTATTGTACCCAAGCGGTAGTTAGAGAGATGCTTAAAGTCGGCACTGGTGTAATAATAAATATGTCATCTGAAAGTGGACTTGAGGGATCTGAAGGACAAAGTATTTACGCCGCAACGAAAAATGCTGTTAACTCTTTTACTCGATCTTGGGCAAAGGAATTAGGCAAAAAAGGAATTAGAGTTGTTGGAGTGGCTCCAGGGATTTTAGAAGCAACGGGACTTAGAACAATTGAATATGAAACTGCATTAGCTTACACTCGTGGGATTACTGTAGAAGGTTTAAGAGCAGGATATAGTAAAACTTCCACAACACCTCTTGGAAGATCAGGGAAATTGACCGAAGTTGCAAATATGGTTTGCTTTATTGCATCAGATAGGGCAAATTATGTTGATGGAGTAACGTATAATGTAGCAGGTGGCAAATCAAGAGGGTAAAAGTTATAATGTATATAAGTTATAATCGATGATTTATCTAGTCTTATTAAAAAAATATGTTATAGATTTAACAGTAAGGGGAAGATAATAATCTTGTATTTTTCCCTTAATAAAAAAAGCGAAAATCACTATTGTAAAATATTATAATAGATTGTATAATAAAATCATATAAAACACAAATGACACTAAACATCACAAATGTGCAGTTATATGATATAATAAAAAACTTACTATAGTAGATATTAAATAAAGTAAACGTTTTATTAAAATTTCAGATTGTATTTATTAAAAAAGAAAGGAGGTTAAAAATGCTTTTAACTTTAGTTATATTTATAGGCTCGGCATGGATAGCACAAGCTATGTTTAGCTATTTTCAAATGAAAAATTTTAATGCTGAATTTATAAGGTTGCGTAGGAAAGGAAAAGTAGCTATCGGTAAGATAAGGGGGAAAATAAGTGCAGGTACAATTGTATTGATTTGTATTGATGATAACTTGGAAATTACGGAGGCTAAAATAATGACAGGGATAACAGTATTTGCAAAGCTTAAGTCGTTTAAAGAAATTGAACATGAAAATTTACTTAACATAAATGAGAAAATAATAGATAAAATGAATCCTAGAAAAAGGAAAGCTGTTAAAAATGCTGTTAAAAATTATTGCTCATTTAAGGAGGTGATTAGTTAAGGTTTCAACAAAAAAATAATAAAGAGGTGTTATTATGGACTTATTAACAAATCTAGCAACGGGGTTTATTGGACTTTTTAATGCAGGCGGCAAGGTATTTGTATCATGGGTTACTGGCATAGTTCCAACACTTATAATGTTGCTTGTGGCTATGAATGCGATTATTAAATTTGTTGGAGAAGAAAGAGTAGAAAAATTGTTTAAAAAACTTGGAGGAAATCCAATTAGTAGATATTTAATTTTACCTGTAATAGGAACATTCTTTTTCTGTAATCCTATGACTTTATCATTAGGAAAGTTTTTACCTGAAAAATACAAACCAAGTTATTATGCTGCAGCTTCATTTTCATGTCATACAATGAATGGATTATTTCCACACATAGATCCAGGTGAATTATTTGTATTTTTAGGTATAGCAAATGGAATCACAAAATTAGGACTACCCACAGTAGATCTAGCTATGAGGTATTTCTTAGTAGGAATTGTTACAAATTTCTTTAGAGGATGGATAACAGATTTTACAACATCATTTGTTGCAAAACAACAAGGAGTAGCACTAGGTCAAAAAGTCGCAGAACAACAAGAGATACAAGCTGTTTTATAGTATATGTATAATAGATGATTGCAAAACTATTCAAGAACATTAGACAAATAATGGATGAAGATTCTCCTGATTTATAGCGAACTTAATAATCCTTAATTTAACTATAAAAAATGACTATGCTATTAAAGATTTTA
>Ga0209123_1003620_pt1 | contig 11376 bp, 5 predicted proteins | sample BarGraIncu00431A_FD_184500 | JGI IMG/M metagenome (GOLD analysis project Ga0209123, IMG submission 184500) | Arctic peat soil microbial communities from Barrow, Alaska, USA - Barrow Graham LP Incubations 004-31A (SPAdes) (version 2) | ecosystem: Environmental > Terrestrial > Soil > Wetlands >...
TTATATGGTTTCCGATGCTTCAGTACACGATTCAAAGGTTCTGGATATGCTGCTTACGGAAGAAGATGAAAATCAACCACTTTATGCCGACAGTGCATATACCGGAGCCAAACAGGAACAGGTAATAGTAGATCACAAAATGAGCAATCAAGTATGCGAAAAAGGATACCGCAATAACCCGTTAACTACTGAACAACAAACTAATAACAGAATAAAGTCAAAAATAAGAGCACGAGTAGAGCACGTTTTCGGCTTCATGGAGCAAAGCATGAGAGGATTGTATATCTGGTCTGTCGGATTACCCAGGGCAACAGGTATTTTAGTGCTAATTAATTTGACATACAATATTTTCAGATACGAACAATTGATCAGAAGAACTGCTTAAAAGCTGTAAAACAAATATATAAGCGAGCGGCAATTGAAGGAATCAGATAATTTTTGTCCATAAAAGACCAAAAAATAGTTCTTCTCATTGCAGTCTGAAGATTGTATAAAATACAGAATGATCAAATTACGGTTTGGTCAGAAGAATTTGAATGAAGAATATTAAAAAAACGAATTTTTAGAAGCTCCCTTAAAATAGTTAACTTTGCGAAAAGTAATCATTATAAAAAGTGCATAGTACAATTTAACAAAAAGGACATGAATAAACCTGGCGAGTTCCACACGGGACTCAAAATATGTTCAATGCACAATATAATTAAATCTTTGCGTGTGAATTATAGATTCAAATAGATTTTCACCTGAACAAATGAATCAGCTACCAAACCTTTTAATCGTTGACGATACTGAGCTAAATTTAGTTTTACTTGAGGCCGTTATAAGAAAAGTTAGAGTCAATTTAATTAAGGCCAACAGTGGTCAGGAAGCCCTTGAAAAAACCCTCGGAGTTGAACTTGCACTTGCGATAATCGATGTCAGAATGCCATTCATGGATGGTCTTGAATTGGCCAGAAAATTAAATGAAATCCGGAAAGATTCGAAGGTGCCCATTATTTTTCTCACAGCAAACTATGACCGTGATGCTACTGAAGGGTATGATTCAGGTGCGGTGGATTATATCCAAAAACCTTTTAACAGTCGAATTCTGCTCAGTAAAATCAAGGTGTTCATTGATCTTTTTAATCAGAAACAGATAATAATCACGAATGTAGAACTTCTGAAAAAATCGGATGATGAATTAAGCCGGACCAATGAAGTCCTCAGGAAGCGGGAAGAAAAACTTCAGCAGCAGCAATTGTTCAACAAAGCCCTGTTGGACAGCATCCCAGGTATATTTTACCTTTATACTTATCCGGAACTAAGGATGGTAACATGGAACAAACAACATGAAACTCTTTTTGGCTTTGAGCATGAAGAGATGGAAGGACGCCATGTTCTGGAATGGCATTTGCCGGAAAACCATAATGCAGTTTTAAATTCGTTGGATGGTTTTATGGATACTGGTCAGGCTGGGATTGAAACATACCTGTTGGCAAAAGATGGACATTCGATCCCGTTCCTACTTACAGCAGTTAAATTCGAGAGCCAGGGACAAAATTATTTGATTGGTGTTGGCACCGATGTAAGCGAGCAAAAGCAAGCAGAAGTGGAGTTGCGCGACAGTAAAACGATCCTGACCAAAGCACAACAAATAGCTCATGTGGGTAGTTGGGAGTACGATTACAAAAGCGACCGGATGAAGTGTTCGGATGAAACCTTTCGGATCTTCGGATTTCAACCGGGAGAGGTAGAGCCAACTCTTGGTTTGTTTTATAAAATGGTTCATCGGGATGATTTTCAACTATTAATGGATAGAATTGAAGATGTGAGAAAGTTACATATCCCCTTAAATATCGACCTGCGAATACTCTATTCCAATGGAGAGCAAAGATTTATACATGAACAGGCAGAAATGACTTTTGAATCAGACGGTGTACCTGCTAAATGGATTGGAACGGTACATGATATTACCCAAAGAAAAAGAACCGAAGAGGAACTCCAACAGTCTTTGGAGCGACTGCATCAATTGTCTAAACACATCGAACAAGCCAGAGAGAATGAAAGATTAAACATTGCAAGAGATTTACATGATGATTTGGGGCAGGCACTTACTGCGGTGAAAATTGATTTGGGAATAATCAAACAAAATGTTTCAGACGATGTGGTGATTCAAAAAATCAATAAGACATCAGCTCTTGTTGGCGAAACAATTAAGACTGTACAGCGGCTTACCTCCCAGTTAAGACCTGAGATTATCGAAGATCTTGGTCTTCATGCAGCGATAAAATGGTACTCCAAGGAATTTGAACAACGAAACGGAATCGAAATTTTTCTGGAAATGGATTCCGGGATATCAGTTTCTCTTGATGATTCTCTTACCCTCTTCCGGATCATGCAGGAATCTCTTACAAATATTGCCAGGCATTCAAAAGCTAATCATATTGATATCAAGCTAATTGAAGAAGATGGTTTAATTAATTTCAGGATTTCTGATAATGGAGTGGGAATCACTGAAATCGAAATAAATTCGAAAAAATCATTTGGGATTATTGGTATGAAGGAAAGAGCCTCCTCATTAGCTGGCACCTGTGATATTTACAGCGAAAATGGCAATGGAACTATAATAAACCTTATCTTTCCATTAAATAAAATGAACGTATGAAGGTATTAATTTGTGATGATCACAAAATCGTTCGCGATGGTCTCAGGCAAATACTTCAGCAACTTCATGGAGTAACTTTAATCAGTGAAGCTGGTGATGGCAACGAGGCGCTTAACCTATTGAAAAACAATATTTTCAACATCCTGCTACTCGACATTTCACTTCCTGACATGAGTGGACTGGAGGTTCTTCAACTTGTCAAAGAAAGGTGGCCGTCAGTAAATGTACTGATGCTTAGCATGCTTCCTCAGGAACAATACGCCATACGTGCACTTAAACTTAAAGCTTCGGGTTATCTGACTAAAAATACCGCTTCGGAAGAATTGCTGCTTGCCGTAAAAAAAGTGTCAGAGGGTGGAAAATACATTTCCCAATCACTCGCTGAAAGTCTGGCAATTAATCTTGACAAAGATGACTACCAGCAAAAACACCATATTCTGTCAACCCGTGAATTCGAGATTATGATCAAAATTGCAAATGGAAAATCTCTTCAGGAAATCGGAAATGAACTCTTTATCTCAGTTAAAACAGTAAGTACCTACAGAAGCCGAATTATGGAGAAAATGGAACTGAGCAGAAATACTGAACTCGCCAGGTATTGTATTGAAAATAAGCTGATATAGTTTTTTATTACCTCTTTCCGAAATCTTCTGGATTGACTTTCGACAAAATACTGGTTTGTTCCTTTGAAATAGCGAATCCTGAATTAGCTTGAAAATGCGTCATTCACCATATAGCAGTCAGGTTTTTTTAGTTTCAAACATTGAACCGCTAATTGTTTACTTCCCTATCTTTTATTAGTTGTTTATGTTATTCCATGTAGGAATTTTCCTACATGAATTTCGTCATTTTCCTACAAGCCAATTAATATTGATGCAATAAATTAGCCAAGTCAGAAAAACTGATTTATTATGAGGGTAGTTATAGCAGACGATTCAGCGTTAATTCGTGAGAGATTGCAGGAGATGTTAAGTATTTCCGGGAAAGTAGAGCTGGTTGGTTCGTTTGATAACGGAACCGATACCCTTGATGCCTTGCGAAATCTGAAACCTGATTTGGCTATTGTTGACATTAAAATGCCCGGACTGAGCGGTCTGGAAGTTTTAACCGAAATCCGCAAAGAAGACAAAACCCTCAAATTCATCATCCTCACTTTACACTCATCCGATTACTACCGGCAGATGGCTCTGGAAGCCGGAGCCGATTATTTCTTTTCGAAAGTGGATGATTTTGAAAAAGTAGCGAAGGTGATAGACGAAGGGGGGGCCATAATTAAAGTAATTGACTGGTAATTAATACTTTAAAGATACAAATCCTAGTGGTTTTAACCTAATAAATAATCAGTTATTTTACTGTATTTCAGGCAAATAACTAAGTTTTGAACGAAGCATTGTAAAAGATACGGATCTATAAATAGCGGATGTTGAATGGTGTAAAAACAGTGCCCTTTAAAGTGCCTGTAATTTACTGGATTAATCGCAATTACGAAGAGCTGATTCAAACAAACAGAGTTTTGGAGAATTTTTTTGAAACCCAGGCAGAGATTAAAAATAATACAACATATATAACTATTTCCTAAAATTAAATTCCAAGATGAGCCAGATTAAAATGGGGGTAATCCCTTTTGTGTTTTCATTATTGATGAGCCTCACAGCTGCCGGACAGTCGTTACCGACCGGACAGGAAGTGCGGTATAATCCGATCTCGACAGCGGTCCCGTTTCTTACCATTACCCCCGATTCGCGGTCAGGTGCTATGGGTGATGCGGGTGCGGCCATTTCGCCCGATGCCAATTCGCAATACTTTAATCCATCTAAATATGCCTTTACAGAGGGGAAATATGGCCTCGCTTTGTCTTTTACCCCTTGGTTACGGGAACTCGTAAACGATGTCAACATGGCTTACCTCTCGGGGTATTACCGCCTCGACAACAACCAGGTATTCGGATCTTCACTGCGCTATTTCTCCATGGGTGATATAACGCTCACGGGTATGGATCAGGCCACCATTGGAACTGTAAGGCCCAATGAATTTGCTTTTGATGTGAGCTATTCACGGAAATTATCCGACAAATTATCGGGAGGAGTAGCGCTGCGCTATATCCATTCGAATCTCTCCGGCGGCATTGGAGTCGAAAACTACTCGGCAGGCAACGCTGTTTCAACCGATGTCTCGTTCTATTACACCACCCCGCTGGGAGGTGAAGGGACCACAAAATCGATCTCCGCAGGGGTCAATTTTTCAAATATCGGGTCAAAAATTTCATACGACCAGGGATCGAATAAGGAATATATACCGGCTAATATGCGGATGGGAACGACTTTTTCGAACCAGGTGGATGATTACAATGCCTTTAGCGTGTCGCTTGATGTGAACAAATTGCTCGTACCCACCCCATCCGCGGGAATCACCTACGGAACAGACGGGGAGGTGATTGTCCTTCCCGACAACAGTTCCAATAAATCGGTCATCAGCTCTGTCTTCAGTTCATTTTCCGATGCCCCCGGTGGGTTGAAGGAAGAGCTGCAGGAGTTTACCCTTTCGATGGGCGCAGAATATTGGTACCAGAAGCAATTTGCGTTGAGAACAGGCTATTTTAATGAGGCTCAGAACAAAGGAAACCGGAAATTTTTCACGGCAGGAGTGGGCGTAAAAATGAATATTGCCGCGATTGACATTTCATACATCATACCGGTTCAGCGCAATAATCCGCTGGCCAACACGATCCGGTTTACCGTATTGTTCAATGTCGATTCGTTTCTCAAAAAGAGAGATCCCATAACCGGATACGACCAAACCGCACCTTTAAAAATACGCAAATGAAAACTAACGATATGAAACATCTTTTACTTTCCGTTTTAGTAGCCGTTGCTTTGCTGCTTGGCAGCACAACAACAAGTTTGGCAGGTGGTACTAATCCACCAACCTTTAGTACTACGCCTTCCGTTACTTCGGTGAATTATGGCACGGAATATTCTTGCAGTTTTTCGGCCACCAAGGAGGGTGCCCTAGAAACTACGCTGACAGCACCAACACTAACAGCTTGGCTCACTTTTAGTACGAACGGAGAGAGTAAAGCTAATCTGTTTGGCAATGTTCCTGCAGGAGTCTCTTTATGTGGTGTTGCAGGAGACAACGATGGAAATATCTATGCTATGAGAAATGATCAAGCACAGATACTAAAAAAATGTATTGATTTACCGGAACTGCAATCTTACCTTATGACGGACTCAGAAGGGAAGATTCAGCAATTATGTATTAATTATTGGCATCCTATGATGTTTCCAACAGATTTAGGTTTAACTAAGGGCGGGAAAAGCATAATTTACAAGGAAATGTCAATTGATGCTCAGAGGGCAGGAGATCCATTTATTCTTTTTAATGCATTCGTCATTACTGGTGAAGTAGCAAAAGTTGATTTTGAGTATCACTTTGTAACAAATAATAGTTCCAAATTACTACAAGTACATCTTGATTTCATAAAGATTGATAATGACTGGAATATCTCAAAAACATCTTTAACTAACCAATAACTAAAATCTACAGATATGAAAATAAAAATATTGCTGTCGATATGTTTTTCTATTTTAGGCATATCAAGTGCATACAGTCAATGTACATCAGAAAAGGGATATTATGATTTCCCTTTTACCCAAAGTGGACTTACGGTAACTGCTTCTGGAACGGGTGGATATACATATTATCCAGATGCTTACACTTCATGTGGAGTTGATACAAAGTCTCAAAGTGTGTACATCGGACAAACTGCTTCTACCTTTACAAATGCATTCTCTCAGCCGGTAAACGATATGGTTTATAATGTCACAGCTGCGGGGGATGGTGAAGTAATAACTGTTACTGTTAATAATGGAACACCATCTATAACCTATGTATCTGGAACCTGTCCTGAAGCTATGATAATTTCTGGGAATGTAATTACCATGGCTCCTGGTACAATTAATCACGGTGGCAGAATAAAAGTTCACTCAACTTCAAACTTCACATCTGTAAGTTTTTCGCATAATGGTGCTGCTGCAGGATGTTTGATGACAATGTGTTTTGATGCAGTTTTTGCCTCAATTAGTGGTGCAACTATTTCAACAACTGCAATTACATCAATCACTACGACAACGGCCTCGTCAGGAGGTAATGTTACAGCTGATGGAGGTGCAACTGTTACAGCAAAGGGAATATGCTGGAACACGACCGGCACACCAACAATTTCAAACAGTAAAACAACAGATGGTACAGGAACCGGAAGTTTTACTAGTTCTCTGACGGGTCTCACTGTTGGTACTACTTATTATGTCAGAGCCTACGCAACTAATGCAATAGGTACAAACTATGGAACAGAACAAAGTTTTACTGCAAATTTAACTTATTGTACGCCTCCTGCTTCAACAAATGGAAGCACTACTATGTGGATATCCAATGTATCCACGACAGGGGGAATAACGAATATTACAAATCCCAGTGGAAATGAAAGTACTTGTTTTGCTGATTACAGTGCAACTAAATCTGTATCACAAGCACAGGGTGGTTCAGTAACCATGAGTTTTACATATGGTGGAGTTGTCTTATACTTTGCTGTATGGATTGATTATAATGATAATGGAATCTTTGCATCAACCGAAAAAGTTATTGCGTATTCTCAATTCCCTACTCCCGTAAGTTTCTCCGTACCTTTTGGGGCAAAAGTGGGTTCGCATCGGATGCGGGTAAGAGGAGAATACAATGGTAATGGGATCCCTACAGATCCATGTACTGTTTTACAATATGGTGAAACGGAAGATTATACTTTCACAGTTGTAGCAGCTTCTACCGTAGCAACCTTGTCTGCATTAACCATTAGTTCGGGCACTCTTTCGCCTACTTTTGCTACAGCTACAACTGCTTATACATCCAGTGTAACAAACGCAACCAGTACATTAACCGTCACGCCAACCAAAACCGATGCTAATTCAACCATTCAGGTTCAGGTAAATAGTGGTGGCTACACAGCTGTAACCAGTGGTAGTGCCTCAGGTTCGTTAGCATTGAATGTTGGCAGCAATACCATAAACGTAAAAGTTACAGCACAAGATGGGACAACCACCGGCATTTATACTATCACGGTTACCAGAGCGGCTTCTACCGTTGCGACCTTATCTGCATTAACCAGTAGTTCGGGTATTCTTTCTCCTACTTTTGCTACAGCTACAACTGCTTATACAACCAGTGTATCAAACGCAACCGGTTCATTAACCGTTACAGCAACCAAAACCGATGCTAATTCAACCATTCAGGTTCAGGTAAATAGTGGTGGTTACAGCACTGTAACCAGTGGTAGTGCCTCAGGTTCGTTAGCATTGAATGTTGGTAGTAATACCATAAATGTGAATGTTACAGCACAAGATGGGACAACTACGAACATTTATACCATCACGGTTACCAGAGCAGCTTTACCTACTGTTTCAGGTATTTCACCAACAAGCGGACCAGCTACCGGAGGTACTTCAGTAGTGATAACCGGAACAAACCTAACCGCTGCTTCGGCAGTGAAATTTGGTTCTACCAATGCTACAAGCTTTACGGTTAACTCGGCTACTCAAATTACAGCGACTTCACCTGTAGGTTCTGCCGGAACAGTGGATATTACAGTCACTACTGTCGGAGGAACAAGTGCAACAAGTAGTGCCGATCAGTTTACATATATTGGTATCCCTACTGTTTCAGGTATTTCACCAACAGGCGGACCAATTGCCGGCGGTACTTCAGTAATCATTACCGGAACATACCTAACCGCAACTTCGGCAGTAAAATTTGGTTCTACCAATGCTACCAGCTATACAGTTAACTCGGCTACTCAAATTACAGCTACCTCACCTGCAGGTTCTTCCGGAACAGTGGATATTACTGTCACTACTTCCGTCGGAACAAGTGTAACCAATAGCAGCGATCAGTTTAGTTATGTAGGTCCTCCAACATTTAATACAACGCCTACTGTTACTACGGTGGATTATGGAACGCCATATTCATATGGTGCAACAGCAACCGTAGAAGGTGATTTACCAACAACCATTACAGCTTCTACGCTTCCTGCCTGGTTGACCTTTAGTACCGGCGGACAAAGCAAAGCATCATTGTTTGGAAATATTCCATCAGGAGTAAATATAGGCGGAGTAGCCGGAGACAGCAACGGTAATATCTTTGCAATTACATTTGACGGAACTACAATTTACGAAATACTCCCCGATGGCACTACAAGCGTATGGAGAAGTGGATTAATTTCTGGTAGTGCATATGCACTACATATTTGCGATGGATATATTTATATTCCCAGGCATAGTAACTATACAAATTCACTTACACGTATACCACTAAGTAATCCTGCGGCAACAGAAGAAACATTCGCCACAACTAATGGTGGTGTACTTTCCCTTACCGATAACGGTGGTTATATTTATGCTGCTGACTATTCAACTGGCGAAATCTATAAGATTGACAAAACAACCGGAGCCAAACAGGTATTATTGAATAATTCAAATGGAATAGCATCTAATGGTCCATTTGGATTAGTTTTCGATGCCGCCGGAAATTTATTTATAGTACACTATAGCACTGGGAATATTTTTAAATACAATGGTTCAACTGTCACTACCATTCTTACGGGATTAACACGTCCAAGTTCAATACGAACAGATAAAGATGGTAATTTTTATATATCTTTTGAAAGTGGAGGAGTTCGAAAATATAAACCGGATTTTAGTAGTTATGCAGTTGTGTCTAATTCAGCGACCGATGGGGTATATTCTCTATCACTTACGGCGAATGGGTCATTGGTGTATGCAATTTTCAATACCAATCAAGTATATCGCTTACAAACCGGAGCTATAATTCAGGGCACACCGGCTAAGACGAATATAGGCGATTGGCCTGTAGTACTCAGAGCAACCAATACTTCTGGCTCTACCGATCAAAGCTTTACTATTTCAGTTGTGGATAGAGTCGGTCCGGTGATTACAGCATACAACAGCCCTGCAAATAATACTACCGGAGTTGCTTTTCAGCCTACTTTAAGTCTTACTTTCGATGAAGCACTAACCTTAGGTTCAACCGGTACATTAAGTCTTTACAACGGTGCTGCCCTTATAAAATCTTACGATCTGTCGGTGCCTGCCGATAAAGCATTGTTTACGCTTTCGCCGGATAATTTGACACTAAGCGTAACACTGAACCAAAACCTTCCGGTCAATACGCTCGTAACAGTTGGAATAGGTGCAGGCTTTGTAGTGGATCAATATGGCAACAACTTTTTAGGATTTGCTGCATCATCCAATACATGGAAGTTTACTACGCTGAATAATGTAGCTGCAACGGTTACTACTCAAGCAGTAACAGCTATTACACCAACAACAGCAACAGGCAATGGAAATGTTACCAATTTGGGAGTTCCTAATCCAACACAATATGGAGTTGTTTGGAGTACATCGACTAATCCGACTGTAGCATTAACAACTAAAACGGCACAGGGTGCAATCGCTGCAACCGGAGCATTTATCAGCTCGATAACAGGACTTTCAGCCAATACCACGTACTATGTAAAGGCGTATGCGACCAATGCGGCAGGCACTTCTTACGGAGCAGAGGTTAGCTTTACAACACTACCAATAGCACCAACTGTTACTACACAGGCTGTAAGCAGTATTGCTTCTACAACAGCCACCGGGAACGGGAACATCACCAATCTGGGTGTACCCAATCCAACACAATATGGAATCATTTGGAGTATATCGACTAATCCGACTGTGGCATTAACCACTAAAACGGCACAGGGTGCAATCGCTGCAACCGGAGCATTTATCAGCTCGATAACAGGGCTTTCAGCCAATACAACATACTATGTAAAAGCGTATGCGACCAATGCGGCAGGCACTTCCTACGGAGCAGAGGTTAGCTTTACAACACTACCAATAGCACCAACTGTTACTACACAGGCTGTAAGCAGTATTGCTTCTACAACAGCCACCGGGAACGGGAACATCACCGATCTGGGTGTACCCAATCCAACACAATATGGAATCATTTGGAGTACATCGACTAATCCGACTGTGGCATTAACCACCAAAACGGCACAGGGTGCAATTGCTGCAACCGGAGCATTTATCAGCTCAATAACAGGGCTTTCAGCCAATACAACATACTATGTAAAAGCGTATGCGACCAATAGTGCAGGAACAGCTTATGGAAATGAAGTTATATTTACTACACTGTATGCATCTCAAAGTATTACTTTCGGAGCTTTGACCAATAAAACGTATGGAGATGCAGATTATAATCCGGGAGCAACTTCGGCCACATCGGGAATTAATCCTGTTACTTATTCAAGTTCAAATGAAGCTGTAGCAACAATTGTATCAGGTCAGATTCATATTGTAGGTGCTGGAACAACAAATATTACGGCTAAACAAGCAGGAAATACAACTTATAATGCTGCAACGGATGTTACCCAACAACTCATTGTAACCAAAGCCATACTGACAGCAACAGCTAATGCCCAAACCAAAGTATATGGCGCAGCCAATCCAACACTGACTTTTGTTTATAGTGGCTGGGTGAACGGAGTTGAAGCAATCGATGTTGCACCGACTATCACAACAACTGTCGACGGAACAACAGCTGCTGGAACATCGACCGGTGTGATTACATTAACGGGCGGTTCTGACAATAATTATACCTTCAGCTATGTTCCT
>Ga0209123_1003622_pt1 | contig 11374 bp, 8 predicted proteins | sample BarGraIncu00431A_FD_184500 | JGI IMG/M metagenome (GOLD analysis project Ga0209123, IMG submission 184500) | Arctic peat soil microbial communities from Barrow, Alaska, USA - Barrow Graham LP Incubations 004-31A (SPAdes) (version 2) | ecosystem: Environmental > Terrestrial > Soil > Wetlands >...
TAACTTTCGCTTCGATCTTTTAACAAAATCAATCCATCTTGTTATGTTTCCACTACCTCGTTTTATCATAGCACGAAAAATCTGCACCAACTTCCTGACTATTTGAAGTTCCGGTAAGTTTTCAATTAATGTTTTCATACAACTTTTTTCATCGGGATCTTCAATATCTGACATTGATCCTCCGATATATTTGGCTAATTTTCTGGAATTTAATGGTTTGACATATGGTGTCATTTTCTGCTGAATCTCGATGTTATCAAGTGTAGTAAGACCATACTCCAACCTTAATTTATTGATGTAATCGAAGGCTTGGGTGCGGCCACCATTATAACCAAGCTCAAGAATTTCATCAAATATGTCTTTCTTTTTATAACCTTCTATATTTAGCCGGGACAAAATATAACCTGAAAATAGATTAATGTTGACAGATCTTGGGTGAATCCTGGGGGACAAGGTTTCTTGAATGAAATAGGATCGTACCGTATTACGACTGATTTTTAAAATTGTTGCAATCCTTTTTATGGGAGTTCCTTTCGATTGCAATTCTTTGACTTTGTTAAAGGTGTCTATTCGCTGATCAACCTGGATCTCTTTTGATTCTGAGGCAGCTTGCACCGAAAGGTGGTCTTTAAAATCCCTACTTTTACACGGATCTTCATTGGCAGATAATGATAATATTTCGTCTGTTTTATCTGTTATTACCTTACGTATTTCCTTGTTGATACTTTTAAAGTATTTATCCAGCGCATCAGAAAGGTTCATTAGCAAGTGGAATCGATCAGCGACTTTGAATAGCATCCGGACAAATTTCATTAATTGCTGAAGAATATGCTCCAGACCGATCCCGTGTGATAATCTTAATTGCAGGATATTTTTTTAGCCATTCTTTTAGGTTTGCACTATCTCTTGAAGATAAGAGATCAATTGGTCTGGAAGTTTCCATATCGATCAAAACAGTTCCATAATTTACTCCTTTACGAAATGCCCAATCGTCAACTCCAAGGATGACAGGTTGTTTTATTACAGGAAGTTCTTGTTTAAATGCAATCCGAGTGACTGTAGAACTACTAACAGGAAGGAATAGTTGTTTTGATAACTGACTGCCAAGTTTTCCTGTAAGCTCAATAGACAATGAATCCAGTACTTGCGATGCCCGGAGAGTCCTTCTGGAGTATCTATTGGTGTGAATTGTCTGTTCAGAAAATACTTTACGTGTGCACTTTTGATTTTTGCACTTAAATTTTCTTGTTATTAAGACGAGCACTGTAGTATTTTTAAATGCAGGTAGATCGGATAATCTGCGATGGTAATAGTCATGAACATAAGTGCTAAAATGGCCACAGATAGGGCATTGGGATCGTCTGGACTTGATTGAAGCAAAAATCATGATTTTGCCATTTTTATATTCAATGTTTTTAATGCAAAATTTGGGCAGGCAAATAAGGTTATTTATTCTCATATGTAATTGATGTTAAATTACTTAAAGATAATAAATGCCAACCTGATTACAAAGAAAACATTGATTTATTTTACTGATTATCTGCGATTTAACGCATTTTATATGTGAAATTTATCTTCCCCAAATGTGACGAAGAACCCTTCCTGGTTGAAATATACACATACGGACTTATCTGCCTGGCTACCTAAGTACCTGCTTGCTTACATTTGTCCGCAGGGATGTAAGTTGGTACGGAAATACGTTGGGATGTAGGTGTGTTGATATGTTGTTACATCCTTACGTTTGTCCGTTTTTACCTGTTTCCGCACATTGGTTTATCCGTATTGTTCTACCTGCATACCTGGGCAGATATTTCCGTTTGTCTGTCCCTGTATCTGTGCATAAATAAGACCGTATTGTCGTACCTGCAAACATCCCTACGTGTGTACCGACGTTGCAAATAAACAGCTTTCAGACAGCCTGCTTTTACATTTCAAGGGTTTGACGATAAGTGGCACCGATTTGATCATTTGTGGCATAATGCGCTACTGCGTTAGTGTTTGGCTGGCCCGTTACCTTTGTGTCGGGAAGCATACGGTGCATTGAAAATGCCTTTATCCGTTCAGACAACTTTTATGATCTGTCAGTAAAAGGCAGATTTTATTTGCGCCGGACAAATAGCAAGCTGTGTTTCGGGTTACCCGAAACCATTCCGGTAACCCGGAACTGCTTACCCCACCGGGGGTAAAGCAACCTCCGAAGTCGGTTGCTTTTTGAAGGATTAAAGGCAGGATTAAACCCTGCGCCGGATGCTTTGCCGTAAATACTTCAAATGATATGGAAGAGGAAAAGAAAATATCCCGTAAACGGGGAAAAGGAGGGCGCCCGCAGGAGGATGACCCGGCTACACATTTCATAATGGTGCGCTTTACCAATACGGAGAATGCGCGGTTCCTGTCACTGTTCGAGCAATCGGGTATGCACGCCAAGGCGCTTTTTATCAAAGCCCGGGTGTTCGATCAAACGTTCCGTGTGGTGAAAACAGACCGTGCCGCTCTTGAATATGTGACCAAACTGACATCATTTTACGTACAATACCGTGCGCTGGGTGTCAACTATAACCAGGTGGTAAAGGAGCTTCATTCACATTTCTCGGAGAAAAAAACGCTGGCATTGTTGTATAGATTGGAAAGTATTACAAGGGAACTGGTGGTACTGAGCGAACAAATTGTGCAGTTGTCACAGGATTTTAGAGAGAATTTTATGATAAAATAAATCAGGGAACAATCATCCATAATCAACAAAAATTGAAAAATGATAGCCAAAATAAACACCGGGAATAGCCTTTACGGTGCGCTGGCTTACAACCAGGAGAAAGTGGACGAAGGATTGGGAAAAATCCTTGCCACAAACCTTGTCTGTGAGCCGATGGATGCACGCTTCAGTGTGCCGGACTGTGCCGCAGATTTTGCACGCTGTTTGCCATCGTCGGAACACCTGCCCACTAAAAAGCCGGTGATACATATTTCACTTAACCCGCATCCCGACGATAAATTGACCGACAACCAACTGGCGGACATCGGGCGTGAGTACATGGAGCGGTTGGGATATGGCGGCCAACCATACCTTATTTTCAAGCATGAGGACATCGGGCGCGATCATATCCATATCGTTTCCTTGCGGGTGGATTGTGAAGGCAAATTAATAAAAGACAGTTTCGAACATAAGCGGAGCAAGGAGATTACTGAACTGTTGGTTGCCATGTATCAATTCCAAACATTGGGCGAATACCGCGCTTTACTTTCGTTGTATAATATCGGACTGGAGGAAGTCAAAGGAGAAGTGCGGGAAAAACCATACCGTGGATTGGTGTATTCAGCACTGGATAAGGATGGGAATAAAGTCGGCACACCGCTAAAATCTTCCTTGTTTGGTAAATCGGTTGGTTTCAACGAGTTGGAAAAACAGATGGTGAAATCCGGTGAACAGCTAAAACAGCAAGGTCAAAGGGAACGCACGCGGGCGGTAGTGTATGGCATTGTTAATACCTCCCGCAGTGAAAACGAGTTACAAGCGAAGTTACAGGCAGTTAACATTAACCTGGTAGTGCGCCGTAATGACCAGGGTCGTATCTATGGGATTACCTTTATCGACCACAATGACCGCTGTGTATTTAACGGTTCCCGCCTCGGGAAAGAGTTTTCGGCCAATGTGTTTAATGATCGTTTCAGCGGGCCGCAACATGTGCCTGCCGATTTGCAGAAAACGATACAACCTGATGATACCACTCCAACTGAAAAAGCAACCGCCTCTGACATCGGCGATGTGATGAGCGGCCTGCTTGCTTTTCTGTCTCCTGAAGTTACAGGTAATACCGATGACAATTACCGTCAGTTGAAGAAGAAACGGAAGAAGAAACGGCGGTATGGTAGGCAGGATGGGAGTTCCTGAAAGATTGCCTGGGTGACTTCTTTATGGATCATCTCTCTTTCGGCAGGAACGGACAGTTTTTTTACTCCACAGTCCATCTGCGATATGATGGCCATCATTATCAATCTGATCGGCAGCGGTAAGACAGTTGAAGATTGTGCCTGCGGATCGGGACGGATGTTATTGGCTGCTGCACGAATCAGCCGGATGAATAGTTTTTACGGAGCAGATATAGACAGGACCTGTTGCCTGATGGCTGTCATCAATCTTTGTCTGAATGGCATGATTGGTAAAGTAGCCTTGATGGATACGCTCTGTAACCGGTTCTATGGCGGATGGCAGATTGATATTCATCCGGTACATATCGTTCCGTTTGTCCGGGAAATCCATGAAGCAGAAAAGCTACATAGTGCTTCGTCTGCCGGAAGTCAAATCAAAGGACCTGATGTTGCCAGAGCCGGGAAAAGCAGAAGCTGAACAAACTTCACTCTGGGATCACTGGACATTTTAAAGGAAAGGGCGTTTGCCCTTATTTTGTTCTTCAAAAAAATCAAATCAAATACACTCCCCGGGAAGTCAGACCCGGGAAAAGCTTTTCCTAAAATTGTGCGGTATCCTACTCCCATAACGACAGGTGGCAAAGCATTTGCTTCCTTCTCCCCATGCCTGGCAACACCTACGGTTTTAAAATTAGTCTTAATGATTGGGCTTTCGTTGCTATTTCTGCGGATGTTCAGCCGTGTTCATGACAAATTCCGTTAAAATTCTATGCTAAGTTAGCTCCGATCCTTGCGCGTACGTTTCACTCATGAAAGGATTTTCCCGGCATATCCTCCCTCTCCGTCAGCTGACGGATCAGTCCGGTATTCCAGTTCCTCCTTGCCTGCCTCTAATTATCAAGCTGTTCACTTGCATATAATTTTAAAACTTAAATTTTTGTATCATGAAAACAGCTTCAAAAACCTCCGCAAATCACAATGTTGAAAACCAGGAATCTCATTTCCATTTTAATTGGAATCCCACCTCCGATTCAGCCAGCCTCAAAGCATGGGAGGAAGAAAATGCAGAATATGCCACCTGGAACCTAATCGATAAGGAGAAGGATATCGCCTCTTGCTGATCAGAAAAAGCTTCGAAAGGGGCTTTTTTTGTGGTCATTCAAAGCAAGCACTCCTTCAATGTTATCCGAAAACAATATTACTAAAGCCAATAATACAGTATGTATTCAGAACGGTGCAATTCAAAGCTATATGAGGTAAATACTGTCCTAAATATTTAAATAAGAGTCGCAAACAAAAACTGAAGAAAATGTAAAAAATAGGATTTTAATTCATTGCAAATTTGATGTTCTAATTGGTTCATTTGTGACTATTTGATTTCATAACTTAGTTTGTTATGATACCTTTGTAACAATTCAAAAAATTGATGATTTTATGGCAGTTTTCAGATTTTCAGGCCACGATACTTTCATTGTCAGACCATTCTGGCCAAAGAAAGGATACGATTTTCTTTATAGTAATGGTAAATTCAGCGCTGAAAACGCTGTCGTTGATTTAGGCGTTGGTAAGAATATGGTTTCGTCAATTTCTTTTTGGATGAAAGCCTTGGGCTTAGTTAGTGTTGATTCAAATGAATTGACTGAATTTGCTCATTTTCTTTTAAATGATGATGGTGCTGATCCCTTTCTCGAAGAAGTCGGTTCAATTTGGTTACTACATTATTACTTAGTAAAAACAGAATATGCATCTATCTATAGCCTTATTTTTAATGAATTAAGAAAAGAAAGATCAGTTTTCAATAAAAATCAATTGGTTTCTTTTATAAAAAGAAAGTATGCTGAAAACGATGACAATTCTTTAAACGAAAATACCATTATTAAAGATATTTCGGTTTTTACAAGACTTTACAATAAAGTTGATTATCATTTTCTTTCCAAAGATTTTGAAGATGAGATAAGTAGTTTGATGATTGAACTTGAATTAATTACTTCTTCTATCGAAGAGGAAATTAAAGAAGGAAGTAACAAGAAAGAAAAAATTGAATGGTACTATTTACATGGTGAAAGCCGAAGTACATTACCACCGGAAATACTTCTATTCTCAATTTTAGATAATTATGAAGGTGCCAAAAATATTGCACTTAAACGATTGGAAATCGAACCCAATAGTCCAGGAATGGTTTTCCTTTTAAATAAGGATGCACTCTACCAAAAATTGAAAGAAGTGGAAAACCTTTATTCAGGAATTGCTTTATCAGAAACTGCTGGCAATGTTGTATTGGTTTTGCCCGAGGGGATTGATAAATGGGAAATTTTACGAAAATACTATGCAAACTAATTATTTTTCTCCATCCGTTAATATTCAACGAGATCAGGATCGCCCACTAAATTATATCCCTACAAGAAACGGGGAAAAGGCTTTTCAAAAGATTACATCCTCGTTTTTGCATGGCACTAAATCATTTAATATTATTGGTGCATATGGATCTGGAAAGTCATCCTTTGTTTTAGCACTTGATAAAGTACTAAACGGAAAAGCAGATTATTTTCAAAATCCTTTTGATGAAATTATTGACTCATTTGAGACCACTTTTATTGTCGGTGAGTATATTTCTTTTAAGCAAGTTTTTTGCGAAACGTTCGATATTAACTCAACCAAAGATCTATTTGGCGATTTTAAAAAAATTGTTGAAAAAAAAACTAAGGCAAAAATCGGACAGTTGATTGTTGTAGATGAATTTGGCAAGTTTCTGGAATATGCGGCAAAAGAAAGTCCGGAGGATGAGCTTTATTTCATTCAGCAATTGGCTGAATTTGCAAATTCACCACAACTACCAATCATATTCATAACCACATTACATCAGGCATTTGAAGATTATGCGCTCACTTTAACGAAAACTCAAAAGAAAGAATGGGACAAAGTTAAGGGACGCCTAGTCGAAGTTTCATTTAATGAACCGGTCGAACAATTGTTGTTTTTAGCCTCTGAACGAATAAATCAAAAATCGCTTCCTTGTTCTATTAAAACTGAGGACCAAAAGCAATTATTTGATGTAATTCAGGCTTCAGATGCTTTTCCAATGAGAGATTATTTCTCTTATGAATTTGCGCAAAAACTATTTCCATTTGATATTCTTTCTGCTTCAATTGCCACTTTGGCTTTTCAACGATATGGACAGAATGAAAGATCTCTTTTTTCATTTCTTGAATCAGAAGACTATTTGGGAATAAATGATTTTACTAAGGGAGAAGATTTCTACCACATAGCTCACATTTATGACTATTTGAAATATAATTTTCATAGTTTGTTGAATTCAAGATTTAACCCTGATTCAGCGCAATGGAAGGGCTTAGACGAAGCCATCCAAAGGTCAGAATCTATTTTTGACATCGATTTTGAAGAAGCGGGACAAATTTTAAAAACCATTGGCTTATTGTCCATATTTGGCCGGCAAGGGCAGAAAATAACGAAAGATTTTTTAGTCACTTATTCAAAAATCGCAATAGGAATTAATAATGCTAAAACAATTATTGAAAAACTTGAACTAAAGCAAATTATTCGATATCGGAATTATAGTCAACGTTATGTTTTATTTAAAGGAACTGATTTTGATCTAAACTTGGAACTTGAATTGGCAGAAGGCCAAGTATCTAAAGATTTTTCAATAGTTCATCAACTACAAAAACATTTTAATTTTCCTATCGTTCCTGCTAAACGGAATTTTTTTGAAAAAGGTACTCCACGTTACTTTATTTATGAGATAACAGAAAATCCTATTAGTAAAATTCCGGAAGGACAAATTGATGGTTATATCAATTTAGTATTTAATCCACTTCTGGATAAGGTTCGGATATTGGAGTTTTCCGAAAAATCAAATGACGCCATTCTATATGGTTGGTTTCAAAATGCAGATGTACTTAGAGATCAATTAATCGAAATTGAAAAAATACAGATTGTTAAAAGTAAGTGTACAGACGATCCTATTGCTATTTCTGAACTTGATACTTATCTAACTTCATCAACTGAACAACTTAATAGGCAATTTCATGCTTCTTTTTATGGTTTAGAAGCAAATGTTTTTTGGTATTTTAAAGGAGAGCAAAAACATTTTCGAAATGCAAAAAAACTGAATCTGCTTTTATCAAAGATTTGCGATACAGTATATTCAAAAACGCCTAAATTGCTCAATGAACTAATGAACAGAGAGAAGGTTAGTGGAACCATTTCTTCAGCAAAAAACAAATTAATTGGCCAACTTATAGAGTGTGAAAATGAAATAAATATGGGTTTTGATGAAGATCACTTTCCTCCAGAGAAAACAATTTATTTGACACTACTTAACAAAACTGGTATTCATCAGCAAATTGGGAATACATGGAAATTAGGAAAGCCAATAGATGATTCAACATTTATCCCTTTATGGGAGGCTTCAGAACAATTTCTGAATGATTGTGCAGTAGCATCACGCAAGTTGACTGAATTCATCGATATTTTGAAGGTAAAACCTTTTAAACTTAAACAAGGATTTATTGATTTCTGGGTACCTATATTCTTAATAGCAAAAAAGAAGCATGTTGCTTTCTATGAATTAGAATCTTTTATTCCAGATCTTACTGCCGATACGCTTGAAGTTGCTATGAAACAACCTCAAAAATATCATATTAGCACCTTTAATTTGAATGAGAATAGATTGAGTGTTTTTAACCGATATCGTTACTTTTTGAATCTAATTGAAGAAACTAATCCTGATTTGGATACTTTTATTGAAACAGTAAAGCCCTTCCTAACTTTTTATAGTCGATTGGTTCCTTATACAAAACAGACCAAACAACTGCCTAAAGAAGCATTGCGACTAAGAGAAGCCATTTCAATTGCAACCGATCCAGAAAAAATATTCTTCGAGGATATTCCACGTGCTTTAGGTTTTACTTTAAATGATTTTACAAATGATAGTAAACTCGAGGATTTTTCTTTGGCTTTACAAACTGCCACAAGAGAATTAAGTAGTGCTTTCCCTAATTTGATTAATCGAATAGAAAGTGTTATAAGTAAAACTGTTCGTGATGAGCATGTCAATTTCCCTGAAAATAAATTGTTGCTACAGCAACGATTTAAAGAATTGAAAAAGGAACGTATTGATCCGAAACTTCGGATTCTAATACAACGAATAAATACTCCTTTGGATGATCGTCAATCATGGATAAGTTCAATCGGTACAGCAATTAAGTCCAAACCTCTCGATCAATTTACTGATTATGATGAGCAAGACTTTAAAACAATTTTCCCGAGTCAAATTCATAAATTGGATAATTTAACCGATATTAGCCAAAAAGATATTGACGAAACCAAGGAAGAAATTTTCAAACTTGAATTGACTTCATTCGTTAAAGGCGTACAGCGTAATTTGATTCGTTTGCCTAAAGAGAAAGTTAAATTAATTGATGAGAAAAAGAAAATAATTCAGAAATTACTAGATGCCAATGACAAGCAGGCTAATATTGCATTATTAATTAAATTGATTCAAGAAGAGATTGAAAATGAGTAGAATAGTAAGACATGTTTTAGGAATTTCAGGAGGAAAGGATAGTGCCGCCTTGGCGATGTATATGAAAATGCATCATCCTGAAATTGACATGGAATATTACTTCACTGATACAGGCAAAGAATTGGATGAAACCTATGAACTGATTAGTGAATTGGAATCCTTTCTTGGTAAACAAATTATAAAGCTTGAAGCAAACCATAGTCACAAGAATCCTTTTGATCATTATCTGGACGTTTATAATGGATTTCTTCCATCTTCTATGGCTCGGTGGTGTACTCAAAAATTAAAACTCGAACCTTTTGAGTCATGGATTAAAGATGATCTGGCTATTTCGTATGTCGGCATTCGGGACGATGAAGACCGTGAGGGTTATGTTTCAACTAAAAGTAATATCCAATCGATATTTCCATTTCGGAAGCACATCTGGAGCATGGAAATTTTATACAAAATATTGCATAATTCTACAATTGAAAAATTGGCCAATCTATACAAAAAGCATGGTGATTCTGTTATGATGGAACGATACATGGAAATCGTTTTAGAACCTCAATCTGCTAGATATTTGCTTTCACAAAAATTAAAAGATTTGCTTGAATTAAGCATTGCGACCTTTAACCATGTAGTATTTGATTTCTTGAAAGAAGATAATTATCCAGTTTCCTTTATGAATGAATACTCTTTGCTTGATAATGAGGATAGTGTAGATATTAAAAAGGTATACCAGTTGTTTAAGGATAACGGAGTAAAAGTACCTGGTTATTACGATGAAATTGAATTTGAAGTTGATGGCAAGAAAGGTGTATATAATCGTAGCCGTTCTGGTTGTTTCTTTTGTTTTTACCAACGCAAAATAGAGTGGATATGGCTTTACGAACGCCATCCAGATCTATTCCTTCAAGCTCAGGAATACGAGAAAGATGGTTACAGCTGGATGGACAACGAAACGCTTGATCAGATTATTAAACCGGAGCGTATGACCCAGATTAAACTTGATTATATCGCAACCATTCAGAAAAAGCTGAACGGTAAAAATAAGTCCAATAAATTAGTAGATATTTTGGCCGATGATAACGAGGTTTGTGCGAATTGCTTTATATGATTAATAGGTTTCACTTTATGCGATGATTTGTTTTGCCATCATTTTATTGTAATGAATTTGAAGTTCCTTTCGGACTTCATCAATGTTTTTTGGTCTTTTCTTCTTCGAATGATTTAGCATAGACCTTACAATCGGATAAAGATTTTTATATGGAAAATTAAAATCATTCTCCTTAACGCAACCTATAGGAGCATTACCCTGGAGAAGATACCACATTATTTTACCCATTTGAAATATATCTGACTGATCATCTATATCACAGTCAAAGTTAAAATGTTCTACATCTTCTGAGAGATATTTATTCATAACTTCTGGACTAACCCATCCTCTTGGACCAATAAAATCACCTTTCTTATCGATTATTACATCTTCATTTCTATATGCTATTAAACCTAAATCGGCAATTTTCCATTCTTCATTAATTCTAAGGATATTATCAGGTTTTAAGTCTCTATGATATATGTCTAGCTTATGCAATTTTGACAAAGCATCACATAATTCGATACAAATACCTAATCTATCAGATTTGTCAATATCATTTTTTTCGAGGTAATTTTTAAGATCCATTTGAGCATATTCCATCGTATAAAATAGGAAAGTCTGAATACCATTGCCCACTTTTTTCTTTGCTTTTAACTGTCCAAAAGAAAAGATTGTTACGATATTATTTACATTTCTTTCCTTACATGCTTTTAAAGCTTCAATTTCCCTTTTAAATCTTTTATGAATGAGACGTTGTAATCGGTAAATAACAATGCACAGTTTTCGGTAAATAAGAATACACAGAATTTGGTAACAATGGTGCACAGTTTTCTTTTCATTTGGGCATGCCCAAATGAAAAGAAAGTCAACTTTGCCGGGGT
>Ga0209123_1003624_pt1 | contig 11373 bp, 1 predicted proteins | sample BarGraIncu00431A_FD_184500 | JGI IMG/M metagenome (GOLD analysis project Ga0209123, IMG submission 184500) | Arctic peat soil microbial communities from Barrow, Alaska, USA - Barrow Graham LP Incubations 004-31A (SPAdes) (version 2) | ecosystem: Environmental > Terrestrial > Soil > Wetlands >...
CCGAAGGTCGTATCAGCGATATCAAAGACTGGGCCAGCGCACTGGCCACCCGGCAACCTGAGTGGGCTGATTTTGCACAACAAGTCAAAACTGCCGCCATTCATGTCGACCTGGCCGAGCTGGAAAACCTCATCAAGTGATGTGGTTTGGGTTTTACTCCCTTTCCCTTTCCCTTTGGGCGAGGGGAACGCGTCAACACTATCAAATCGATAGCTGCCTGCGCAATTCAGACAAGCGCTACAAGTCAAAAAAGCAAAAAAATAGTAACGACTCCCCCTTTTGTGGGTCGAGTCCGATTCAAAGTGATGTCGTTTTGCTCCCTCTCACTCTGGGAGGGAGTTAGGGGATGAGGGAATGAATTCCCATTATTTTTGATTTTTTGCAAAAGGTTTGTCCGGTTTTTCAAACACAGGCTTTGATTTGAAGCAATAGGATGGAAGTTAACTTGATTGTCGATAGACTGGCAAGGGTGATTGTTTGCTCATTCTGGAAGCTTATCTTATGAAATCACGAGTTGAAAGCGCGGCATGCCGCCGTGCCCAGTCGCTGGCTCTGTTACCCGTTGCACGCCTGGTGGGCGCACTTTTTCTGCTGAATCTGGGCACGCCTGCTGTCGCCCAACCAGACGCGGGCACTTTGCTCAACCAAGAACAGCGCAGCCAGCAGCGCCTGCCGAATCGTTTGCCTGAAGCCCAGAGTCCAAGCACTCCCCCGGCCCTGAAAGATACCGGCGGTGCTCGCGTGGTTGTCAAGTCGGTGCGCTTCACGGGTGCGCTTGAGCTTGCTAGCGAACCCGTGTTACAAGCCCTTGTGGCCCCAAGCATCGGCAAAGAACTCGACTTTGCCGAGCTTGAGAAGCTGGCCCGCAGTGTCACCAGCTTTCTGCGCAGCAAGGGTTGGATGCTGGCCCAGGCTTACCTGCCCAAGCAGGATGTGACCGAGGGTTACATCGAAATCGCGGTGCGCGCGGGCAGGCTTGATGGCAGCAACGGTCAGGGTGAACCCTTTGTGCTTGTGCCCGGCGGCAAAAAACCTCTGCGCATGGACACCGCGCGTCTCAAAGCCATCGCTGCCGCGCGTTTGCCCGCCGGTGCGGTGGTCAACGAGGCTGAACTGGAGCGTGCCATGCTCCTCATGAACGACTTGCCTGGCATCAGTGCCCGCGCCCGGCTGGAGCCGGGCAGTGAGGCCGACAGCAGTCGCGTCACGGTCGATGTGGAAGAGGGCCCTTTGCTCACCAGCAGCCTCGGCCTGGATGGCTATGGCAATCGCGACACCGGCATGGTACAGCTCGGTTTTTCGGCTCAGCTCAATGACCTCAGTGGCATGGGTGACCAGGCCAGCGCCAACGCCACCCACAGCGAAGGCCTTGACCTGGTCCGGCTAGGCTACACCTTACCGGCGGGTAGACAGGGCCTCAAGCTCGGTGCCTCATGGAGCGGCATGCAGTACCAGATACGCAATGGCACCGGTCTTGCGGCAGGGCTCAAAGGCGAATCAGACACCACTGGCCTCACGCTTTCCTACCCCTTGCTGCGCAGTCGCTCCAATAACGTCTACGCCACACTGGGTTTTACCCATAAGGCGCTCAAGGATGAATCTTTGGTTGGGGTGCTTCGGGACAAGCGTGTGAACGTCTGGAACGCCGCGCTCTCCGGTGATGCGCTTGACACACGGGGTGGGGGCGGGCTGACGGCCTGGAATGCCGGGCTCACCACCGGCCAGCTCAACCTTGATGGTGTGCCTGCCGATGCAGCAGCAGATGCTGCCGGCTACGACGCACAAGGCCATTTTGACAAGCTCAATTACGGCTTCTCGCGCCTGCAAAAGTTGCCCGGCGCGTTCACCGCATTCGCCAGTGTTTCTGGTCAGGCGGCTGGTAAAAACCTGGACTCTTCCGAAAAATTTCTGTTGGGTGGCCCCAATGGCGTGCGTGCCTACCCAGGTTCTGAAGGCAGTGGTGATACCGGTTGGTTAGCCAATTTCGAGGTGCGTTACGACCTGCCGGGCAGCACCTCGCTTGGTCAGATGCAAGTCTTTGGCTTTTACGATACCGGCCACATCAGCTTGCACAACGACCCCAAAAACATCGCCATTGCCACCGCCAGCGGGCAAAACAGCTACGGCCTGGCTGGCTGGGGGCTGGGCGGCACGCTGAGCAAGTCCGGTAGCCATCTGGTTCGCCTGGTCTGGGCGAGAAAAATCGGGAACAACCCCGCAAGCACCACCAGCGGCCTTGATGCCGATGGTCAGGCCGATACCTCCCGCATTTGGCTGCAAGCCACGCTTTGGTTCTAACCCAGATTCATAAGAGACACCCATCATGAATAAATCCTACCGCCTCATCTGGAATCACTTGACCCAAACCTGGGTTGCTGTTGCCGAAACCACCCGCGGCCGTGGCAAACGCGCCGCAGGTGCTGTGTTACTGGCGGCAGCCGGGATCGCCATTGCCGCGCCCCCGTTGCCAACCGATTTGCCCATCGGCGGGAAGATCGTTGGCGGTAACGCGGTTGGCACCATCGCCAGCAACGGCAGCGCCATGACAGTCACGCAGAACACTGGCCGCATGATTGCCAACTGGAATACGTTCAACATCGGTGCCAACGCCAGCGTGCAGTTCGTGCAGCCTTCGGCCAGCGCCATTGCCTTGAACCGCGTGCTCTCGCAAGACCCGACACAAATCCTGGGCCACCTAAGTGCCAATGGCCAGGTTATGTTGGTCAACCCGGCGGGCATCGTCTTTGGGCAGGGCAGCCAGGTCAATGTAGGTGCGCTGGTGGCCTCATCGCTGGCCATTTCTGATGCCAACTTCATGGGCGGCAACTACAGCTTTGCAAATTCCGGCATTTCTGGCAGCGTGCTCAACCAGGGCCGCATCGTCACCCCCAGTGGTGGCATCGTGGCCCTAATTGCGCCGCAGGTAAAAAACGAAGGCAGCATCGAAACGCCCCAAGGCAGTACGCTGCTCGCTGCCGCCGATAAGGTCACCGTCGACTTCAAGGGCGACGGCCTCATCACCTACAGCCTGGATGCCGGCGCGGCGAATGCGCTGGTGGACAACAGCGGCAGTATCACCGCCGACGGCGGCCTGGTCGTGCTTTCGGCCCGTGCGGCCGATACAGTCACCCAAGCGGTGGTGAACAACAGCGGCCTGGTGCGTGCCAGCAGCCTCGCCGACAAGGGCGGGCGCATTGTGCTTGAAGGGGATGCCATCAGCTTGACAGCGGGCAGCACGCTCGATGCCTCGGGTGCGACTGGTGGCGGCAGCGTGCTGGTGGGCGGTGATTGGCAAGGCAGCGGTAAGCTGCGCCAGGCCACCAAAGTGACCATGGAGCAAGGGGCCAGCATCAATGCTAGTGCCACGCAAAGCGGCGATGGCGGCAAGGTTGTGCTGTGGTCGGTTGTTGCCAATACCGATTCGCTGACGCAGGTCGGCGGCCAAATCAACGCGCAGGGTGCGGGCAGCGGCAAGGGCGGCAAGGTCGAAACTTCCGGCCATCATCTGGGCGTGAGCGGCAGCGTGGATGCAGGGCAGGGGGGCGCGTGGTTGCTCGACCCGATTGACCTGACGATTGCCAGCAGTGGCACGACCAGTGTGCCCGTCGGCGGCGGCACGACGGCACCGACTACCAACAACGCCACGGTGCTCAACACCTCGATCAACGCTGCCTTGAATAACGGCAACAGCGTTACGCTGCAAACCAGCGGCGCTACCGGTGGCAGCGGCAACATCACGGTGGCGGCCAACATCGCCAAGACTTCCGGCGCGGCATCCAGCCTGACCTTGCAGGCCGACGGCGCGATTGTGGTCAATGCCGGTGTCACGATTACCGACGCGGCAGCCAATGCGCTGTCGCTCAATTTGCAATCCACCGGCCCGATTCGCTTTGCCGATAACACGGCTTCTACTGGCAGCGTGAACATTCATGGTGCGCTGTACATGGGCGGCAAGACGGGCGGCGTGACCAATGCCACCGGCACTGCCACTTATACCGATGGTATTTACGTCGGTAACAACACCGCGCTGTCTGCTGCCAGCATGACATTGCGCGGGCAGGGTGCGGCAGGGGCTGTGGGCGGTGCGGGCGTGAAGCTGGGTAGTGCGGCGAGCCTGTCTGCTACCGGTGCCATTGCCGTTACTGGCATTGGCGGTCAGGGCGCGGTCGGCGCGGCCGGTTCCAATGGCTGCGGCGGTGCCGAAGACACTAGGGGATGTGATGGCAGCGCCGGTAGTTCGCCTACGTCGGCAGGCGGTGCCGGTATCAGCGTTGGTGCCGCGGCCACCATTGCTGCCGCCACCATCGCGCTGACCGGTACCGGCGGTGTGGGTGGCGCAGGCGGTACGGGCGGCGCCGGTGGCAATGGCGGCGGCAGTTCCTACTGGGGCATCAGCAGGGCCGGTAGCGGCGGCGATGGCGGCATCGGCGGCATCGGCGGCATCGGTGGCGTAGGTATCAGTTTGGGATCTAGCGCCACCCTGACCGCTGCTAACGGCATTACCCTGATTGCGACAGCTGGCGCAGGCGGCGTGGGCGGTACGGGGGGCGCAGGCGGCAACGGCGGCTGGGCGCAATACGATTACGACTCGGCCGGCTATGGTGGGTGGGGTAGCAAAGGCGGCAATGGGGGCACGGCAGGCAATAGTCTGACCCTCGCTGATGGTGTAACAATTGCTTCCAGTACCGGCGCCATCACGATCACCAGCAATAACGGTTCGGGTGGTGCTGCTGGCGCGGGGGGGGCGGCAGGCAATGCCGGGGGGATCACGAACTGCGGCACTCACTGGGTTCAGACCGGGTTTTGGCCTTGGGAAGGTTACAACGCCAGCAATTGCGGAGGCGCCAGCGGCGGCGGCTCCAACGGTGCGGGCAGCGCCGGTGCAACAGCCACGGCCTTTGTCGCCGCAGGGGGCGGCTACATCGGCGCGGCTAACGGCGGTAGTTCCAGCGCCAACATCACGTTCACCAACGACAGCATGTCGCTGGGCACACTCGCAATCAGCTCCACGGGAGCCCTGGGTATTCAGACGAATACGGCAGGTACACTGATTGATCTCGGTACTTACACGACCAACACAGCCAATTTGCAACTGGCGCAAAGTGCTTTTTGGAACGGCACCACCGGCAATATCAAGAACGGTTTTAGTTCCATTACCGTTGGCTCGGGCACACAGAGCGGCGCTATCGCCGTCAACGGGTTGACCCATACCGATTCGTTGACTCTGCAAGCTTCGGCGGGCGCGGGTAGCGTCACGCTGGGCGGTGCGATTGGCGATTTGGCGGGGGTGGGCAATGACGGTGGTCTGACGGTCAAGGCGGGTGGTAACGTTATCGCGAATGCCGGGGCCAGCGTGACTACCCACGGGCAAAAGGTCCTGGTTAACTCCGCAGCTTCTGGCACGAGCGGCACGATTCAGTTGTTGAATGGGGCTAGCATTTTAACCAACGGCGGCAATATCACGCTGGGCGGCGGTGCGGCTGGTGATGGTAGCGGTTATGCAGTGGGTTCTGGAGCGACCGGTACTTTGGATCGCGGGGTTTACCTCAACAATGCGACGTTGAACGCGGGCGGCGGAAACATTGCGATCAGGGGCAAGGGCTGGCAAGGAACCGCAGCCGTGTTGGTGCCTATCGGCATCGATCTGGTGGGGGTTAATCTGTTGAGTACGAACATCGACGGCACAATCAACCTGAACGGTATCGGCGGTAATGCGACGACGGGTGTCAGCAGCGGTATCAACTTATTTAACAGCTCCGGGTCGACGGCGGCGACCATCACCACGGCTAACGGAGCGATCAGCCTGACCGGAGTTGCAGGCACCGGCAGTCGGCTTGCGGGCATCGGCATCGACACCGGCAACAGCTTCATTTATTCCACCGGAGGCGGCGCGATCAGCCTGACCGGCAATGGCAATGGTGCCGTGAACAGCGAAGGCATCTCGGCCTCGGCGACCAGCGGCACTTTGCAACTGGGCTATAACGGCGTGACGACCTATGCCAGCCCGATTACGCTGACAGCCGACACGGTGAACCTGACGGGCGTGAAGATTAAATCGACCGGCAGCCTATTGGTGCAGCCGCTCACGGCGGGCAGGCTGATCGACATCGGCACCTACGCCGCCAATACCGCCCACCTGCAACTGGGTCAAACTTATTTTGACAACGGTGCTAATTCCGCGACGGCTGCTTTTCAGAACGGTTTCAGCTCAATCACTATCGGCAGTACCACCGGCACCGGGGCGATGAATGTGAACGGACTGAGCTATACCGATTCGCTGATACTCCAGTCTGCGGCGGGTGCGGGCAGCGTCACGCTTGCCGGTGCACTGACTGACGGGGCGGCGGCGGGCCAAGCCGGTGGGCTGACAGTGAAGGCGGGTAGCGACATTGTGATGAACGCCGCCAGCAGCGTTGTCAGTCACGGGCAGAGCGTCGTGTTCAACTCTAACAGCGATGCATTGAGCGGCGGCTCGATCCAGATGCTGGCCGGGGCTAGCATCGTCAGCAACGGCGGCAATATCTCCTTTGGCGGGGGAGCGAACCCCGCCACTACGGCGGCCATCGGTAATGCCACCTATGTAGACGGCATTAAGCTGAACGGTGCCACCCTCAATGCGGGAAGCGGCAACATCTCGTTGCGCGGCACAGGTGCTAGCGGTGTCGCTTCATCATCAGGGGTGTTTCTATCGAGCGCAACCGTGAAAACGACCAGCGGCGCAATCGATATGACCGGTACTGGTGCAGGCACTGTCGCAGGCAACTACGGTGTCATGCTTTTTGGCTCTACTGTACAAACCACGGGTGGCGGCAATATCACACTCACGGGGCAAGGCTCGACAGCGGGAACGCTCGCAAACAATGAAGGGGTCAAGCTGGAGATCAATGGTGCGGTTAGTTCGTTGGTTGAGGTGCAGTCCGGCAGCGGTATCTTGACTTTTAATGGTACCGGCGGCACCGGCACCGCCTACAACATCGGCGTCAATGTTCGTGGTAACAGCATCGTGCGCCTGGGTTCGACTGCAACGGGCAGTATGCTCATCAACGGCACGGGTGGTGCTTGCAGCAACCAAGGTTGCTGGGGTGTCATTGCCGAAAACGGCGGTGTGTATGAGTCGCTCGGCGCAGGTTCGATCACCATCACCGGCACCGGCGGAACCGGTGCTGACAACAAAGGTATCAAGGCGACCCAAAGCACTACCAACCGAATCGGCTCAGCTTCGATGACCGGTGATATCACACTCATCGCCGATAGCCTGGGGCTCAATCCCAGTGGCACTGAAGCCGTCACCCTTCAGTCTTCCGGCAATTTGGTCATCAAGCCAAAATCCGTCAATGCAAGCATTGGCATTGGCCCGTCTTCTGTCAACGCTGGCTTGTTTGGCGATCTCGTGAACGGTTTTTCCAGTGTCACCATTGGGCGTGCTGATGGGACGGGTGTGATGACCCTGGGTGGCAGTTTCGCCATGAATGCCGCGCCTATTCTTAACCTGAAGGCTGGCAGCATTGTTGATACCGGTACCAATACCGTGACTGTGAACAACGGAGCCGGTACGCTCAACCTGCAAACCAACAGCGTCAGCGGCAATATTGGCAGCAGCACAGATGCCATTGACTTCGCCGCAGCCACCGTCACGGCGAACACCGCCAACGGTCGCTCCGCTTACGTGACCAGCGCTGCGGGCTATGCGCTGGGAACTTCCAGTGTCGGTACTGGAAGCCTGTCGCTGGGAACCACGGGTGGTGCTGTCACGCAAAGCGGTGCCGCCACGGCTCGCACGCTTATTCTGGCCGCGAGCGGGCAGAACGTGACGCTGAACAACGCCAGCAACAGCTTTGACATCGTGAAGGGTGCAGGGGGTAACCTGACGCTGGTCAACAGCAAAGGCATTGAGGTAGATGCCACCACGCTCACCAATCTGAATCTCACCGCCAGCGGCAACATCACCTCTGGTGGCGCGGTGACGGTGTCGGGTACGAGCACACTCAATGCCGGTGTCAACGACGTGAGCCTCAACTATGCCGGCAGCGATTTCGGCACGGTTGCCGCCACCGCGCGCAACCTCACGCTACGTGATGCCAACGCACTGGTGCTTGGCAGTACAACGCTCTCGGGCAATTTGAACCTCAGCACCGCAGGGGCCATCACGCAGACCGGAGCGGCTGCCGTGACCGGCACGACAACGCTTGCCGCCGGTGGCGTCAACAACATCACCCTGGACAATGCAGCCAATCATTTCGCCGGTGCGGTCAGTGTGACCAGCGGCCAAGACGTGCAGCTCGCCGACACCAGCGACTTGCACCTGGGCAGCGCTACGCTGCGCAGCCTGAGCGCGTTTGCCGGTGCTGGCGGCGGCACGCCGGGCGCGGGGAACTTGATTCTTGACAGCGGGACGGTGATCACCGCGACCGGTACCTCTAACTCGGTGGTGCTGGTGGCGGGTGACGGCACCAGCAAGTTCATCAATAACGCGGGTGGCAACGCCATCAAGCTGGCGAGCGGTGGCAGCTCACGCTGGTTGGTCTACACCAACGACCCCTACGCCAATGGCGATGTGCTTGGTGGTTTGAAGAGCTACAACGAGGCGGTCTACGGCACGCATTACACCGGCTATTCGCCGCTTAATGGCAGTGTTGCCGTGGCACCGGCCAGCTTGGCTCAGACCGGCAACCGTTACGTGTTGAAGGTGCAGGCCTCAGCCATTCCTGGGTATAGCGCGGACAAGGTCGCCATCACGGTCACCGATGTGGACAAGACCTATGGCGATGTGACGACGCTGACCACGGCTGACAATACCACCATGGTCTTTGCCTCGGGCAGCATGACGTTTGCGGAGTTCTCAGATCCCAAGCCGGTCTGGCTGGATGTGACAGGTCTGACACTGGCTTCTGCTGGCACGGCGGGTACGGCGCATGTTGGCAACTATGACACCACAGCTTCGGGCAGTCTGGTGATCAACACCACGAACACGCAGACACTTCCGGCCTTGAGCCCCAGCGGCACCTCGACCTGGAGCTACAACGACGGCACGCATTTCGTCACGCTCAATGACACGGGCCGCATCGTCATTGCGCCACGCGCCGTGACTTTGGGGGTCAGCAGCGCTGGTGTTGTGGCTGACAAAGGCTATGACGGCACGACCACGGCTACATTCTCGACTAGCCCTGTATTTACCCTGGGCAACATTGTCAATAGTGATACCGTCAGCCTGGATGGCACGCCCTCTGGCTTGTTCTCGGACAAGAATGTCGGTACCGGCAAAATGGTGAGCTTGAGTGGCCTGACTCTCAGTAGCACCGACTACACCTTGCCGAGTGACTTGCCAAGCTACACCGCCAACATCACGCCGCGCACCCTCACGGTGGCGGCCACTGGTGTCAACAAGGTTTACGATGCCACCGATACTGCCAGTGCCACATTGGCCGCCAGCAGCACAGTTGCGGCTGGAACTTCAGGCAGTGGCTTGATCAGTGGAGACAGCCTGGGCTATGCCTATATCGGGGCGGTTTTTGATCCTGGCAAGAATGCTGGCAACAACCTGGCTGTCACCGTGAACGGCATCACTCTCAGTGGCGCGGATGCGGGCAACTACGTGCTTTCTGGCACTACGGTCAGCACCATGGCCAACATCTCCAAACGCAATTTGAGCTTGGCAAGCCTCTCGGGTAGCAAGGTGTATGACGGTGATGTCAATCTGGCCTCTGCGACGCTGGCTGTGGATACCAGCGGTGTGTTAAGCGGAGACAGTATTACCGGTGTCACTGGCAGCGCCAGTTTTGCCAACCGCCACGTTGGCACGGGTAAGGTGCTGACCGCTGACCTGGCGGGCCTGGCGCTTACCGGTACGGATGCGGCCAACTACAGCATGGGTACGGGCAACTACACCGGCAGCGGTGACATCACCCCCAAGGCGGTCACACTCACCGTCACAAGCGGCCTCACCAAGACCTATAACGCCAGCACAGCAGCGGCGCTGCAAGCGAGCGATCTCACCGCGCTTTCCAGTCAACTGGGGGTGAGCGGCGATACGGTGACGGCAGCGACAGCCTCCTACGCCGATGCCAACGCAGGCATTAACAAAACCATCACCCTTGATACGGCCACGGTTGCAGATGGCAATGGGGGTAATAACTACACCGTGACGCTTGTCGGCAATAGTGTGAGTGCTATCAATAGAGCAGCAATTTCGGTGTCAAGCAGCAACGTGGTGAAAATCTATGACGGCAGCACAAGTGCGGCTGGCGCAGCGACCGTTGTCAGCGGTCAGCTGTATGGCAGTGACACCATGAACACCACCGGTTTCACCTACGCTTTCGCTGACGCCCATGCGGGCAGCGGCAACAAGCAGGTTGTCGTTGGCGGTGCTGCAGTGATCACCGATGGCAACAGTGGCAACAACTACACGTTGAGCGTGGTTGACAACACCACCAGTACCATCAACCCGGCGGTACTCACCGCCACGCTGAGCAACACCGGTGTCACCAAGACCTATGACGGCAACACCAGTGCGCCGAGCGGCTTCGCCCCAACCGCGAGCTTTACCGGATTCGTCACCGGCGACACGAGTGCCACACTCAGCAGCAGCGGGGCGGTGTATGACAGCAGCCACGTCACCAGTGCTAGCAAAGTTACCGTATCTAGCCTCGCCATCAGCGGACTGACCACCACCATCGGCTCTGTTGTTGGTGACTACGTGCTCGATGCCAGCAGCAAGGACGTGGCGGCCAGCATCACGGCCAAAACGGTTGGGCTTTCCGCCAGCAAGACCTACGACGGCACGAGTAGCCTGAGCGGTTCTGTTGCCGTGACCACCGGCGTAGGCAGCGAAACGTTGGGCTACAGCGCAGCGACTGCCAGCGATGCTCACGTTGCCAGCGCCAGCAAGTTCATCAACGCCATTACCCTGGCCGACGGCACAGGCGCTACACCCGGCCTTGCCAGTGATTACCAGTTGCCAGCGACGCTGGACAGCAGCAGCGCACCGGTGACCATCACCGTCAAGACGGTCGGGCTTTCTGCCAGCAAGAGCTACGACGGCACGACCGACTTGACTGGAGTCGTGTCCGTGAACACCGGCGTGGGCGTTGAGACGCTCACCTATAGCGGGGCTACCGCAAATGATGCCCACGTCGCCAGCGCCAACAAGTTCATCACCGCCATCACCCTAGCCGATGGCACGGGTGCTACGCCTGGCCTTGTCAGTGATTACCAGTTGCCGATGCTCGACAACACGAATGCGCCGGTGACCATCACCGCCAAGACCTTGACCACAACGCTGAGTAACACCGGTGTCACCAAGACCTACGACGGCACAGACAGCGCACCGGCTGGTTTCACACCGACGTGGAGCGTCAATGGCCTTGCCATCGGTGA
>Ga0209123_1003625_pt1 | contig 11372 bp, 10 predicted proteins | sample BarGraIncu00431A_FD_184500 | JGI IMG/M metagenome (GOLD analysis project Ga0209123, IMG submission 184500) | Arctic peat soil microbial communities from Barrow, Alaska, USA - Barrow Graham LP Incubations 004-31A (SPAdes) (version 2) | ecosystem: Environmental > Terrestrial > Soil > Wetlands >...
AGATATCAACCTGCAAATTAAAACAAGTGCAAGGAAATTTGAATTGACGATTCAAAATCCTTGCACTTGTTTGTTTTTAGAATCAATTAATTGGGTATTTTTTGCAGATTCAAAAATAAAACAACCTCACACATGCTGGTTGTAGGTTGTACCCTTGTAATATTCTAAGCAGCTGTCACTTGAATCATTTTAGGGTGCAACCAGAGATCTTATATGTTTTTACCCCGAGTACTCGGGGTCACCTTACGCGGTTGTACCCTTTTTTAATATTAAATGATCACATTCAGACATTTACAGCGGTACAACCTACAACCAACATCTTTCGGAGAATTTTATTTTCCTTTCAATTCCAATGACAGTTTTAACATGTCAATGGGAATGAGCAATATTCAATTCTAACCAAATGGACCTAAAAAGTCGATACTGAGTTTTTCAGCAGACCCTATTTATATTTCGTTGCGATGCACCTTTCCCGCTGTTATATACTTTGTTACTACAAATATTTTGCGACTCTGCCGCTTATCAAATGTTTCTTTGATCAATAATTTATTCATTCCTCAACCCCTGCACTAAATTCTGTTTGAAAGCCATTCGTATAGCCACAAAGCTAAAGATTGCTCCGCTTACAATAACCAATACAGAAATGGCAGGAGGCCAAATCCAAAGTGTGGAGTACAATGAAGAAATCAATGAAGGCAGAGCGCTCAACACTGCTGGTACAATGCCAATTAAGACTGAAATAATCATTAAAAAAAACTTCTCGCTCATGACCAATCGAAGGATGACAGATTTCTTAAACCCAAGAGATAGGAGTAAGGCATATTCGGGAATTTGCTCAAAAGTGATGCGGAAGATTAAAATACCGAGCCCGAGGGTTCCAATTAAAAGTCCCAGTGCGCCAAGCATCAGGAAGATATTCAGATAGGTATTTTCTATCGAGTAAAAGGCCAGTAAACGATCGGTGGTATTGCTGATCTCAGGGCCGTAATTGCGCCAGCTGTTCTGCAAATCTTTAGTATTCAGTCCCGAGAACTCGGGATCGGGTGCAGCTATCAAGAATAAATTAGAACCACTGACCGAGGGAAATGCCTGTACAAAATGAGGTTCAGCAATGATCACATTGCCTTGAAATATGGAATTTGCAAGTCCGCCAATCAGTTTTAATTTTAAATCTTTACCTTCCTCCGTTTTATAAATGAGGGTGTCGCCTATTTTTTTACCCAGTCCCCATTGAATAACCGTTTGATCAGCAATGGCAGGAATGACGCCATCAGCAAGTGTTTTATTCAGTGACAGCCATGGATGTTGTTCATCAAGATCAGTGGTTCGGGTAATAAAGGTAAAGGCAGAACGCTCATTGAATTGCGCAGTGTTGCAGGCAATGAGTCTAGGGCGAGCTATCCTATTCAGGTTCAGGCAACTGGCATCGTCACCTTGCTGTACCTGAAACTGAACTATTTGTGATTCTGTAGGTAAGTCCAGATCGTCTCTGCCCTGTTGACTGTTTGCATCAAAGAGTACCGGCATCGTAGTTTCAATAAAATATTTGTATCCTCCAGTTCCAGATGAAGGCAAATTCGCATTGGAAGTCAGATCTTTGCGGTTCAATCCGGTTGATACCACCATGAATACACCCACTGATAAAAAGCTGACAATTAACACTGTCCTTTTGCGTTCGCCTGCCAATCGTTTTAGGATAAGTGAGCGAAACGAAAAAGTAGTTCGGCTTTCAAAAGCAGATAGCTTACGTAACAGGAAATCAAACAGGAAAATGAGTCCCGGAAGCATTCCAAAACCGCTGATGAAAAAGTATTCAGGATTAATTTCACCACTTCGGTAACCTTTCAGAAACAAAATTAAAATAGAAAGAGCCGTTAATGAAAGTCCGGTTATTAAGGACCACCGGCCACTTTTTTCACTTTCAGTAGAAGACTTCTGTTGCAAGGCGATCACTTCTTTTTTCAGGAACCTGCTCAGAATAAAATAAACCGAACCCATTGAAAGTGCTGCTATGATAAGGCTTCCGGTGATCAGTGAAAGGGGACGGATATAAATATGGACAATGGAAGTTCGGACAATGTCGACCCAAATGGTATTGATGGCTTGTAAAATCAATTGATTATAGAATATTCCAAAGGGGATTCCCAATAATATTCCTGCAAGCACAAAGAGGGAAGCTTCGGCTAAAAACAAACTTCGAATGGTTTGAAATGAAAATCCCAGCGCTGAGAATGTCCCGATCTCCGTTTTCCGAAATCCCAGGTACAACTTGAATAAAAGGAAAGCCAATAAGACTGCAGCAAACAGTACAAAGAAACTTAACCCAATAAACAGTTGACCAAAATCAGTGCCATTGTTTGCTGCTGTAAGTCCTTCAGCTTTCACCGATTTTACATCAAAACCCATTTGCGATGGAAGCAGACCAGCCAAAATTGCCTTTTCTATATTCCCTCTTTTTTGTCCTGCAATACGAATGGCAGTTGACTGCCCAAAGCGGTTTCCCCATAGTTTTTGCGCTGTTTTAAGCGATACAAAAGCTTTAGGAGTCCCTTTAAATATTTTCCAGTAGGCTTCGTCCTGAGGCCTTATTTTCTTCAAATCTACCGGTACACCTGTTTTCCAATCGCGGCAATTACCAGCATCTGAAAGCCCTGGAATTACAGGCATCAGATTCTGATCAGCCAGTTTTCCTTCCTGCTTGTATATGCGATCAACAATAAAGACAGTGTCCTTTATCACCAGGCGTCGCAAAGGACCCACCTCGAAATAGGATAGCTTAATGGTGTCTTTTGGCTTTACTTTCAAATCATCAGCCAGCCATTGACTTACCATTATTTGCTGACCGGTCAGTGATTCGTCGGTGGAGACAAATGAATAAGGGGTCTGCTTTCCATTGAGCGTAAATTCATCAATAAAATAACTGAATACAGCACGAGCGTCTGTTAGGTTCGAGATACAAAACTGTTCAACAACTGGTTCTACAAATACGCGGTCTGAAATCAATTCAGTATAATTTAACTCTTTATTCTCACGTATCCGGAGGTTCACATCGTCCAATGTCCAACTATCTTGAAGCTTTCGCATTAATTCATCGTTTGAAACTCCTTCTGAAACCAATAGTACATTGGCTTTTTGCTGAAGTTCCATTTGTTTGTTAAGCCACGACAGATTCAGAAATATATTGCGGGGAGCAGATTGAATATTTTTGAGATTTAAGTTACCAAGTTCATCTGCTTTCAGAATTCGGGCTACCTTTATCCGAAACGAAATAGTGGCTTCTTTCACGGAAACAAAAGGCGTGTTGGCCGGAAAAGTGTTCAGTTTATTAACATGAAGTAGAAATTCATCCCCTAATTTTAAACCTGATATTGCAGCCATGTTTTCATTGATGGCGGCTTCATTGTTCTTCAATATAAACGTTTCATGATGGTTGGCAAATATCCCCAAAGTAGAATCTACTCCCCAAACAGCTAGTTGATTGATTCGGAGTTCACCACCATCAATTACCCCAAAACCATTGGCACGTAGCAGAGCAGTTGTTTCGACACCTGTTTTTAGGGTCAACTCTTTTGCAAGCTCCTGGCGAAACAAACGTTCTCCAGCTGTAATTACTTGTGAAGTATTACCCAGTCGTTGAACGGTAATTTGTTCCAAACTGAACTTCACCGAATCGCCAATGATCAATGCACCCACCAAAATGGCGGTGCTTAATGCAATCCCCAACACAATGGTCAGATTGAGTTTGCAGTAAAACCAAATGGACTTTAAAATCAGCTTGAATTTGGACATTTTTAAACGATGATTGATTTTTAATATTTCAATGTCCGTTGGCTAAAGCCGAACGGCAAAGGATAGCGACTTACAACTTGACCCCGAGTACTCGGTGTAAAATTGGAACTGAGCAACAGAATCCTTATAAATCGATCCATCAAATGTATACAATTATTATCAATAATGAGTTTATTCTTTGACTGCCAATTGTATCAATTCATTTGATCTAAAATATCAATTAAAAACCTTTTACAAGAATGTTGGATTTTTGATGTGCAATTTTGTATATTTGGAGAAAATGATCCTTATGAAAAGACAGGTTTTGATTGATAAAACGATGAATAAAATAAGTCTATTACCTGATATAAAGATAAAAGAAGTAAATGACTTTGCTGATTTTTTATTGAGTAAGATGGACGATAAGATTATTCAGGAAGGAATCCAAAAAATAGTATCTGACTCTAAATCATTTAATTATTTAAAAGATGAAGAAGATCTCTATACCGTTGAAGATTTAAAAGAAAGATACAAATGATCAAGGAAGATTAACGATTAACGATTCAACCATCCAACCCTTCAACCATTTAACCATCCAACCATCCAACCATCTAACCTACCAACTTCCCGTCTTCCAGTGAATAGATCCGATCCATCTTGTTGGCAACATCCATCGAATGGGTAACAACAATGAGCGTTAGACCTTCTTCCCTGTTCAATTCAACCAGTAAATCGGTCAGATTAAAAGCTGATTGATGATCGAGGGCCCCGGTAGGTTCATCGGCCAGAATCAGCTTGGGATGGTTGATCAGCGCACGTGCTACTGCTGTCCGCTGACATTCTCCACCCGAAAGCTGTGACGGCTTTTGATGAGCAACTTCACTTAATCCCATGCGTGCAATCAGGCGTTGGGCATGTTCGAATACCTCTTTCCCCTGCAGTTTTTTATTGGCCAAAGTGGGTAACAGTACATTTTCAATTAACGTTAGCTGAGGCAATAAATGGTGCATCTGGAAAACAAATCCAATTTTCTCATTTCGGAAACCTGCCAGTTGCTGATCATTATAAACATACAAATCCTGATCTTCAAAGTATATTTTACCTGAGTCAGGTCGATCAAGAGTACCGATCATATTCAGCAAGGTTGTTTTGCCTGAACCTGAGGGCCCGACAATGGCAATGCGTTCTCCGGCATTGACTTCAAGATCAAGCTGATCCAGAATTACCCTCCCCGCAGTATTGTTATCAGAGAAATAGGATTTAGTTATGTGGTTAAGTTTAAGGATCATTATTTGAATTTTATTGTTTTAGTACACTTTCATACACTGCCACCATTTTCCTAGCTTGTGCATGAATGTCAAAATGTTGTTTCACACCTGCTAGTCCTGCGACACTCAATTCCATTAGTTTTTCATCATTTAATATAAGTGAAGCCAGCACGTCAGCTAGCGCCTGAGTAAATTGCTGATCCTCATGGGGATAATAAGTAATGCCACCTCCGCTTATTCTAATCACCTCAGGAAATGCTCCCACAGCTGGTTGAACCATCGGAATGCCTGCCGCCATCGCTTCCAGTTGATACAATCCAAAGGCCTCACCTTTTAATACCGGAACTGACATCAGGCGAACAGAATCGAAGAATTTCTGTCGTTCTTCACCCTCAAATTCTTCCACCCAATACACATCGTTTTCTAATCCGTGCTCCGAAATCATCCATTTTTGTGTTTTGATAAAGAAATGATCATCATGTGTTTTTCCTCCTGTAATTTTCAATTTAACCTTTGAATATTTAGGATTCCTTTTGAGCCTTACAAAGGCATCCACCAATTCCTCCAATCCGTTATCTTCACACATACGCGAGAGATACCCAATCACAGGCTCCTTTTCAGTAATCGGTTTGGGAGAATAATCGGCAGTATCAACTCCCAAATGAACCGTTTGCATCTTACTGGCCGGGATGGTCATTCTTTTATGTATCTCTTCTGAATAATATTCGCTGACCGGTATAAACACATCTACATCCTTACCACGTTCACTCATCAGATCCCAAACCTCTTTGCGGTAATGGTCGTCCATAGCGTCCACCCACACATCCTCATCTTGAAGTGAACAAGCAACTGGTACCTTCAATCTCTGTTTGATTTGCCTGGCCAGACCCAACAGCAATGCATTCGACAAATGTACTACATCCGGTTTGACCTCCTCAGCCAGCCAATCGACCAGACGTTCCAATTCCTCTTTCTGACCACCGTCCTCGCCAAGCAACATTGAAATAGTCATCTCCTCCAGTCCCTTGGCACGGGTTGACCCTGCCTTGCGCGCTGCCATATTTAACACACTTTTCGAATCAAGGGCGTGTTCCAAAAAGGATGGCATGTGCCGAAAAATGAGAAACTGTTGTTTGAGATAAAGGTTGACAGCCCCATAAAATACGGGTACTTCATCCAAATCGTGGCCATCCTCAAATATGGGTAAATACAAAGGCACTTTAATGACTTCATGACCCAAATCTTTTAGCGCCCTGATATATTTACTGTCACGAAGACAGTTTCCACAGTAGAAGCTACCCCCTGAACCGGGTATGATGAGTGCAATTTTCATAGTTTTATAGTTTAGCATTAAACACATAGAAACATAGCAAACATAGTTTAATTTTATTAGTTGGCCTATATATTTATATGTTTATTTTTCATCTTTTTTTAGTATTATTAAACACATAGAAACATATAAAACATAGTTTAATTTTTCTATGTGGAATATGTGCCTATGTGTTTATTTTCTTTTATTGTTGAGTCCACTCTGAAAAGGCAATAAAATTAAAATTGCCACTAAGACTCTAAGCCACAAAGGTACACAAAGTGTTTATTATGTGCTATATAAACTTAGTGAATCTTTGAGTCTTTGTGCCTTTGTGGCAGAATTAGACTTTTCGGAGTGGACTCATTGTTCATAATCTGCTACTGGTGGCTGACTATCCAAACATATATATTCTTCCATCGCCTGCACCCACTACTATTTTCCCTGAAATAACTGCCGGACTTCCAATGAGAGGGCTTCCCAATTCATATTTCCAAAGTTCTTTGCCCGTTTTCAAGTCATGAATATAAAGCATTCCATCCATTGTTCCGGTGATTACTTTTCCAGAAGCAATCACAGATGAAGACTCTACCCGGTTACTGGTTTTTACCTTCCAGACTACCTTCCCAGTATTTTTATCGAAACAGTAAATGAATTTGTCCTGATTACCGATTACGATTAAGTTGCCGCTCAAGGCAGGTGATGCTATAAATGGCAGGTTTTTTTGCGGATCATCATACGTCCAGGCGATTTTACCAGCCTCCAGGTCGATGCAGAAAAAATGGCCCTCATAGTCTCCAACAAAAGCATGTTTCCCGTCAATAACTGGTGATGAAGCTATATAGGTAGCCAGCTTTATTTTCTTAAAAACCTTGCCGGTTTCGATGTTTACAAGGTGCATAAAGCCATCACAGCCACCAAATACTGCATACTTTTCATAGATTGCAGGAGCGCCGTTGATGTAATTATCCGATTCGTAGCGCCATATGCTATCTCCTTTGGCAAAGCCAACCGCATGTAAATTATAATCATAACTTCCAACCAATAACCTGATTTGATTTTTAACTTTCAACCAGTTGGCAGAACCCATTATTTGATTATCCGTTTTGTACTTCCAGATCTGTTTGCCCGTTTTATCATCAAGCTTGAAAAACAGTCCATCCAAATTGCCAAACACCACCGATCCGTTTAGAAGCATGGCCGGCGCTTCGATGGAGTTTCCCGAAACAAATTTCCATTTCAGCTTACCATCGAACCCAACGGCATACATTGATCCGTCAGTCGATCCGCAGAAAATCGTTTGGTCCGACACCACAGGCGAAGCCTTGATATCGTCACCCGTTTGAAATGAAAACAACAATTTGGGCTTCTCCGGAATGTTTGCTGAAGTAGCACCCGTAAGTTGCTGGTTTCCACGGAAGATAGACCATGAAGATTGGGCCGATGCCGAACCAACGATCAAACAACAAAACGGTATTATTAATATTTGAAATAACTTCATCTGATGAACTGATTTAACTATGTTTCAAAGCTATAAAAATAATGGAGATAATGAACACATAGGCAAAAAAGCGTATCAATATTTTGTTTGAAGCCATAAGGTTCATTTTTAATTTATGGGACGAATGACATGTCCACGAATCCTCATAGTTTCGTTGCCCATCTGCAATATCATATTGAAAGCATTAAAACCAGATAGAAAGCCATATCCTAAAGAATTAAAAACCTATGGAGACCATCTGAGAAAGAAAAGACTTGATCTGAATTTAAGTCAACCTCAAGTTTCGAAAATAATCAGTGTTACAACGGATACAATCACTAATTGGGAACTAAACAAAGCCGAGCCAACCATATCCCAAATCCCCAAAATCATTTCATTCCTTGGATATACACCTACACTCAATGAGAATGCAATAAAAAATTATAGAATTCAAAAAGGAATATCACAAGCAGAACTGGCAAAAATCTTACAAATTGATCCTACGACACTTTCAAGAATTGAAAATGATAGAGGAGAAAGAATGAGTAGGAAAGTAAGGACGAAATTGGATTATTTGTTCATGAATTTGTTAATGCAGAATAATGTGACTGAAAAAGAGTAATCGTGATAACACATCAATTTACACGCACGTATCAGAAAAAAGCTTACAAAAAATAAAATCACCTTTCGATGAATTGTAAAATTACATAGAGTAGGCCTGATTTTATCCGGCGTATATACCGCCAAGTGTAAAAAGACATAGACAGCGGACAATTTGCTACTTATAGTATGCCTAAAACTTGTTTGTTCATTTTCACCATCCTGTCCAAATGTATTTACCATCTTATTCATTTAGTTTTAATACTTGTTTTGTTGGATGTTGTGCTGGAAGGGACTTTTGGCGCTTCAAATGACACGATTGCAAGGGGGTTTAAACTCGTTCAACTTGTTTCTTTGTAGTGATTGTTCTTCTTCCTTTTCCCTTTTTTGTGGTTAATAAGGTGAAGAAGTTAAAACTGTAAATAGGTTTCTTTTCTTCGGTTAATATTGCCAATGAAAAAATAAGTATTAAGCTACCAATAACTCCAAAAATTACCCATAAAATAAATGATGTTGTCATTGCTAAAATATTTGTGCCAGGATTTTATGGCTTTCAATTATTAAAAATAACTTTGATATATTTCCCCTTGAATTGGGAGAACAATGTTAGCCAGTATAATCGGACACGTATTCCACAATATTTAATTCTACTTTACCAAATTGGAAAAGAGTTTGTTTTCTTTGCTATATTATTAATAATTAATATCTTAGGGTAATTATTAATCCATTCTGATTGTTTTGACAATGAAGCCAAAACGAGCAGATAAAAAAAAATTTCCTTGCAAAACTCAATACTGTAAATCATCAGACAACAGCATTAACAGGCTGATATACAGCGAGTATAATGATTTATTTAAGGTGTACACGAAGAGCTGTACGCATGTTGCAGAAGAGTATTTGTCAGGTCTGTTACAGTGCGAAAAGGGACATGAGAACATGGAGCGCATGGTAGAAAAAGTGAATGATTCCGATTATAAGCGATATATACATTTTCTGTCTGTTAGTAAATGGAGTGCATCTGATGTGAATTCGGTCACGATGAAATCGGTGGACAGCTCATTACGAGAACAGAAAATAAAGAGTGGCATGCCAACAGGCCTTGTAATCGACGAAACCTCACACCTGAAAAAGGGTTTGAAATAAGTAGGAGTAGCTCGCCAATATGCTGGTGTTGTGGGCAAAGTCGATAATTGTCAGGTTGCTGTACATGTGTCATTGGGCAATGAAAAATTTTGCAGCTTGGTAGGCACAGAGTTATTTTTACCAGAAGGGTGGACAAAAGACAAGCAGAGGTGTGATGAAGCAGGAGTACCCGAATTGGATCAAAAATTTCAAACAAAACCTGAGCTGGCTTTAAAGTTAGTGAATCGGGCAATTGATTCAGGAATAGAATTTGATTTTATAGCTGGCGATGGACTATACGGTCATAATGCAGAACTGACCAGGGCATTGGACGCTTTGAACCAATTTTATGTTTTGGATGTTCATAAAGACGAACTTATTTTCCTGACAGAACCTACGTTTTCGGTACCCGAACGTAAAGGGAACAATGGCAGGTTCCCAACGAAAATACAACCAGATATTGAACCGATCCAATTGCAGAACTATCTAAAATTGCTTGCAGATAAGGATTTTAGCACCGAGCGAATAAGAAAGACGGCAAAAGGTTGGAAAACGGCAAAAGTACACACTGCAATGGTTTGGCATTGGGATGGGAAAGAGGAAAAAGCTTGCAAAAGGACATTAGTTATCACCAAATCTGAGAAGACAAAATATTCACTCAGCAATGGGGATAAACAAAAATACACCAACAAAGAATGGGCATATTTTCAATGTAGCAGATATTGGGTAGAGCGCTGTTTTGATGATTGTAAAAATGAATTGGGAATGTCAGGTTATCAAGTGACAGGATGGTTGGCGTGGCAACATCATATGGCATTAGTGATGATGGCCAGCCTTTACATCTTAACACTAAAGCTTGAAAATCAAGACGAAATGCCTCTTCTAAGTGTCCGAGATGCCAGATTGTTGGTTATTGCCAAGGCATTTGCTACACAAAAAGAGGTTGATCTCTGCCTGGAGCATATTCGAATAAGACATAGACAAAGGCAGTCAGATATAGATAGATATTATAAGGCAAAATCATTTTAGTAAAGTAGAATTAAGCTATTTTTATAAATAAATGAGTTTTTTTGTTCTGAATACCGAGAGTTTCTAGCTACATTGCCCAACTATAAGCCAGATGACCACAAAAATTACAATGGTACTTAAACAACCTCCGCCTAATTTATAAGCTCCGTATCCTGATATTAATCCTTTAAATAAATTATTCATTTGCTTACTTATTTTCAATGTAATGAAAGTTTATCGCATCCTTATCCAGATCTGCCCAATTTATACCTTGAAGTTTGGCTGTAGAACCCACGGGTATGGGTTTCCCTCCCAATATGGCAATACCCGGAGATGTTTTTTTTGATAGATCGTACCGGGCATTAAGCAAATCTTTGTGTTCTTTTGCACGATCAGCTTTTACCTTCATCCTATCAACTTTAATTTGATCAAAGCCTACATCCTAGTTGACCGGCCCGTTAGAAGAAACAACTTTCGCTTTAAGAATTACATCGTTGCAATCAATCAGCCGCTTTTTCTTCATTAAGTGTAGCTTCAAGTAATGATATAGCATCTGTCAAACCTAATGTTTATGCAAACTGGCGAAGCGTTCCGCCAGGAAAGAGATTGGTTTTAAAACGGAATGACTTCTATAGTCATTCCGTTTTTATTTATAGTAGAAATTCTAACTGTGAATTTCTTCGACATTGTTAGTACGCCAATTTTCTTCAAAGTATTTGGCATCTTCACTATTACGAGGATGAACTCCCATAACGATGTTTCCGCTTTTGATTCCTGATTCATATAACTTAGCGCGTTCTTCAGGAATTCCTGAACC
>Ga0209123_1003626_pt1 | contig 11359 bp, 2 predicted proteins | sample BarGraIncu00431A_FD_184500 | JGI IMG/M metagenome (GOLD analysis project Ga0209123, IMG submission 184500) | Arctic peat soil microbial communities from Barrow, Alaska, USA - Barrow Graham LP Incubations 004-31A (SPAdes) (version 2) | ecosystem: Environmental > Terrestrial > Soil > Wetlands >...
ATTTTCACAATGTTACGGTGCATCTTTGCGAATATTAAAGTGTTGAATATTAATACTAATATATCGTAATCTATTCTGCATTTTTTAAAATAGCAGCACTATACTTTACGATAGTCTTGGAACTCTGAAATTAGAAAAGTTATCCAATTCAAAGATCATTGCTTTAACTACACATGGGTTGTTTACTTTCAATAACAACGTTCTTACCAAATTGCCCATTACCGGTTTGCCCGATATCCCTGTTTATTGCTATTCGAAAGGAGAGGATGGAAGTTACTTTCTAGGAACAAAAGGGATGATCTACAAAATAAAAAACAAAACTGTCATCGACCGTTATCGTATCAATTTATTCGATGGCAATAGTGAAGTGAATTCAATTTTAAGAGACAAGAATAATAATCTCTGGTTTTCGATCATGAATAAAGGCTTCTACTTTATTCCGAATGGCTCTCATGTAATCAATGATATAGGAAGCAAAATGGGCTTGCAGAATACTCTTGTGAATAACTATCTTGAAGATAATGAAGGAAATATTTGGATTAGTACTTATGGTAAAGGCGTTTATTGTCTAAATAATCTTTATATAAATAGCTACAATGGAAATGATGGAATGAACTGTAACAATGTTTATTCCATTATGAAAGATAATACTGGCAAATTGATAATTGGTACATTTAACGGTATTAATATTTTAGAAAACGGAAGATTCAAAGCCATCAAAGGCAGCGCGGATAAAACCTTGACTGAATATATCTACCAGATTAAAAAAATCAAGAACGATTTTTATGTCTGCGGTGCATTTGGTGGAAGTGAAATAAAAAATATTTCTTACGAAGGAATTAATTTTTATATGATCAACCGACCTTCTTTCGCTAAGTTAAGCAATGGACTGCATCTGTTTGGAACAGCGGTGAACTCTATAAGAGTTCAAAATGATATGGACAGCAAGCCAGATCAGGCAAACCTGTTGTTTGTTTTTGGAAATAATCCTACCATCAACCGCATCAACGAAATTTATGAGGATACAGAAAAGAATGTTTGGATAGGAACAGGCCTCGGATTGTGCAAGATTTCCTCCGATAGCTATCGGAGCGAAAAATCCAGGATGGCACAATGCAAGAAATCATTCTTCCCTTCTAATCCCGTTCTGAATGCGAAGATCAATTCAATTATGCAGGATGACGAAATGAAAGTATGGTTTGCGGGCGAAAAAGGAATTGCGTACTATAATCTTACAAATGATTCGGTTACAAGCTATACGACTTTTAACGGTTATGATTTATCATCTTCAACTTCCATTATTTCAGACAACAAGAAAAGGATTTGGATTGGTAACACCAGGGGGCTTTATCTGTTTGACGGAAATTCGATCACATACCTAAATGAGAAAACAGGGCTCCCGACAGACGAGGTCTTTTCATTGTTTTATGACCGTAAGAAAAATATTCTCAGTGTAGGAACCAGTAACGGGATCTCCCTTGTTGACATCAATTTGTTCGACAACTATGTTAATCCTCCACCGGATGTAAAAATAATGAGCATTAAGGCGGGTGAATCTACCTATACCATTTTTAACAATTTAGTTTTTGAGCCTGAACAGCAGAATGTTTTTATTGGCTTTAAAGCATTGAATTTTGCTTCCCCTGGATCTATTAGATATAAATATTGCTTAAATGGCAGTTGGGTAGATACGGATCATGATTTTCTGTATTTTGTTAATCTAAAGAAGGGGAAATATGAATTGCAGATCATGGCCAAATCCCAGAATTCAGATTGGGGCAAGCCATGTTTTCTCTCTTTCCATGTATTGCCCCGATTCGTTGAATCTATCTGGTTCTATCTTTTAACCTTATCAGTTATTGTTTGTTTGTTTTTTTTCATCATAATTGGACGTTTAAAACAGAAAAACAGAAAGATAAGTAAAGAATTAGAAATTACGGAAAGGATCAATGAGCTTAAACATCAGGCCCTGTCTGCGATGATGAACCCCCATTTCATTTTTAATTCTCTCAATTCATTACAGTATCTCATCAATTGCCAAAGAAATGAAGAGGCAATTGATTATGTGGCTATGATGGCTAAGTTAATAAGGAAAAATCTGGACACAGCAGGAAATGGTTTTATTCTTCTGTCAGAGGAGATAGACCGCCTGACAATTTACCTGGATCTTGAAAAGCTTAGATTCCAGGATAGCTTTTCTTATGAGATTATTTGCGGTACAGATATTGAAATCAATTCAATTATGATACCGAATATGATTATCCAGCCTTTTGTGGAAAATACCCTTTGGCACGGATTAATTAATACCGGGAAAAGAGGGCTGGTAACCATTTTATTTTCATTTGAAAATGTAGATATTGATTCAGTCCTAAGCAGATCCCTAATTATAAAAGTGACTGATAATGGGATCGGAATTAATGAATCAAAAAAACATAAAAAGGATGACCACATTTCAAAAGGTATCCAGATTATTGAGGAACGACTCAGTTTACTGAGCGCTAAGATGAAACTACCGCAACCCATCATGCTGGAAGATTTAAGCAGCAGGGATAGCAATTCCCATGGAACTGAAGTAATCATATCACTTCCACTACCTCTCTATAAAATTATTACCCCATAAGCTACGATTTCGCTTACCGTTTAATTGCCCAGATATACCGTTCCTTTAGTTTTACATACCGCAGGCTTATTAGCTATTGCAACCATTCATTCTTGTATATAGATTTGGTGCAAAAGCTTAAATAAACAAAATGAATACTATAGAAAAACTGATGTATTTATTTACAAAAAAAACCTCTGGTCTATATATCGGCAAGGTAGGGTCTGCTCCTCTTATTATAATTAAGAAGGAAACAGATGATGCTAATGTTAAAGATTACAAATCAATTGAAGAAACGATTGCCGATCTGGAAAATGATCCGAACGTACCTTTAGACAAGATAAAAAATCTAAAATTATCCTTGAAAAAATTAAAGGATAAAACTTCAATCAAGATAAGGAATGGTGAAATAATTACCTGACAATAGTTTACATATCAGCAAAATACGCCGTAAATAATTTCAAATATCAGTTTAAAAATCAATTTTCAACAATAAAACTTTATCTAAACAGGATACCATGAAAAATCTTTATTTATTATTCGTAACACGTTCAATCTTGTTCTTAGTAACAAACCTGTTGACCAGATTACGATCACTTGCGATCCTGTTTTTACTAATGTTTATTCTTGGTGGAACTGCGGGTGCACAATGGTCACCTAAAAACACAGGGTTGAGTAACGGAGTTATTTATGCTTTGGCAGACAATGGCGGGGATCTTTTCGCTGGAACTGGGGGAAGCGGTATCTATCATACTTCAAACAATGGCTCAAACTGGACAGCTGTCAATACGGGTTTGACAAATAACAATATTCGTTCTTTTGCTTTCAGTGGTACAAATTTATTCGTCGGGACAAATGGTGGCGGTATCTTTCTTTCAACAAATAATGGAGCAAACTGGACAGCAGTTAATAATGGGTTGACAAATCTTACTGTTTATGCGCTTGCTTTCAATGGAACCGATATTTTTGCCGGAACCTGGGGCGCAGGTGGAGGAGTCTTCCGTTCAACCAATAATGGTGCAAATTGGACTCTGGTTAATACTGGTTTGACAAATACTAACGTTTTTTCTTTTGCCCTTGTTGGTGGAAATCTATTTGCAGCAACCAATGCCGGCATTTTTCTTACGTCAAACGGTGGCACAAGTTGGAGCGCAGTCAATAATGGACTTACAACTACCGATGTTCGGGCTCTTATTGCCAGTGGAACCAATTTGCTTGCAGGCACAAATGGTGGCGGAGTATTCATTTCAAACGACAATGGCACAAGCTGGGGTGCATTAAATACCGGTTTGACGAATAATATAGTTCAATCTTTTGCTACTTGTGGCATAAATATTTATGCCGGAACTAATGGTGGAGTTTTCCATACAGTTATCAATGGCTCTATTTGGGTCCAAGAAAATACAGGATTGACAACTCTAAATGTACCTGCTCTTGCTGTAAGTGGCTCTTTACTTTTTGCAGGATCTTTTGGTGGTGGAGTCTTTTCTTCTAACAGTTGTTCAGGCGCAGCCGTTACCGGCTCTATTTGTGGAATGAAATACAACGACCTGAACGGAAACGGAACAAAGGACGCTTCTGAACCGGGACTTTCGGGCTGGACAATCAACCTGACATACAGCAGTGCAGTCGGAGGACCAGTGACAATGACTACAACTACAGGCATAGACGGCAGCTATTGCTTCGATAACCTGACTGCCAATACCTACACGATCTCGGAAACACAGCAAAGTGGATGGACGCAAATATCTCCGGCAGCTCCCGGAACTTATATTGTAAAACTTGGGACAGGACTTAGCGCCAGTGGTCAGGACTTCGGAAACCACTTTTGTATCCCAACAATAACAGGAACTGCTCCAGGTTCAACTTGTGGAACTGGTACTGTTACTTTAGAGGCAATAGCCTCCTCCGGAACAATCAATTGGTATGACACTTTAACGGGTGGAACTTCATTGGCGACAGGTACCTCATTTATCACTCCAAGCATTACTACTACAACTACCTATTATGTAGAGGCAACAGATGTATGCGGAACTACTGCTGTCCGGACAGCAGTTACGGCAACCGTAAATCCATTGCCACCTGCTACGCCAATCTTGGGAACAGCAACTGTTTGTGTTGGTTCAACAACCCAACTTTGGAATATTGCATCCGGAGGAATCTGGGAGAGCGGTACTTTAGGCATTGCAACTGTAGATGCAAATGGTACTGTAAATGGTATATCAGCAGGAACATCTATAATTACCTATACCATACCTGTAAACGGCTATGGTTGTACAAACTCAGTAACACAGATAGTGACAGTTAATGCTAGTCCAACCATCACCGGTACTACTCCAGGATCAGTTTGTGGACCGGGCACAGTAACTTTAGGAGCAACAGCCTCTGCTGGAACAATTAACTGGTATGATGCTTTAACAGGTGGCAACTTAGTAGGAACAGGTAATTCATATACCACTCCGAGCATTAACTCTACTACCACCTATTATGTTGATGCAACTTCAGGTGGATGTACCACAAGTGTAAGAACGGCTATAGTGGGCACCGTCAATGCTTTACCGGCAGTTTCTGCACCAGCTTCAGTAGCAGTGAATAGTACGATTACCTTATCGCCAACCACAGGAGGGAGCTGGATTAGCAACAATCCAACAATCGCTTCAGCGACACCTGCGGGCGTGGTAACCGGACTATTAACAGGAACAGCAACATTCACCTTTACCGATGCAATTACCGGTTGCAGTGCCACCACCGCAACAGTGGCAGTCGGTTCAGACTGTATTTTTCTATGCAATACAGACTTCGAAAATCCAGTTGTCGGCCCATCTGTTCCAGGTTATCGTAGTCAAGGATTTATTCAGACTCCTGAAATAAACGTTCCATGCTGGCATACCACTGCAAGTGATGGAGAAATAGAAATTTGGGATGGCAGACCTTCTGCCATGAATACCACTTTAACTCCACTTTCAGGAAATCAATTTGCAGAATTGAATTGCACCCAGCTTGGCACTCTTTATCAAAAGTTTACAGCTATCCCATATCAACAGGTCCTAATTAAATTTTTGCACATGGGTCGTTATGCTGGTCTTGATAAAATGGAGGTGCAAATTGGACCTGATGGGGGAACATATCAAACCATTGGCACCTATTTCGATAATTATGCCGGGGGATGGACAAGTTATAGCATTCCATACACGTTTTCAAGTCTTGGTGGTCAATATCAAATACGTTTTGTGTCAATATCTTCAAATGGAGGCGACGTTATTACTCCCGGAGGTAATTTTTTGGATAATATTAGTATTGAATGCCTCAAACCAGGTGAAGCAACGGTTACACCAGGTGGCCCCGATAATATCTGTCAATCAGCCAATCCATCTGCAATCCTGTTAAGTGGGGCAAGTATAGGTGGTACCGCTACAATGGGTACGTGGTCAATAGTTTCGGGTAATGGTAGCTTGATTAATAATGGTCCAACAGCCACACCTTCTTCAGTATCTTATATGCCAGCGGTTAACGATAATATAGTTCTTTTAAAATTAACCACGAATAGCATTCCGGCAATAAGTGCAACAAGAACAATAACAATAAATCCATTACCAGCAACCCCGGCAGCAATCACCGGAACAACAATAGTGTGTGCAGGTTCAACAACACAGTTGGCCGATGCAACAACAGGCGGAATCTGGTCAAGCGGTTCAAATGGTGTGGCAACAGTTGATGCTACAACAGGTTTGGTAACCGGTATAACAGCAGGAACAACATTAATCACCTATACTACTGCTCCGGATGTCAATGGCTGTACAAACTTTGTGACACAGACAGTAACTGTAACTAACGTTCCAACCATTACCGGCACTACTCCGGGATCAGTTTGTGGAACAGGAACCGTTACTTTAGGGGCGACAGCCTCTGCCGGAACAATCAATTGGTACGATGCTTTAACTGGTGGAAACTTAGTAGGAACAGGTAATTCATATACTCCAAGCATTTCATCAACAACAACATATTATGCTGAAGCAACAGACAACGGATGTACCACAGCTTCAAGAACAGCAGTTACGGCAACTGTAGTTGCTTTACCCACAGTAGCAGCAATCATAGGAACATTCACATTATGTGTTGGTTCAACAACACTATTGGCAGATGCAACAACAGGCGGAATCTGGTCAAGCGGTTCAAATGGTGTGGCAACAGTTGATGCTACAACAGGTTTGGTTACCGGAGTATCAGCAGGCACAGCAGTAATCACCTATACCATAGGCGGAGTTGCCGTTCTTTGCAATAACTCTGTAACACAGACAGTGACAGTTAATGCCAGTCCAACTATCACCAGCACTACTCCGGGATCAGTTTGTGGAACAGGAACCGTTACTTTAGGGGCGACAGCCTCTGCCGGAACAATCAATTGGTACGATGCTTTAACTGGTGGGAACTTAGTAGGAACAGGTAATTCATATACTCCAAGCATTTCATCAACAACAACATATTATGCTGAAGCAACAGACAACGGATGTACCATAGCTTCAAGAACAGCAGTTACGGCAACTATAGTTGCTTTACCCACAGTAGCAGCAATCACAGGAACATTCACATTATGTGTTGGTTCATCAACACTATTGACTGATGCAACGAGTGGTGGAATCTGGACAAGTGGTTCTCAGGGTATTGCAACAGTAGATACTTCAACAGGTTTGGTTACCGGTGTAACAGCAGGCACAGCATTAATAACCTATACTATAGGCGGAGTTGCCGTTTTATGTAGCAATTCAGTAACACAGACAGTAACAGTTAATGCCAATCCAACCATCACCAGCACTACTCCCGCTTCCCGCTGTGGAATAGGAACGGTTACCTTAGGGGCGACTGCATCTGCCGGAATAATTAATTGGTACGATGCTTTAACTGGTGGGAACTTAGTAGGAACAGGTAATTCATATACTCCGAGCATTTCATCAACAACAACATATTATGCTGAAGCAACAAACAACGGATGTACCACAACAGTAAGGACAGCAGTTATTGCTACTGTCAATGCTTTACCGGTAGTTTCTGCTCCAGTTTCAGTAGCCGTGAATAGTACGATAACCTTATCGCCAACTATAGGAGGGAGCTGGATTAGCAACAATCCAACAATCGCTTCAGCGACCCCTGCTGGCGTGGTAACCGGACTATTAACAGGAACAGCAACATTCACCTTTACCGATGCGCTTACCGGTTGCAGTGCCATCACCTCATCAGTGACAATAATAGGTTCAACGGTTTGTGATTTATTAAGCGCAACGGCAACTAAAATTACTGCCGGCGATTGCTGTTGGAGCATAAGCCTTGCACAGCCTTTAAATACAAGTGGAATTAATAAAATACAGTTTTTAGCATTATCACCAAATTCATTTATAACTGGCAGTTCACAACTTGGAAGTAGCTATACAGGCTGGTTGTTTGTAGTTAACAGTGCGAATGAATTTACTATCAAAAGACCAGGTGTTGGTGACATACCAGCCGGGCAAATGAATAATTTCTTTAATTTCTGCCTAAACAATTTATCTAGCCCTCAGTCAGTTGTTGTAAATTGGCTAAACACAAGTAATGAAGTTGTTTGTTCTGACACGGTAAAAGTAAATTGCGATATCCCATGTGTCACATTCGATAGCAAAAAAATAATTTGCAATCAAGGTAATTACTCTTTACAATATTCCTTTACAAATAATTCAACTTTTGCAATTAACAAGATAGAAGTTGAACAGGTAATACCTGCTAGTATAACGGTTACACCATCAACTGTAACAATACCTTCAGTAATCATCGGGGGAAACTCTGGTCTGCAGACATTCACAGTAAGCGGAGCAACACCGAACACAACAGTAACCATCATTTTCAAATTTACAAGTACCGACGGGTGCTGCGCTTGTACTGACACAATATCTGTTACTATACCAACGTGTATGTGCGAAGAAATAGGCTCTAGTCTTAATCAGGATCCGCTTAACTGTTGCGCTTCATTAAATATCTCAAATAATTATTCAGGTATTTATTTTACACAAGTCAACTTAACAGCTTTAAATGGTGTAACGTTCGGCACGTGGACAACAAATTCGGCTTCTGATTGGTATTCTCAAAATACGTTCACTTCTAATAGTGTTCATCTTGTTAACGATGGAAATGGATTTATTCCATCCGGAAATTCTAACGGTATACTTAATTTCTGTTTGGCAGGTTATACATCTACACCGCAACAGATACTTGTTCAATGGATAAGAAATGATTCAATACAATGTGTAGATACTCTAACTACTACTTGCATTCCACCACCACCTGTCATGGATTGTGTCCAATTTCTCGATGCCTCACTGGTTTGTTTATCTGATGGTTCATTCGAATATAAATTTAAGGTTAAAAATAATTCGACACACACAACTACCGGATTTAAGCTAAACCCTGTATCGCCGCTATCTGTATCATTCAGTCCTGCCGATTTTAGCAATGTTTCAATAGCACCTTCAATGACTTCGCCTGAACAAACATTGATAATAAACGGAGTCAATCCGAATGCTCAATTCTGTTTTGAAATTGCACTATATGAACATATAATTGAGAATAACGATACGTTATATAGCTGGTGTTGCCATAGTGATACTATTTGTATAACACCACCTGACTGTGGCGATGAACTTGGGTCTATCTGTGGGATGAAGTTTAACGATTTAGACGGGAACGGAATGAAAGATAATACAATTGAACCTGGTCTTTCGGGCTGGCCAATCAGCATGACTTACTACGATGCTTCTGGCGCACTTGTGACATTGACAACAACGACAGGTGCAGACGGCAGTTTTTGTTTCAACGATCTGGCAGCCAATACCTACACCCTTTTCGAGACACAACTGGGTGGATGGGATCAAACATACCCGGTTGCTCAGGGAAATTATTCGATCACCCTCCTTGCCGGGCAGACGATCATCGGTAAAGACTTTGGAAATAAGCAAACCACTCCATGTATTTATTTGTGCAATACTGACTTTGAAGAATTTGACAACATACAGGGACCTGCAGGTAGTGTTCAAACCAATCAGGATAACATTCCTTGCTGGCAAACAACAGCATCAGACGACAAAATTGAAATATGGCATAGTGGCTTTGGCCTTGTACCTGCATTTACAGGAAACTATTTCGCTGAATTGAACGCTACACAAGTCGGAACACTTTATCAGACTTTTTATGCTGCTTCTGCACATTCAGTCATTGTTTCTTTTGCACACAGGGGTCGATATGCTGGTAACGATGTGATGGAAGTAAGGATCAGGCTTGGAAGTGCTCCTCCCACTTCCTTAGGAATCTATACTGACAATAACACCGCATGGAGATATTACACAACAGCACCTTACCAGATTATTGTACCGGGGACTTATACTTTAGAATTTGTGTCTGTTTCGTCAAACGGCGGAGCTGGCCCCGATGATGGCGGGAATTTTTTGGATGCAATTAATGTAACCTGTCCATCATCCATTTGCGGGATCAAGTATAATGACATCAACGGCGACGGTCAGCAACAATTAACTGATCCGGTTATTCCAAACTGGCCAATCGAATTGACTTACAACGATCCTTCAGGAACACTTGTGACATTGGATACAACGACAGGTGCAGATGGCAGCTATTGTTTCAACAACCTGATGGCCAATACGTACACCGTTGCAGAGACACAACTGGACGGATGGACGCAGACTTTTCCACTTTCACAGGGAACCCATACGGTAATACTCGCTACGGATCAGAACATATCAGGTCAAAACTTTGGCAACCAGCAATTACTACCTTGCTGCGAACAGGTAAAAGTTGAACGAGTTACCAGTGCTGACGGTGCAGCCACCTGTTGTGCCAAAATCACCGCTACCTGCGAAGTCAAGGCTATTACAGTGACCGTTACCAATGGCACACTTAGCTCTGCGAACTGGAACTGCGGACCACTAGGGACTGCCTATGTTGGCCAGTCTTCATACACTTTTGCAGCAAATGGCTGTATCCCCGTGATGACAACCTATGTGGATGCAACAGCATCGGGAGTTACCATTACTTACGACATTGTATTCTCAAACGGAGATACATGCCGGAAAAGCATAGATCTGGAATGTGTTATTCCAAGTTGCTGTGAGCAGGTAAAGGTTGAGCCAGTTTACGATGCTGATGGTACAGCCACTTGTTGTGCCAAAATCACCGCTACCTGCGAAGTAAAGGCTATTAAAGTGACCGTTACCAATGGTACACTTAGCTCTGCGAACTGGAACTGCGGACCACTAGGGACTGCCTATGTTGGCCAATCTTCATACACTTTTGCAGCAAATGGCTGTATCCCCGTGATGACAACCTGTGTGGATGCAACAGCATCGGGAGTTACCATTACTTACGACATTGTATTCTCAAACGGAGATACATGCCGGAAAAGCATAGATCTGGAATGTGTTATTCCAAGTTGCTGTGAGCAGGTAAAGGTTGAAACTGTTACAGGTGCTGGTGGTAAACCCACTTGCTGTGCCAAAATCACCGCTACCTGCGAAGTCAAGGCTATTACAGTAACAGTAACCAATGGTACACTCGGCTCGGTGAACTGGAATTGTACTACTCCGATCCCAACCGGATATGCTGGCCTGGCCACTTATACCTTTGCACCCGGAAACTGCCTTCCTGAAATGACAACCTGTGTAAATGCAACTGCACCGGGAGTTGTGATCACTTATGACATTATATTCTCTAACGGCGATAAATGCC
>Ga0209123_1003629_pt1 | contig 11355 bp, 3 predicted proteins | sample BarGraIncu00431A_FD_184500 | JGI IMG/M metagenome (GOLD analysis project Ga0209123, IMG submission 184500) | Arctic peat soil microbial communities from Barrow, Alaska, USA - Barrow Graham LP Incubations 004-31A (SPAdes) (version 2) | ecosystem: Environmental > Terrestrial > Soil > Wetlands >...
TTAAAAATATTCTGCTTGTTATACCTTGTGCCTTCGAAGTATTCTTCAGTTTCAGTTTTTGTTTCTAAAATCCCCTGTTCTGTAAATTTAGAAGATTCGACCATTTTTTTACCTGTAATATGAGGGGCTAATTTACTTCTATTTCCATAATTATATCCTTCGCCACACTCCCATTTCTCGGGTTTTTTCTTTTCAAGAAACTTACCTAAACTTCGTAACTGATTAAGTCTATTAATCAAATAATATAATTGGTTTCCACCCATCAGATTAGACTTCCAAATCACTAAATCGTTCTCTGCTGCTTCTTGTGATACATTATGAATATCATAGTAGTCAATTTCAAAAAATAATTTCTCTTTAGTTGTTTTAGTTCTTTTTACAGTAATGTGAAGTATTGTGTGGTTTTTTTTTGGTGGAGTATTGTAGGCAAAAACAACAGCGGTTGCAATTGTTCGCTCAAAAAGCACAGATGCATCGCGTAACTCAGACAAATCAATAATCTGAGGAACTTCATATCTGGAGAAAAATTCTTTTCTAAAATCTAATGTGTTATTATACAGCAGCGGTCCAGATGGCATCACAAAACACAGCAAACCTTTTGGTTTCAGCAGTTTCATTGCCTGCTGGAGGAAAAGCATTGCAATTTGGTTGCGAGGTATACTGTATTCACAGTCAATATTAAAATCTGTAATGATTTTATTGAAATCTTTGACTTTGTCTTCAAAAGGTGGATTGCCAATTACCAAATCAAATTGTCCTTTCTCTACCTCATTCAGGAATTTAAAGAAGTTGCTTTCGCGAATATTATTTTCTCTCAAATCATCAAACCGAAGCTCTGACCATATTTCTGTTGGGGTAAGCATATCGCACAAAGCAATACTTAAACTAAAAACAGAGAGTCGAACAGATGATTCTTGAATATCTACTCCATAAATAGAGTTTCGTAATATCGTTTTTAGATCCTCAATTTTGGGATATATAAGCTTTCCAGTTTTCTCATATTGCTCCTTTTGCCACCATTGCACAAGCCTTTTAAATACGGCAACAAGAAAAACCCCCGAACCACAACTAATATCAATTACTTTATATTTTTGTTTCGGCTCAGCCATTGGCATACATTCATCCACCATTAATCGAGCAAGATGAATAGGAGTATAAACGGCATCCGTCCTCAAATCAGAAAACTCTTCGTAAATCCGGCTAATCAACTCAACCGGCAGGTATTCAAATGAATAGAGTGGCCATAAAATTAATTGGTTGTTAATTGAATTAGCATCAAGATATTTGGCTAGTTCCTTTAAGTCAGTTTTGGCAAGTGTCTCTTTATCCTGAGGCTTTAGCTCAAATACCCGACCATTAAATTGCACACTTAATTCTGCAAAAAGTTCAACCACCAGACCCTGTAATCTGAGCACATCACAGAAACATGTTGCATTCTTGTATTTTCTGAAATAATCACTAGGGAAAACATGATTGCCATGTTCATCTTTTCTTTCTTCTAAATACTTGACCAAAATGGATAAAACTAATAACTGATTGGCAAGTTTTGGCTCCAACCCACTTTCGTTTATAAAGTGATTTCTAACACTTTTGAGTCCATTAATCAATTTGTTTTCGGAACTTTCTTTGCTAAGAAATTGATTTTCAAATTCCTTTTGTTCCCAAAATGTCCCATTGGCAAAAAGCTTTGCAGAGTATTTTTGATATTGCTGATACGAGTCAGTTACAATTGGAAAACTTTCAAATGGCTTTACGCTAATTACTTTTGCATCTTCGTTATAATCAACATGTTTTCTAGCGTCGAATATATCAAAATTAGTATTGTCAAACACATAATATATTGGGACTATACCACTACTCCAAATTTTCCTGTGTATTTCTGCTAAATCTTCCTTCGAAAAAGAATTTCTTGTGTTATCGAATAAGAATAGTTGGGGTTTAGATGACTGATTCTCTGGGAATCGTCTAAAATATACTGCAGTTGCTTTAAGCTTCTTTGCAATATCTAAAATGAGCCTTTCTTCGAAAAATAAGTTATGTGTGGAATAGTCCTTTGATGTAAAAAACAAAGTCGAATTTCCTGACTTTTCATTAAAGTCAAGCTTTTCAAGCACATCATTTATCACATTTTTCTTCATAGCTACAAAAATACATTTTATTCTTTTAATATAGCGTTTTTTAATAAATATAGCGTGTAATTGTCAATTTAAAGATTAAAAATTATCTTTTGGTACTAATTATTTCTATCCTACTCCCCTCCACAATCCCCACTTCCTCTTCCGTCAATTCATACAGCGCATACACCATGCGGTCTATTTCGCGGTCGGGTTAGTTCATTAATCGTTCTTTTTTAGAAACACAAAGCTACACATTCATTTTCACATTCTCAACAGATTCACTTAATTATTTTTATATACAATCGGAATAAAATGCAAATCCGACTCGCAGTAATACCTTTAGTAGTTGTAGTATGCGTTGAAAACCTACATTTGTTGTAGCACAATTAAAATTCTAACTACGAATACTACTGCTCAGTCATCTGCAGTCGGGGCGCGACTTAGAGTCGCACTCCGAGTAGTAGCTATTTCCCTCTTGTTTTCTGTCGCTTTCCATTATTAGATAATACATATATAACACATATATTATATATATTAAACACTTAGTTAATACATATTTATAAAAGAAGTGTTTTATATCTGTTTTTATTTTGTTTTTAAAAAGATTTACTTATTTTTGCACGCAGAAGGAAAAGCGAAGGGGAGAGGTGGGAGCTGTTTCCAACTCAGCTGATGACTTTGAGTCATCTGCTGAGTTAGAAACAAGTCATGCAATAATACATTCCAGTTCAGCTAACGACTTTGAGTCATCTGCTGAGTTAGAAATAAGTCATGCACTAATACATGTTTTAATAGTCAATGAATAAATAGTAAATGGAATTATGGCAATAGTAAAAGGACCATTTCAACTAACAGGAAGCATCAGTGGTGTTTCCTTCTACACGGTGCGCGGAAGCGACAAAGTAATTGTGCGTACCAAAGGCGGTGCATCGAAAGAGAAAATCAAGTCGTCGCCTAAGTTTGCCGGCTTGCGCAAGCAACAAAAGGAGTGGAGCGGATGTGCTAAGTTTGGCTCTATCACCCGTTATGCTTTTGGTGGGTTGCATCGTTTGGCAGATTATAACCTGACTCCGGTACTGAACGGCATTGGTAAAAACCTGATGAAGATGGACACGGAATCGGAAACAGGGCGTCGCAGCTTGAAACTCACGACCTACCCACAAGCATTGGAAGGTTTTAATTTCAATCGTAACTATCCGTTCAACACCGTATTGCGAATATCGCCTGTGGCTATATTGAGCCGCGAAAAACTGGAAGTAAGCGTCAGCATTCCGCGTATCAACACAGATATTGACTTACTGAACATACAACGCTTGCCGTTCTTTCGCCTCATAGTGGCTATTGGTACCGTGTCGGACTTGCGCCATAACGAACAGGTAAATGATTATGAAGCGATGGTGCCCGACCTGCACGGAGTAAGCGAAACCCATACTGGGGAATGGCACTCCACCCAGACAATACTTGAAGAACAAATAGTGAATGTAGCACTGACTGACGAAGAGAGAAAAGCACTCACCGAAAACGTAACTGTATTGGTAAGCATGGCGGTGGAGTTTGGCAATGTGGGCTTTACCGGGCAACCGCAGGAAGTGAAATATGCGGGATGCGGGAAAGTGTTGGTGAGCCGATAAATGACCCCTAACCTCCGTCAGTTGACGGACAAGCTCTAAAGGGGAATAGAAGTTACTTTTTTCTCCAAAAATGACCCAATACACCAACAAACGAATGCTGGAACAACTTTTTGCTTTGTTTTGCATACCACGTCTTAAGCTCCGCAATTTATCCCGATGTATCGGGAGGGGTTTGGGGTTCTCTATCTCTTTGTTCCCCTTTAGGGGTTAGGGGTAGTTTTAAGAGTTGCCTTTTAGAACATCCTTTTTCCATTCGGTGACGGAGTATCCTGTTCGTGAAGCTATTGCACGTTTCATGGAATTAATCGAACCAAAGCCGCATTTTTTAGCCAATACTTCATTGCTTAAGGTAGAGTTCTCCAAATAAGTCCGTTCAAGTTCATCCAGGCGGTAGTTATTTACAAAAGAACAGAAATTCTGGTTATATTGCTGATTGATAAGCGTGGATATATAGGTTCGGTTAGTACCTACTGCCTGTACAACATCTGAGATGTTTAATTGACTGTTGAGATATATTTTCTTTTGCTCAAACTCCACTATGAGTTTGTCGAGGATCTTCTTCTGAGCAGCATTGGTTAAATCAATTTGCTCAGTATAAAGATTGACACTTTCTAACTCGAAAGTTGGATTTATCGGCTTCTGTCTGATGCCCATATATCCTATAATAAACAACATTATTGTAAATACAGACCAACCAAGACAAATAATCAGATCTTTCGATAGTAAAAAATGACGCCCTAATGCAGTAAGTGTGAAAGCTCCCACACTCATAATTATGATAGAATAGTTGAGCATTTTGGCATTGTTGTATTTCCCATCTTCCACGTCAGAATAATATTGCTCGGCTTTTGAACCATACTTCCTTATAAGCAATGAATTTCCTATTACAGATACTATAACTTGTATCAAATAAGTCAATCGGATAACGGTACGCAAGATGTTCAGAAATTGAATCTGTACAGAGTTAGGATAAGCCTGTTCATCGAAAAGCCATGTTCTAAACTCGGCTTTTGGTGTTAGTAATACCACTAGAGCATATACAATAGTCAAAAAAATTGAGGGAATGAAAAACTTATGATGAGTTTTGATGGAGAATTTTTCATCCACTGTCAACAAGCGGAAATAGATGTAGTAAGCAGGAAAAACAATCAGTGAGGCGCATTGTAGTACTACATCAAAATACGGATAAATAGTTGGATAAGGTGCAAAATAGAAAAAATGGGAACTAAAAATCACTAGCGGAAGGAGCATAAACCTACTCAAATAATTGCGTGGATTACTGTATTTTTTAGTATTGCCAGCCAATACGATGGACCATAGCAGGGTTACATATATTGGCGATACAAGCAGTATAGTTCGTAGCATAATTTTTACTGGTTCAGTGGACTGTTGAGTTTATTATCAGGTACAATAATTTGGTTTCTCCAATCTGACATTGATAATCCGGTTTTGAACGAAATAGCACGTTTCATAGAGTTTAAAGATCCAAAACCACAACATTGGGCAAGGGTTTCGTTTGTATATTCCGGATTTGTAATAATAACCCTTCTTAATTCTTCGATGCGATATCCATTTACAAACGTACAGAAATTCTGATTGTATTTTTGATTAATAACCAATGAAACATAGGTTCGGTTTGTCCCGACTGCTTCCACCACATCCATTATATTCAACTTACTGTTCAGGTAGACTTTCTTCTGTTCGAATTCCACCTCCAATATATGTACAATCTTTTGCTCAACAGATGTCGTAAATTCAAATGTTTGATTTTGCTCATCTGTAGCATCCATACTATCGAAAGTAGGATTGATGGGTTTTTGTTTGAAACCCATATAACCCATATAAAATAATATAATTGAAAAGACCGACCATCCTGAATAAATATACCAATTGTGCTGCACAATTGAATATCTACCCAATGTGCCAAAAATAAAAGCAGCTATACCTAAAGCAACCATCGAATAGTTGAGCATTCTGGCATTCGTATTTTTTCCATCCTGGATATCCGAATAGTATTGTTCTGCCTTTGCTCCATATTTCTTTAGAAGGAAGTGGTTGCCAATTACTGTCATTACCACCTGAACCAAATAAGTAATTTTCCCGAGAATGCGCATGGCTGCCAAAAACCGGATGTGCGGATTATCAGCATATGCAGTCTGATTATAAAGCCATACTTTGTACTCGGCTTTAGGGGCGAGAAGTACACCAACACTGTAGAGTGTTCCAACCAGTATCGCAACAATAAAATATTTGCCATGTGCCTTCAGTGAGAATTTCTTATCAACAGTGAGCAACCTGAAATAAACATAATACATTGGAAATCCCAGCAGTGATGTGTAGGCAAATATAGCATCGAAATAAGGATAAGTTGCCGGTAATGGGGCAAAATATAAAAAATGAGTAAAATAAATAGCCGCGGGGAAAAGCATAAACCTTCCTAAAAATGCACGGGGGACACTGTGACTTTTCGGATGGTCAGCTAAAACGATGGCCCAAAACAAACTAACAAATACAGGAGAGATGAGTAGTATCGTTCGTAACATAAGCTGTTTATTTTTCGCAAATATAAAAAAAAGAATCAACTATAAATACTATTTAATACAAAAAATGTAGTATTAATTTTATAAACTTCGATAAGTGAAAATTTAATGCTACAGATGTGTGAACTCTTATTTATTCATTTACGGGGGGGGGGTATTGTAAGATTTGTACGTTTTGGATAGTTTAATTTATCTTTTGAGCCATTAATTTTACGTATTGGGCAGACGGATCAGTGTTAAAGGAGTATTTTTGTTGTTAAAATAAGTAAAAGAAAGAAATCTTTCATTTTAATAGATGCAAAACAATCAAATAATAGGCAAAAGATATAACATCCAAAGCCGTATTAATTCATTTTGAACAAATTAAATAATGCTACAAGTGTTAGCTTTTTGACAGTAAAATTACAACTCACAGATTTCAATCAATCAAACAAAAAAATAAACTCTAAAAATAAAATTGTATGAAAACTGTACACAATCTCATTTCATTCTTGTATCCGCTATACAAACAAAGTCGTGAATACTGTATTCATAATATAATTATCTGGAAATCAAAGTCATTACGGCTGCTTTCAATCCTCTTATTGCTTGCAGTTGTAAGCTTTAAGAGTTATGCTGTAGATTATGCCACAAATGCAGCAGCAATATTAGTTAATGCAGCACCTACAGTAATTAATGATAGTTATATTAGTACTGGGGGTAGTTTTAATTCAACTATTGGAACAAATAGAGCTATTGATATTAGGTATCTGGCATACGACATCAATAACAATCAAAATATGGGGCTTTCCGAAATCTCATACTCAGTAGATGGTAAGCCTTACGTTTCAATTTATAAAATAACTACTAATAATAGTTCTATAGAACAATATAAAATTAATATGTCAAGCACCGACATTAATGCCGTTGGATATTTAACACCTTTTGCTTATAATTGGGGAACGGGTGATCGATGGGTTTATCATACATGGTATTATCCACCTGCACTTGCAGGAAAATTAATTACAATCCGGATTAAAAACTCAAATCCTCAATGGGCCTCAGCAGCTTTTGATGTTACACGACAGGTCCAAACATTTAATTATAACTCATCAACATCTTATAATTTAACTCCCAGATCGGATGGGAACTTCGACTTTAATTATACTACTTCTGAATCATATACGAATAAGTTTGATATATACTCAGACCCTTCTTACACGAATCTTGTAAATTCTGTACCTGTTTCAAGCAATTTAAAAAGCGGTACAATTCCTATAAAGCTAGGAGCATTTAATGTTAATCAAACTTATTATGTAAAACAGGTTTATGTTACACCTAATACAGTATCAGGATATTCAATTGCGTATGATAAGAAATTACTGCCTTTTGAATTTGTCGGCTATAAATATCCAACCACTGTAACTGCAACACCCAAACTTAACGCAAATCAAATTAACATAGAATTTGCTATTGAAGAAGGGAATACAAGTTCAACGATTCCCTCAAAATATTATATTAAAAGAAAGGTTACCCAAAATGGAACTTATTCATATGTAGGTGTATTCACAGGGACAAGTTATACCGATAATACGGTTAGTTCTTTAACCGATTATACTTATTTGATTTACAGTGTACCCGATGACTGGGCTGACAAAACCATTGTCATTCCGGAATTAAGTAAAACCATAACTACTACTACTAAACCCAACCCTATTTCATTTAAGGATTTTAAACTTAAAGGGGTTAAAGGCACGAGTCCATATATTCATATATCATGGGATAATACGCAGTGGCATCCGGTAAATAATACTATTAAGCTCTATAGACAAAACAGTACAACAAAAGATTGGGTTGATTTAGGAGTGCAAAACTCGGCTACCTATTATAATGATATGACTAATATTGTTGAAAATAAATTTTACGCCTATAAATTAGAAGTAAATCAGTGGGGTCAAACACCTCTTCCATTCATAATAGACAGTGCCTACGTAGCGGATAAAGTGGCCATTACCAAAATTGCAGCTACCAAAAATACGTATGGTGACAGAATCAACCTACAATGGACCATTGATAGATTGAACCTTTGCGACAGATTTGAAATTTGGCGGCAATTTTCTATTGGCGCTGATAAGTGGTCTACGGAAATGTTGGTGAATCAGTTTACTGCTCAATCACTTATAAATAACTGGGACGACCGTGATGCAGCCCCGGGAATGCTCTACCAATATAGAATTAAAGCCATAAAAAGTACTACGCTTTCCACAGGGAATAATGTTACAGACTCAACAGACATTGGTTTTCGAATGCCTGTAGGTGTGGTTACGGGTAGAATAACGTATGGAACTGGAACTGCTGTTGCCGGTACATCGCTTTATGTAAGTAGTTCGGACAATGGAGGTGATAAGCTTTACAAGAGTTTGAATTTTAAAGGAGATGCTGCACAGGGCGGAAAAGTGAACCTTACAAAAACCAAACACGGATGTATAGCTGACAAAGGCTTTACTTTTCAGGCATGGATAAAACCGATTGAAAATGGTAGAGATTGGTCAACAATTTTTGAGGTGGCTGGCGAGTATTCTATAAAAACGTTTAAGAGTAAAGTTATTTATGTTTTTATGGGTAGTCCGTCTAAGCCTGTTGCAATGTTTCAGGATCCGGCTATTTTTCAAAATACCTATTATCATATTGGTGTAACCTATAATCCTACGGATAAGAAATTGAAGTGTTTCTATAATGGAGTTGAAAAAGGTTCAGTTACACTTACCGATAATTTCACTTGTTCATTCAGTGGAACACCCCAACCATGCTCCATTGCAAACAATACATTGGTTGCAGCCGCAGACAAGCAGCCATATAATGGTTATATAGACGATGTCCGTTTGTGGAATAGAAATATTACAGCTACCGAAGCTGCTGATAATTTCAACCGCTACCTGGGTGGAAGCGAAACAGGACTTATTGGGTACTGGCCAATGGACGAAGGAATCGGGAGCTATGCTTTCGACTGTTCCAAAACGGATAAAATATTCAACGAATGTCATATAACTGACATAAAATTAGCATCTTCTGATACTATAGTTCCTACAAAGGAACAACTGTCAATAAAAGGTGTAACAGATGCAGACGGGAACTATATTATACGCGGCATTCCATTTACCGGTGATGGTTCTTCCTATTCCATTACTCCTGTTTTGGGTACTCATAAATTTAATCCAACGCAGCAGGTTTGTTATATCTCCCCGTTGAGTTTAGTGCACGATGGACAGAATTTTGAAGATAAATCATCGTTCCCTGTCACTGTAAAAGTGACTTACAATAATACGGACTTTCCGGTTCCAGGAGTTTCATTTTCGGTTGATGGTCTCCCATGCAGCTCACAGAATAAACTGATTACTACCCGTTCGGATGCATTAGGTGCTGTTGATGCCGGCGAATGCGTTATTGATGTACCTATTGGCGAGCATTATATCCAGGCATCGCTGGCGGGGCATGTATTTACTTACGGAGGCAGGTATCCTGCTGTTGGAACATTACCTTATGATGAAAATGCTTCTAACTCTACGATCCTTTTTCATGATTCAACACTGGTATCAGTGGTAGGACGTGTGGTAGGAGGATTGGTGGAAGCGGCTTATCCAATCGGGTTTAAAAAGAGCCATGCAAATATCGGGAAAGCAACCATCACTCTGGAACCAACGTTGCTTACTAAATATAATTTTACGAACAAAACGGACAAAAACCCGAATGATTCGCTCATAAGACTTACAACAGATACGAAAAGGTTCGGCAGTCGTTCCATCATGAGAGGGAGAAAGGTTAAAATTATCACCGATTCTATCACCGGAGAGTATATGGTAAAACTACCTCCTGTTCAATGGACTGTGGACAGTGTGCGTACTTCCACCACGAAAGCTTTTCTAAATGATCTAAACATATTACATGTAGATGCCACGTCAGGATTGACAATTTGTCCATCGTTCACAACGAACCCTATGATTACAGCCTCTGATACGACGACCAATATTACAACTAATAAAAAGGATACGTTTGTCTATAATGTCAAGGAATCGTTTATGTATAGGGCACCCACTCAAGTTCAAGTCAGGGATGGGTACAATGGTACATCAGCTTTCGGAGAAAAAAGATATATGGATACGTCCGGAGCAACTGCCGTTTCAACCATACTCTATGATAGTACTTCCACCGGAGGTACTCCTGACAAAGTAAAGTATAATTATGGTATAACTACTGTTTCTCCCAAGGGTAAGCCAATCTTCCTTCAAAACGGACTTTATGGGCTAAACATATATGTATTCGAGAGCTATTTAAATCCCGGGAAATTAACTAGTGACAGTATTTCAATTGTTCCGCTGAAAGGAGCCGTTGTGACGGTGCAAAATGAAATAGGCATACTTCAAAAACCGGCCATAGCACCAACAACTCCTGTAGTAATACCAACAGATTCATTGGAGACCGATGCAAACGGCAGGGTACTCTACCCCTTTATGGCCGGATTTCCGAACTTAACTGATATGAATGCGGGATTAGGATTGAACATTACCATTAAAAATGGGACTGATAATGCTGTAAAATGGACTGAAATGGGGAATTTCAGAGGAATAGTATTAGGGTCAGAGCCTGTTCTGGGAACAGATTTTGTAACAAAGGGGCCTATCGTGCCATTGATTGTGTTACGGGATCCTCCGGGAAGCAACAGCTATGCCTATGTAACGAAAGGCACCACCCTGTCGTACACCTTTAGTTATAAAGCCACCGGCGATGGAAGTGAATCTGCTTCGGATAAAATACAGATTGGACCAAAAGTAAAAACTTCAGCAGGTTCGCCTTTTTTCATGATACAGACTGATTTAGATATTAAAAATGATGTTACATTGGGTCTTCAACAACAGTGGTCAGCTTATTCCGGTAATACACGAAGTAATACGTTGGAAATTGACGAAACGGTTCAGACTTCCAGTGATCCGGCCTTTGTAGGCTCCAATGCCGATGTCTATATTGGGAATTCCACCAATCTTTTTTATTGTACCTGTAATTATTTAGGTATTGCAGGTGGAGTTTTGGGAG
>Ga0209123_1003630_pt1 | contig 11351 bp, 10 predicted proteins | sample BarGraIncu00431A_FD_184500 | JGI IMG/M metagenome (GOLD analysis project Ga0209123, IMG submission 184500) | Arctic peat soil microbial communities from Barrow, Alaska, USA - Barrow Graham LP Incubations 004-31A (SPAdes) (version 2) | ecosystem: Environmental > Terrestrial > Soil > Wetlands >...
CTGATTGCTCAGCAGGTTACAGGGAAAAACGTGATGGACTTCCCAGGAGCGGGGGCTGCTGGTGGTCTGGGCGCAGGGCTATTATTGTTTACAAATGCCCAGTTACGGCCGGGTGTAGATATCGTCTTGGAAATAATGAAATTTTCCCAATTAGTCGCTAAAGCTCAACTTGTTATTACTGGTGAAGGGCGGACTGATTTTCAGACTGCATATGGTAAGGCACCTGTTGGTGTGGCTAAACTGGCAAAGCAGTATAATGTCCCCGTAGTTTGTTTGTCAGGCGGGCTGGCCGCAGGAGCCGATGATGTGCTTAATCATGGTATTGATGGACTTTTGAGTATTACCGCGTTACCTATGACATTGGAAGAATGTATGGACAATGGACCAGCTCTTATTGAAGCTGCCGCCGCAAGGCTGTGTCGCCTGTTGAAAGTGGGCAGTATATTAAAAAAGAATCCATGATAAAATAAAGGACATATAAATCTGCGTCAGATTTGTGTGTCCTTTACTTATACAAAGTAAATATTTGATAGCGTAGGCAAGAATGAGGTGAACTGTGTTATTGTATTTATTTATGGTACAATGAGGTGACAATTTGTTTGATAGTATCAGGAAGGATGAAGCCAGTGTTTGACTTTTCTAATGTAAATTTGGAGAATTTAGTTATACATCAAGTTGGTAATAAACTGCGGGATGAGGGTATCTTCGTGTCCCCTACGGAATGTGAAATGAAAGATGGGGATGTGGAAGAATTATTGCTAAAGTATTTTTTATCCTCTTTCAAGGACGAAGTATTTTATAAGTTTTTTCATGAAACGGATATTCATTCAAATGAATTATATATGTATCTGAGTAGCATATTTGTAGATCCTGATAGCTTCTATATTCAATCAGTCAATATTTTAAAGCATTTATATGAAAAATCCACCCATCCGCAAATTAAAGGTGGGGAATTTTATATGGTGTATTTTTCAGACTGTGTGGTCAATGAACAAAAGGTCGATGCGATTGGTATTTTCAAGACAGAAAAAAAAGAAACCTATTTAAAGATTACTAGATATGCAAATGAATTTCTAGTTGGTATTGATAAGGGTATTAATATTAAAAAATTAGATAAAGGCTGTATTATTTTTAATATAGACTCCACGGATGGCTATCGAGTGTTGACTGTAGATGCTGTAAGTAAAGGCAATAATGAGGCGGCATTATATTGGAAAGAAGATTTTTTACAGCTTACCAATGTTCAGGATGATTATTTTCATACCGAAAATTGCTTGACCGTTTGCCAGGATTTTGTGGAGAATATTTATGGCGAAATATATCAAGCTGACCGCAAAGATAAAGTGATGTTTATGAATGATGCTGTGACTTATTTTGATAAGCATAATGAATTTAATCTTGAAAATTTTGTTCAGGAGGTGGTGAAGGAACCGGAACTTATTGAACAGTTTAAAGAACATAAACAAAATTATGATATAAATCAGGGACTGAATGCTGCTGAAAATTTTAGCATTTCGAATCCGGCAGTAAAAATAATGAAACGAAAATTTAAAAGTCTAATTAAACTGGATACTGAATTTGAAATTAAAGTAAAAAATTCAACCTCGGAATCGGGTAACATGCAATTTATTGAAAGAGGTTTTGATGATGAAAAAGGTATGAGCTTTTATAAAGTTTACTTTAATGTAGAAGAGTAAGTAGAGGTAGAGGATCGGTTATGTTTACGGCGCTCATGGTGAAGTGGTAGGATTTCGGGCTATTAGGCAGGGATATTAGGCTAGATGGTGAATAATAATATTAAATATAAAAATGAAGAAAAGGTTGTGTAAAATTATGGAATTGACTTTAACGATTAATAATAAAGCAGGCTTACATGCAAGACCTGCAGCTTTGTTTGCACAAAAAGCTTCTGCTTTCAAATCAACTATTATAATCATCAAAGGTGAAAAAACAGCCAATGCAAAAAGTATTATCAGTATCATGGGGTTAGGCGTAAAACAAGGCGAGTCCATCCTTGTAAAAATTGATGGCCCAGATGCTGACGAGACAGCAACCGCTTTAGAGACATTGGTTACTAATAAATTTGGGGAAGAGTGACCGAAATGTGGGAAATAGAGGGAATTGCTGCTTCAGCCGGCATCGCCATTGGCCAAGTTATGCATATTCAAGAATGTGTCCATGATTTTAGTCGTACCGTGGCTCCAGGTGAGGCTCCTCGGGAAAAAGAACGATTTTTGTCAGCCCAGCAAGTGGCAGACACGGAGCTTGATGAGTTGCAAGAACGTACGGCTATCACTGTGGGGAAGGACCAAGCTGAAGTGTTTGGTGCCCACAAATTAATGGTACAAGATCCATCCTTAGTGGACGCTGTTTTTGAGGAGATTGAAAATAACTGTGCCAGTGCCGAAGGAGCCGTAGAAGTGGCCGTGGAAGCCATTGCTACGATGTTTGCTTCTCTTGATGATGAATATATGCGTGAACGAGCAGCTGATATCAAGGATATTGGTAAGCGTTTGTTACGTATCTTGCAGGGCAATGTGGAAACGGTAAATTACGAAGGTATTTTGGTAGCAAGTGATTTATTGCCATCGGATACAGCGGCCATTGATTTTGATCGTGTATCTGGATTTATTACCGCTCTTGGTGGGAAAACCTCTCATAGTTCTATTTTGGCGCGGGCGGCAGGACTTTCTGCTGTTGTGGGCGTAGGTTGTGTTATTGATAAACTATGTGATGGAGATATGGTTATTGTTGATGGTCATATAGGTAAAGTACTAGTAAATCCTGATGAAAATCTGTTAGTAGAATATCGCCAGCGTTTGCAAGAAGAAAAGGCCAAGACGGCATCTTTAGCACAAGTTGGTCATTTACCAGGTATAACTCTTGATGGTCATTCGATTGAAGTGGCTGCCAATATTGGTACACCTGGGGATATGAAAAAAGTTCTGGCAGTAGGTGCTGATGGGGTTGGTCTATTCCGCACAGAATTTTTATTTTTGGATAAAACCAGTGTACCAACGGAAGAAGAACAATTCCAGTCTTATCGTACTGTACTTATGGCTGCACCCTACAAAAAAATTGTCATTCGTACCTTAGATGCTGGTGGGGATAAACAGTTACCTTTTTTTGGTGGTTTACCTGAGGCTAATCCTGCATTAGGATTGAGAGCCATACGTTTATGTATGGTTTATAAAGATGTCTTTAAAACACAGCTAAGGGCCTTACTTAGAGCTGGTCTGGAGGGAAACTTGTATATCATGTTTCCCATGATTGCCACATTAGATGAATTACTAGCGGCTAAAGTCTTACTGAAAGAAGTGGCTGATGAGCTAGCCAATGAAAAAATTCCATATCGCAGTGATGTACCTGTAGGTATCATGATTGAAGTTCCATCGGCGGCTATCATTGCTGATATACTGGCTGAAGAAGTAGATTTCTTCAGTATTGGTACGAATGATCTAGTCCAATATACGATGGCTGCTGACCGCATGAATGAGCACGTAGCCTCACTCAGCGACTATTTTCAGCCACCAGTCATTCGATTAATTGCCAATGTTACTAAGGCAGCACAAAAAAGTGGTAAGTGGGTAGGGATGTGTGGCGAAATGGCTGGCGATCCTTTAGCGACTCCTCTGTTAGTCGGACTGGGCTTAACTGAATTATCAATGAGTGCACGCTCAGTTCCAGTCGTTAAAAATCTTGTTCGCCAGCTGACAGTGGAGCAGGCCAAAGAGTGGGCTGAGCAGATACTCACATTACGTACAACGGCAGACATTAAGAAAAAACTTGAAAAAATTGCTGAAAAATTTACTATATAATTTTAAAAGCTGAAAGATGGTAGTTAGCGTTTGAACTTTAGTTACCTCAATCGCATATTTTGAGAAATGGAGGTGTATGTTTATGTTAAAACGTATTGCCGTTATGACTAGCGGTGGTGATTCTCCTGGTATGAATGCTGCGATTCGCGCAGTTGTACGCGTAGCCATTCATGAAGGGGTAGAAGTATGGGGAATTTATAACGGTTATGCTGGCATGTATGAAGATAAAATGGTTCAATTGGACTCCAGGTCAGTAGGAGATATTTTACAGCGTGGTGGTACCTTTTTGGGGACGGCTCGTTGTGAGGCGTTTAAAACGGTAGAGGGGCGACAACAGGCCTTTGAAAACCTAGGGCGGCATGGCATTGAAGGAGTAGTAATTATCGGTGGCGATGGCTCAATGAGAGGCGCTGAGCTGTTATCCGAGCTTGGAATAGCTGTGGTTGGTTTACCTGGTACAATCGATAATGATATTTGGGGTACTGATTATACAATTGGTTTTGATACAGCGACCAATACAGTGATCGATGCCATCAATAAATTGCGTGATACTGCTTCATCCCATGGCCGAGTGATGGTTTTGGAGGTAATGGGGCGTAATTCTGGTTGGATTGCGATGACTGCTGGACTTGCAGGTGGGGCTGAACATATTTTGATTCCAGAAATGAGTATTGATTTGGATGATCTATGCAAACAGTTAACTCAGTCTCATGATTCTGGGAAAAAATACAGTATAGTCGTTGTTGCGGAAGGGGCAGGTAGTGCAATTGATATTGGCAAAAAAATTATTGCTGATACCAGACTTGATACACGGGTATCAGTCCTCGGCCATATCCAGCGCGGTGGGTCACCAAGTGTATTTGATCGTATTTTAGCCAGCACCTTAAGCGAGCATGCTGTAATGGCCCTCACTTCAGGGATATCAAATGTGATGTTTGGATCTCGTAACGGCGGGGTTGTTACAATTGATTTAGCTGATGCAATTGGCCATAAACGGACAATTGACACTTCCATGTTTAGACTGTCAAATTTATTGTCAAAATAAAAGAGTGAATAAAAGCAAATAAGGAGTAGAGGGGACCTGTTATATCAGGTCCCCTCTATCGTACGTATAGTCAAATTCAACATTGGAAATGTTATTTGCTACAATTGGATCTCTTACTGGATCGGGTAATAAAGTATAATCCTTAGCAGAATAGGCTTTGTAGAGGCGAGGTTTTTTGTCAAAATACCCTCTATTGTTTGGTGCATAACCTACTTTAGATTTTTTCATATGAGCAACTCCTTTACAATAATTAAATGAAACGATATTTCTTAGTGTTCCATTTAACAGGAGAACTATTTATGCTTTTTAAAAAAAGATTTCTTGTCCTTTATGACTAATTTCTACAGTATTAATCAATAATGTCTTTGCTTTTTTTGCGAAATCTTGGGTGACGGCAAAATCGTTGCCAAAATGCATTGGTACTAATAGTTTGGGCTTGAGTTTGTCGGCAAAATATTCGGCACCCAGTGAGTAAAATTCTTCCATACGGCGATCGATGGGGAAAAAGGCTATATCAATATCAATAGCCTGTGCAACGATTTTATCGATCTCTGTTTTAAAAGCAGATGCGGCCGAGGCCTGTTCATCTAAGCTTTCACCTGTCCAGTGCCACCAGTTTAAGTCTCCAGCATGGAAAATGGTTAGACCATCAACTTTTAGTAGGAAGGATATTCCTTGATCAGTAGAACCAAAGGTTTTAATTGTCACTTGATTAACATTAATTTCTTCATAGGGCGAGAGTGCATGATGTTTTAATTGGTTTGTAATTGCCAAAACATCACTGCTGAGTATATAGGTTATAGCAGGGTTATTCTTCCCCCATTTTAGTATCGCGGGATCAAAATGATCGGCGTGATTGTGAGAAACAAACACTAAGATGTTTTTCTTTGTTTTTAAATAGTCGTCGGTGATAATTCCTTCAGCGATACCGGAATTTTTCCTAGGTGAAGGCTGATAATAATCAAAGACCAGAAAATGCTCTGCTGTTTCCACAGCATAACCACTATGGAATAAGTGAGTGATTTTAGCAGTTGGTGTAGTCATTGTATTCACCTCATAGTTTTTATCTTTATTATTACATAGGTAGCTTGTAATGTACAATATTGTAAATAAACGACGGGGAAAATAAAAAGCCACGAAGCAAATGCTTGGTGGCTTTCTACAGGATTTAGTTAGCTGTTTCCTTGTTGGTCCACTTGGCAATCATGGGCAATATTAAGCCCAAGCCAAGGAGCACAAAAGGTGTTGCGATATTGAGGGAAAACTGGAAATACCACTGTGTAGTATAGGTTTCGATACCTTTAGGGAACATGCCCATAATGCAGGCAAAAGCGGTGAATAAGAAGCACCACATACCAATGCCCACAGCTAGTTTGGAGTTTTGTACGAATTTATACTCTGATGTGAATTTACTGATAACACCGCGTAGTGCCATGTAGGCCACAAATACCCACAAATAACGTAGAGGCATCACAATGGAGTTCAAATCCAGCAGCCAGTTATAGAGGTCATTCATGTTACCAATACCTAGTGCTGGAATGACAATCAGTGTCCCGACCAGTACGGCAGTCATTTTGTAGCCATTGATTGGTGCTCCGTATTGATTGGTTTTGGTCAGAGCAGTGGGAATATACTTAGAATCACCCTCAGCCAGTAAGACTTTTAGAGGTGCATCGATGGAGAACATAAGGGCTGATATTTGGGAGGTGAATTGAGCAAATGCATATAAAATGAGAAAGCCGTTGCCAACGCCATAATATTGACCTAACATTTGGAAGGCATAATATTGACCATTCATTTTCAGGTCTTTTGGAATGTTGTTAGCGTCAAACATCATACCCATTGCGACAGAGCCCAGCAAGGCGGAAAGAGCGACTAAAATGGCTACGATAATCATAGCCCGGGGAAATTCTACGGAAGCATTCAGGGTGTTGTTGACATAAGGTGAAATCTTTTCACAGCCACCCACAGCAAAGACTAGCATGGAAATAGTGGTAAAGTAAGTAAAGTCAAAATTAGGCATAAAGGTGTGGTAACTTAAATCTACAGTTGCGACTGCGATACCTCGCATGGCAGGCGCAGCTAGCATCAGCAGTACATAGAGGAAGGACATAACCAGCATGGAAATGCCAGCGACAGTACCGATCCTTTTTAAAGAGGTAATACCCCGGGAGGCAGCCCATAGAAAAAATAGAAAAGCAACTAAAGTCATTAACTGTAATGTCATGGGGTTAAAAGCCTTGATAAATTTGCCATCCTGAAAAATTCCCCAGCCCAATGCAATTAAAATTTGTTGGGGTTTTTGTGCAAGATAAGGCACGTGCACTACCCAGTAAGTCCAACCGGCGAAATAAGCTAGTAGTGGACCTTTGGTCGAGTGAATCCAAGTGCTAACACCGGCTTTGCCATCTTTAAAAGTAGAGCCCATCTCGCCGACCATTAATATATACGGAAAAAAATAAAGCCCAATTATAAGGACCCAAGAAACGATAACTGTTAAGCCTTGATTGGCATAGTTGTTAACAACATTGCCAAAACCCCATACCATGACAAAAGCCATCAGTGTAAGGTTATACCACCGTAGTTTTTTTGTTTGATCTAATTCCATGTAGAAATCTCCTTCAGTAGTTATTTATTTACTATGTTCAGGCAGCGAATGTCTCATTTTAACACTACTTTGCAAACTGTACAATAACTCATTTGCTATTAAAAATCCTATAACTGTCCGCTGAATGAAAACTTATTGCGATTAAGTACTCTATAGAAAGAACAAAACGCATTTATTTCCATCAAAAAGAAGATGATGGGAATAAATGCGTTTCACAACCATAATTGAAATGGAAAAAGTGCCACTCGCAGTGGACACTTATATTCAGAAAATTCTTTTCTTTATAAAATAGTACTACAGCAGTGCTGGTGGTCCGTGTTAGTATAAGAAAATTCCAAAAGCTTATTCCCGTACTCTGCCACAGGGCAATAAGACTCATGGATTAGAAACTTGAAATAATAGTACGAATTGGCACTGCAATATAATCTTTAATTGTAAGAAGGGTCATTTTTTTAATTCAATAAGTTTAAAAATTTCGACGAGATAATCATTTATAATTGGTATATTTATCATTATTATGCGCCGTAAGCCTTCGACGACAAGTGCAAATATAATAGTTGTCCCTAAGGCAAATCCTAAACCACGAGCAATTCCAGCAATAAAATTGGTGGTGATTAGCTTCCATGGCTTTTCTAATAATTCGATATAATCAGCGATCCGTAGCGCCTCTAGGTGGCGGGTGAGTCGTTCTACTTGCTCAATAATGTGATCGGTTTTCTGGCGTTCAACTTTCATAAATCCTCCATCAATCGATATGATTTGCTACTTGAGTAAATTACATGATTTCCCTCGAGTCCTTTGGTAACTTTGCTTTGCTTGCCAATCAGCATGTTTTTCGTCTTTAATAACCGGTTTCATAGGCGTCAATTTTTGATGCATTTATAGTGACATGGGTGCCATCCATCATCCCAGCTGCAAAGGTTTTCCAAACAAGACTATCGCAACGTTCTTGTAGAGAAGATGTATTAGTAATAGTTAATAGAATTCTGCCTGTTGATGAGTAATTCCTTTAAAGGGCAATATGATCATTGTAAGATATATTCTATTTTATATGGTAGCTGATTATTACTGGCCACTGGATAGGACTATCATTCTTAAAAAGAGATTACTTAGAAGGAGTTTAGGAAGTAAGCAAGAATACGTTACTATTGGAACAATATAAACAAGGGTACTCTCGATAGGGCAAGAACTTGCATTAATACTTTTAATTGAGGGTGATAATATGCAATTGATAATGCAAAATATTCTCATTGTTGATGATGCACGTCTAAATATTATGATCATGACAGATATATTGGCAGATGATTACAAAATATTTTGTGCAACATCAGGGAAAGAGGCTCTTGATATTGTTATGTCCCAAAGTATCGATCTGATTTTATTGGATATTATTATGCCAGATATGGATGGGTATGAAGTTTGTAAAAGACTTAAAAGTGATCAACAAAGTAAAAATATTCCATTGATCTTTATAACGGCTATGACAAATATAGAAGATGAAACTAAGGGACTAGAAATGGGAGCCATTGATTATATCTTTAAGCCTGTCAGCGCCCCAATTCTCAAGGCGCGAGTCAAAAACCATCTAGAGTTAAAAAGGTACAGGGATATCTTAGAAAAACAGTCGTTTATGGATGGTTTGACAGGTCTCGCTAATCGACGTTATTTTGATGAGACTTTTGACAAAGAATGGAGACGTGCCTTACGTAGTGGCGAGGCATTGTCCTTAGTTTTTATAGATATAGATTTTTTTAAGAAATACAATGATTGTTATGGTCATTTGGCAGGGGATGATTGTCTCAGGCAAGTCGGAATTATTTTAAAAAATTCATTAAAAAGGGCTGGTGATCTAGTCGCGCGTTACGGGGGAGAAGAGTTTATTATTGTTTTGCCATCCACGTCCCAGGCTGATGCTGTCCGAGTTGGGGAAAAAGTACGTAGTAACATTGCGTCACTTAGGGTCGTCCATCCAAGATCTGATGTAAGTAAGTATATAACGGTCAGCGTCGGTATAGCCACGGTTATTCCAGAGCAAAGCATGATTCCCGCTAGTTTACTGGCCCAAGCTGATAAGGCTTTATATCAAGCTAAAAGGCAGGGACGCAATATGGTTATTGTAGTAGAGAAAAATACATCGATTGCAATGTGGAAATAAAAATGAGGATGTATATACTGCTTATGGTACACATCAATTTCAAAAGCGGGTTAAAAGATATACTGTAGAAAAATGCATAGCAAGACGCGGTAATTGTTGGGATAATGCGCCACAACAATCATTTTTTAAACAGATATAAATCAGAAGTGAGTTACTTGCAAATAGAATAAGTTGAATATTATAAAAAATGATTAAGCCATTTGATTTAGCTAGGGGGGCACTACTTTTAGTCATCATGACCCTTGAATGACATGGGGTTATGATGACTAAAATTCACTCAGATAATAAATTAATAAAAAATATTGCTTTAACATACCTAGGTATGTTAAAATTAAAACACCGTATAACTTAGCTGTATTTCCTCTTTTGGGACGGAGTGTATCAACTTAGATATTCTTTTTCCGATCGGCTCTCTAGGGGATTTATGCCAAGATGACCCCAGTCTTGGTGGTATTTATGACCGCTACGCAGAATGCGGCTAGCTACAACCTGAGGATTTTAGTTAACACGATTGCGATGAAGGATTTGGAGAATTCATTTAACGTCCTTTAAGATTTGTCAATGAGGTTGCCAGTAACTCAAATCTCCAAGCTCCAGTTAACGTCAATTGTTGCCGAACTAGAGAAAATCGCGATTGTATCTTAACACCTAACAATAAGCTACAATCCCATGGTAAGACGCTATGAATACTCATTTGGTTGCTTAAACCGTAGAGAATTTACTGCCAAGTCATTAAATGGGTTCTAGTTAAACCCATATAGCTTGAAAACCAGAGAACAATTAGCAATGAACAAGCAAGGCCGTTTTATAACGTTAACATACCCGAGTATGTTAACGGGCATAGAACTATTTTATTAAGAAAGGGGATTTAATTATGGAAAAAATGATTTTAGAACCAGCACAAAGTATACAAGTAATGGAGGAAGCAGACATCATAGTGGTTGGTGGAGGACCTTCAGGGATAGCTGCGGCAGTCACCGCTAAAAGAAACGGAGCAAAAAAAGTTGTGTTACTGGAGCGGTATGGTCACCTCGGTGGTATGGCAACTGGCGGTATCGTTGTATTAATTCCTCATCTAAGTACGGGTACACAAATTGAACAAGCGGGAATGAATGTTGAATTACTGGAAAGACTGGCCAAAAAGCCTGGTGGCGTTGTTAATACAAGCAAAGAAGACGTCGGCAGCAGTGATCCTGAATTAATTAATTCGATGCGTAAGTATTTTTCTTTCGTTTGGTCAGATGTAATTTGCTACGGCGCTTATGCAGACCCAGAAATTTTGAAGATTGTGCTTAACGAAATGGTTGAAGAAGCCGGTGTGGATGTCTATCTGCATAGCTGGGGATGCAAAGCTTTAGTTGAGGGTGACGAAGTAAAGGGTGTTGTCTTTGAAAGCAAAGAGGGAAGAAAGGCAGTCTTGGGGAAAATCATAATTGACTGCACTGGGGATGGAGACATCTTTGCATCGGCTGGTGCCGAGTTCGAATTGGATCCAAATAAGGAAATTAGAAATGGTATGATGGCTCTTGTGTACCGAATAGGGAATGTTGATTTCAATGCATTTGCGGCATATAAGGCAGCAAATCCAGAGGATTGGGGTAAAAAAGCCCAGAAACTCCACGAAATAGCTGGTTTCCGTACATTACCATTTCCTACTCCTAGGAATGATGTCATGTGGGTAAATAATTGGATTCCGAATAGAGATTGCCTCAAAATTAAAGACTT
>Ga0209123_1003631_pt1 | contig 11345 bp, 13 predicted proteins | sample BarGraIncu00431A_FD_184500 | JGI IMG/M metagenome (GOLD analysis project Ga0209123, IMG submission 184500) | Arctic peat soil microbial communities from Barrow, Alaska, USA - Barrow Graham LP Incubations 004-31A (SPAdes) (version 2) | ecosystem: Environmental > Terrestrial > Soil > Wetlands >...
CAGGACAATATTCCAGACAACCTGTCACGATAACGGGTGGTAATTTGTTGAACCATGACCGTATCCTCCTTATGGGGATTATGGTCAAAGTATACAACCTGTTTGGTTCCGGCTACGCCGGGTTAGGAATCACCGTGCAAGGAGGTGTCCCTCCAGGAAAGGACGCTGATAGGGGTGATGGTGGTTTTCTGAGTACGTTCACTTCCCATTCACGCCCCCTCCCCTTCAAGGGGAGGGACAGGGTCACTGCCATTAAGTTAACGATTCCATCTGGCTAAACTCTCCCTCCCCCCCGCCCCCTCCCGTCAAGGGAGGGGGAGCCTTAACTTAACGGCAGTGAGGGACAGGGTGGGGATGGGGGCAGGCTAGGAACAGACGCAGCCCGGCTTTGGCCCGGGCTCCAGGGACGGGAACAGCTCGTGGGCACGGACCTGCAACGAATCCTTGATCCTCTGCAGGGTGACCCGGGTGTCGTTAAGCACCCGCTCCTGCTCCGAGAGTTCGTTGAGGGTGCGCTCAAGGGCACTGGACATATCGAACTTGGCGTCCTCGCATAACGACAGCGCATCGTTCACCTGTTGTTTTTCATCTTCGTCATCTCCGACATCAAGGGCAGCATACATCAGGGCCTGGGCCGCCCTATCAGCCGAGGCCAGTTCCACGGCACTGCCAATCAGTTCATCGAACGAAGAGCCGACCCTGTCATGGGCAGCTGCCACAGCAGTCAACGAAGTACTGAGCAGGGGTTGCAGCGAATTGAGCGGTATGGTATGCATCGATACTACTCCTTACATATTCAGTCAAAAGCGCGCCGCGCCATTACCAAAAGCTACGCCAAGCTGCCTGAATTGGCAAGAAATTCCAGCCCCGGCTGTTTTCCGGGTAGCGACTCAAACCGAAGCCGTCAACGCTTCCCGGCTAACGCGCACCACCTCATCGTAGTTCGCCTCCAAAAGCGCACTGGCACCCCGGCACCCTGCCACCACGCGGTCGGAAAAATCCAGGTACTCCAGCCGGCGCTCAACGGGCCAGTCGGCCGGAGGGTTGTTCTTCAAGTCCCGGACATTGGATATCTTGTCGGCGATCTTGATGAGCTGGGCCGCCCTTGACGCGTGGGGCGCATGCTCGACCTGCAGGCGCTTGCGCTCCAGCTGGTGCAGACTCTTGTCGTCGGTGACTTCCTCCACCAGTAAACGGACCTCGGGGCCGAAGGCGGCCTCGATCTCTTCGGGCCTGGTGAGGGTGTCTTCCACCGTGTCGTGCAAAATGGCGGCAACGAGGATGACCGGATCCGACACGCCGGCAATGGTTGCGATCGCTTCAGCAACCTCGATCGGGTGGTTGATGTAGGGCGACGCGTCCACCCCCTTGCGCCTCTGGCCCCGGTGCTTTTCCGCCGAGAACTTGATTGCCTTCAGTAACAACGTCAGATCATCCATGCTTTTCCCCTCCATCCCCACACTCCGGCCTTCGTAGGGGCGAATCATCATTCGCCCGGACACTCTTGCGGGAGGGGGCTCAGTCCGTTACCAACGGCGTTAGCGTTGCTGAAAGCATTATAGCAGCCAACCTCCGCGGCAGCATGCCGGAAAGAGCAGGAAGATTCATTCTTTGCTATCAGCGTGGGATTGAGCGCGCAGGAAGTCAGAAGCGGGAGGGTCGTGAAAGCGCGGGAGAGGCGTTATTGAGGGATGGATCCTGGAAAGACGGGCGGAGAAAGCAACCGCCCTGGCGGCGCCAGCAGGCAGAGGAGTGCGATGGAAAAAGCGTCAACCCGGCGGCGGCAGCCGACGCGGGTGGCCACGGCAAGGAACAGGGGGCTAAGCTCAAAGCCGGCCCCCGGTCACCGTTGCAGACGTCCCCTTATCAGGCGATGGCGGTTAAGGCCTTGATAAAGCCGCTGATCGACTCGATCTGCTTCCCGGTGATACCCATGCTGGAGTGACTGGCGCAGGCCGCGATAAAATCGGGTACCGTAGCATACTTGGAGAGGTTGTAGAGCATCTTCAGGCAAACGTATTCCTGCTCCTTGGACACCGGGTAGTCGGCGAGTTTCACCAGACCAGCCATAATCTCCTGCGGGGTACCGCCAGCCATGACAATCGGATCAGCCATTTTCCCAGCCATTCGTAACTCCTTCCTGTTTTGCGGTTCAGTGTTGTACAAGACAATCGTTCAAGGCAATCGGGCGGTCTCGGAGATTGCCCAGTTACGACTATTTCTAGCAGATGCGACGCCAGATGAAAAGCACAAAGAAGACGATCTGCTCGACCTCGTAGTTTTCCGGCACTCAATACATCACATCACGCCAAGAATCCAGCCCTCGACCTGACAAAGCGTTTTCTCGCCCGGAGTCAGCACCGGTGACAGGGCTTTAGTGAGACGGCCATCCTGGTCCGCCTCGCGCAGCCAGGCGGCAACCGCATAGGCGTCGTGCTGATCCGGGCTGCGGTCTTCAGTGGGAAAGCTCCGGCTCCAGAGTGCCGGATAGACCTCGGCGATTGCGGAGCTGCCGGATGGTATGGCCCATCCATCAAAAGGCCAGAAATGCAGCGGGTCACCGAGTTCCCGCCGCAAGTAGCGCAGCCAGGGGATGCCGGAGTGACTGGACTTGGCCACGGAGCCCTGCACATCGAAATGGAATACCGACTTGGCAGAGCGGGCCCTGACTTCGGTCATGCGGCGCCAGCGGGAATTACCAGTCCGGGCGGCGCCCTGACCGCAGTTGCCACATCTGACGAAATCGACGTAGGTGTGGTCGTCATCAGTAGGCCAGTGCCGCTGGAAATCGTCAAGAAATGCCGGCCAGTCAGGCAGCAGCCGGTGAACCTCGAAATACCTGAGCGGAAAGGAAAAACAGTGGTCGATACCGACAATGGTCGGCGGCCCTTCCTTAAGCCGCTCAGCCAGCCACAGGGCAATGCCTTTCCTGGTCCAGTATTTGCGCGGGCTGGGAGGTGGCTGCACTTCTTCGGGTGGGCCGCCCCTGTCCGCCAGATACACGCGCAGGCCTTTAAGGCTCGAGACCGGAGTTGCGGCACCCGAATAGTCTATGCCGATGTAACGTTCGAATATCGGATGGTTGTTTTCCAATAGCCCCCCCCCATAAAGTCAATGAAACATTTCACCTAGGCACGCCCCCCCGAATCACCCACAGCTTGCCGTAGTCCTTTGGCAGCGGCTCCCTTGCATTTTGCCAATGGCCTAAGTATACACCGGGGTAAGGGGGAACCTCATGGAACGGATAATCAATATCCACATAGAAAAACTGCCCGAAGGCTATTACCTTGCCACGTCGGATGAGGTGCAGGGGCTCATTGCGCAGGGGCGGACCATCGCCGAAACCATGGAGATCGCACGAGATGTAGCGCGACGATTGCTTGAAGCGCAACACGAAAGGAATCCTTCCGCTGCCAGGCCGGCGTTAACTGATTCTTTTGACCTATACCACAATCCCCAATCACACCGGAGACCTGCCTGAGGGAACCTTACGAGCGATCCTGCACCAAGCCGGTATCACTGCAGATGATTTCCTTCAATGCCAATAGAGGCAAAAACGGCTGCAACGCTCCCTCCAGCTACAACCTTTCTAACCATCCTAGAGTTTTTAAGTTACAAAAGCCAACCGCTAACCAACCCAATAGGGTCTCAGCCCGAAGCATATGCCGCCGCTAGCCGCAATCCGGGCTTTCAGCTATTTTTCAATCCCTTGCTGCGCGTGGAAACCGGATGTTTGCGCGCAATCAGCTGACCGCGGAAAAAAGTTTCCTTGACAGCCGCACTAGCTGTATTAGTATTAACAAATATTTCTCACCACAAACGCCACAAAGGAGGATAGATGCCGCCTATTATTCCGGACCCTTTGGAGACCAACTTATCTTATCTCGCCATCAACGACTTGATCGTGGAGATTTATCACATGGCGGACAAGGCGGAGACCCACCCCGCGTTTCAGGGGAACGTGCCCGAATATGTCAGCCAGGCCCCCAAGTTGAGGCAGATCGCCGCCGGGCTGGAGCAGGCGCGCGACGCGGCTGCCGGACGCGACCAGAACCGGATGGCAGAGAAGAAGAGCCTGGTTGCCGCCGCGCTTTTGAGCATTTCCATGAACGGGCAGCACGTCGTCATGTTTTCCCTGCACCGCAACGACCCGAGCCTGCTGCTCGACGCGGGCTTTAACCCCAAGCAAAAAGCCAGCACCAAAGCGCCGACGCTGAGCCTTTTGCTCCTGGTTCCGGATCTCTTCGTCAAACACACGCCGAACGTGTCGGGCGGCATCACCATCATGATAAAGCGGGCCAAGCAAAACGCGAACACCGAACTGATGATAACGGACCAGGACCCGAATATCGAATCCTCGTGGAGCACCAGCCTGGGGATGTTCCTCAAATCCCGCATCGAGATCAAAGGCCAGGAGCCGGCGAGGAGGATCCATATCCGGGGAAGGTACCATGAAGACGGGGCCACGGGGCACTGGTCCTCAGTCGTCAGCATCATCGTTCTTTAGGATCGGCAGTTAAGAGACACCTGGCTTCGGACCGGAGCCCGGTGTCGGTCCGGAGGATTGGGCCGGCGTGATGAACCCGCCAGCCAAAAGCAACGCGGCTGCATCACGAGATGCAGCCGCGTCCTCGTTTGCGGCCATTCCTCCCCGAATTCGGCATTCCAGCCCAAAAAAACAGTTCCCGCCTGATACTATCTTTTTTCTCCCCGAAAAAAATAATTTCTTCCCGAACATATCTAACAGCGCCCCGAAACAGATACCCTTTCCGGCAAAATATTTATAATCATGCAGGGCTCAAATATTTTTCGTCCAGCCGAATAATTATTCTGGCAATAAAATATTTTTCCGCCAATCCATATATCTTCAACCTGAAAATATATTTTCAGGTCCACAAAAAATATTCATCGGTCGGGTAGAAATATTTTTCGACAGGAATATAAATAGTTTATATCCTGTTTATTTTTCTAGTTGGAGCATCAAAATAGTTTTTGAAGAAAATAGATAACCAAGGGCACAAAATAGATTTTCCAACTGGAAAATATTTAAATTCTGCAGGGAAATATATGAATCGGTCGCAGAAAAATATATTTACCGGGAAAAGTTATTCGGATTCCGCCAGAAAAAAATAATTTCCCGGCAACCCTTGTCCCCCACCCCTCTCAGACTCGGCCGGACATCTCTGCACTTTTCACCCGTAACGACCTATCCTTTTGGCAGCAGAGCATCGTGGTGCGCGGCAGCCCCGTGAGAACCGGCAGACCGGCGGCGGAGACGATGGCATCCACTGGCCCGACTTTGATAAAGACCTGAGTACCCAAAGGGATGCTGCGCGGCGCTCCAACTCCCCTCCCATCAAGGGAGGTGGAGTCGCTCGTTTTCCGCAGGCAGGAGAGATTTTCCAGCGCATGCTCTGGCTCAACCCGTCGGATAATCAGGGTGTGCGTTTCCTGATTGACGAGGTGAGAGACGGGGTCGCCTGGAGGTAGGGCTGAACGGGGCGAGTCACTGGAACCGCTAAAACACTACTGCCCCCAAGCAAACTACCAAGTCGGCCACCCATTCCGTTTGACTCTGGCCCCCTTGAGCAGATTTCACCTTAGCATCGCCGGGTAATTGCATAGGGGTGTTTGCTCCGTCTTCATTGATTCCATTACGAGGAGGCCTTGCGTAGGCGCGTGCCTGGCGCAACAAACTTGCATCCTGGAACCTAGGAGGTTACACTCTTAGCCATGATAATAAGCTTCCGCGACAAGGGATTGGCCAGTTTCCATCTCACCGGGAAGAAAGCCGGAATCCAGGCAAAGCACGCCGAACGGATTCGCCTCATACTGGCAAGGCTGCAGGCCTCAGGTGAGCCAAGGGACATGAACTTGCCAGGCCTTAAACTCCATGCGCTGACTGGCAACTATGAAGGGTTCTGGGCGGTTGCTGTTTCAGGGAATTGGCGGATCTTGTTCAGATTCGTGGGACAAGATGTAGCAGACGTTGACTATCTGGACTACCATTAAGGAGCAATAACAATGATGCACAATCCACCACATCCAGGCGAGGTCATTCGTGAGCTCTGTATCAAGCCGCTGGGCATAACCATAACGGCCGCCGCCAAAGCGCTCGGGATATCCCGCAAGACGCTGTCAGAACTTTTGAATGGTCACATCGGCGTCACCACCGAGATGGCCATCCGACTCTCCATAGCCTTCGACACGACTCCTGAGAGTTGGCTGACACAGCAGATGCAGTACGATCTAAGCCTCGCTGAAAAGAAGAGAGACCAATTCAAAGTTGCGCGGCTTTTGAGCGCATGAATCAGGATTTGCCCGTCCACGATCAGTGGTTCAGCACCGAAGGCTATTACCTTGCCACGTCGGATGACCCAAAGCAGGACCTTAATAAACGGTGCTGTGTTATTGCGAATCGTGCTTGTATAATCCCTGATTCATATCTCAGACTCAATCCGTCACGCACCCAACTGAAGCAACAAAGACTTTTGATCAGACTTCTTAATAAACCATCAGTCTTGCCAACGACCTCCCGGCCGACAAGAATACGAAACACCTACCCGTAGGAGTCCGGTTCGAACTGATCCTCAACATGGTGAATGTTTGTGCCGCTTGTCATAGATCGGTCTTACATTTTCAACGTCTCTGCATCGGATGACGCATGAGTTGTCAACCATTGGCTGACAACTTCCTCAGCCTCCAACTCGCCACCCTACAGCCTCCAGGACCGCCGGTGCTCGTAAAGGTAATCTTGGGCCGGCCAGTGATCATGGTTAGTTGGAGGAAGCATGCCGCGTCCGGCAAGCATGGTCAGGAAACCGGGCACATTGGAATTTGCTCCGATGTGCCGGGAAGTAACAACACTGTAACTGCTCGAGACGCCGATCATGCCTCTGTCGAAGGCCCAGTGGCAAAGCTTGCAGAGGGCCATGCCGTTTCTTAGGTCGTCATTTTTACTATTCAGTTCAATCGTAACCATTCAGTTCATCCTGCTCAAGTCCGACTGTCCACCTGACAAAGGCGAGAACCCATCACGACGCAGCGTACCGAAGTTACGGTTATCGTTCCCACGCTCCCGCGTGGGAATGCAGCCAGGGACGCTCCCGCGTCCCGCTTTTGCTCCGTGGGAAGCAAATCCCAATCCACCCCCCTGGCGGGGCCGATACGGCGCAGGCTGCCAGAGCTGCCGCTCGGTCAGGTTGACAGCCCATGCGTCTGGTGCTACGTTACATGTAACAAATTTTTGGAGGAAAGCCTCATGCAAAAGCTATCGACAAAGGATCGAGTTTCCTCGTACCGGAACCGCCAACGGGCAGCCGGTTTCAAATCCGTGCAAATATGGGTTCCTGACCCGCTGGCCCCGGGGTTTGCGGAAGAGTGCCGGAGACAGTCCCTCGTTGTCGCGCAGGCTCCTGAGGATTTGGCCGACCTGGAGATGTTTGCGGTTGCGGACTGGGGTGAGGAATGAAACGGGGCGACCTGGTTCTGATAGACCTCTCTGGCGATTACGGTAAACCGAGACCCGCCTTGTTTATTCAAAGTACTCTTCCCTACGACAACCTATCATCTCGCTGATTTCAGAACCGGCAGCCCTGCCTGAAGATCCCTCAGTATTGCAAATAACCTCCAAGCCGACAAGGATTATGCAGCACCTTACCGCCGTAGTTCAACTCGTACTGGTTCTCATCAAGGTGAGTTGTTGTGCTGTAGTGACCTGCCATAGATCAAACTTCCCAAATTTCAACTTCTCAGCATCAGATGACGCATGAGTTGTCAACCATTGGCTGACAACTTCCTCAGCCTCCAACTCGCCACCCTACAGCCTCCAAGACCGCCGGTGCTCGGAAAGATAATCTTGTGCCGGCCAATGATCACGGTTAGCGGGAGGAAGGATGCCGCGTCCGGCGAGCATGGTCAGAAAACCGGGAACATTGGAATTGGCCCCGATGTGCCGGGAAGTAACGACACTGTAACTACTTGAGACGCCGATCATGCCTCTGTCGAAGGCCCAGTGGCAGAGTTTGCAGAGGGCCATGCCGTTTCTTACGTCGTCATTTTTACTTTGGCTCCAGGGCACGATGTGAGCCGCATCGACAGCGGTGTACTGTTCCGGCGTGATGATGCGTACCCCGCACAGGGCGCAGCGGTGGTCATAGGTGCCGACCACAATGCGCCGAAAGCCCTGGTCGCGGGCAGCGGGACGGTAGTTTTCTTCATACGGAATATCCTTAACCAGTGGCAGATGAGATTTTTCCTCCAACAGTCTTCCGTAATCGAACGCCTCGCGGTTGATACTCGACTGTTCGCGTAGCAGAGCCTGCGCGACTGGCGAGAAACAGGACTGCAGCAAAGCCTCTTGTAGGGCCGCTCTCCCCTCCCCCGTCTGCAGGGCATAGAACAACCCTTCGTCCATTTTGGCGCCGAGAGCGTATTTGCGCAGGTAACTGACGGACGAGGTGTTGTTGATGATTGCGGGGGTGATGGATTTGCCCGGCAACGGCACCAGTTCCCAGAACGGCTCGCGGTCAAGCCTGGAGAAAGGAAAGGCGATGCTGCTGGTCTGTCCGAGAGGAATGATGCAGCGCCAGTAGAGATTGAAAAGTTCGTTAAGCTCGACCAGTTCTCCGATAATGGCGATCACGGGGGTTTTAATTACACCCCGATGAATCAAGTCCAGGACGGCAAGAAGCAATAGGGGCTTGTGAGGAGCCTTTCGTTTGGTAGCTTCACCCCAGACGTGCCCCGGCGCCCTGTTGAGCTGGGTAAAATAGCGCAGATAGCTGTCAGTTTCGGTCATCGTCTTTCCCGGTAGAAGATCTTCTCGGAGCGATCAGTTACTTTTCCCTCGCGGCCTCACGGCACAAACTGACTATCACGAGGAAATTCATCTGCACACTTGGCCGGGGGTCCATCCTTTTTTGCAGGGGACACACCCGTAAAATTGTTCACCGCTTCGTGGACCGCTCTGGAATTGCCGTAAAGCCATGTCCGAGCCACAATCGGGGCAATTACTTTTCGCAGGGAAAGCTTTTTCAGTTGCCTTGAAAGAGGGAACGGGAATAGGTGCCTCACCATTCGGAGTTTCAGCTAGCGGCCTGGTACCTTTGCATTTCGGATATGAGATGCAGCCCCAGAATTCCTTTCCGGCGTTGCTCCCGTGGCGTGCGACCCGTTTGGTCATTTCAGCAGTGCATTGTGGACAAAGTGGAGACGTCGAGGCAACAGGCGGAACATTCAAGTCGTCACATGGCTCGGCTACCTGAGCATCACGAAGCCTGCCAGGGCCGGCCGCAACACGAGTCAATGCGGGCTGCTGAGCGATATCGATCATTTCCCGAAGCTTCCGGCCATCCAACAGTTCGAGATTTAGCCCCTTAACGAATGCCTTTGCTTCGTTGGTGTATTCCCCTGAAGTTACGAAGTAACCACCTGCCGCACCGCGGGACGCCATCACTCCATAGAATTCACGCACCGGCTGCACACCGACCTTGTACGCTCTCCATTTTTTGCACTGAACCAGATAGGTCTCACCCTTCTGGCGGAGAATCAGGTCAATGCCGCCATCAGGTCCATTGCCGCCTTCTCGAACAACCTGAAAACCTTTTCGCCGATAATACTCGCTCACCAGCCTTTCAAAGTCGCCCCAGTGCATCTCGTTCAGAGCGGTCATACCTGGACGTTTCGCCACGTTGTCGTAGATCTTCTTTTGTTTGACAAGATTATATGTTGAAATCAAAGCGCCTAAGCCGAAAGCGGAAGGTAGAACATATTGGCCGAACAATGCTAATGTCCGGTAGATGCTATGCACTGCAGCAGCGCCTAACTGTCCGGGACCCGACGCAGGAAGTACCAACGGCCGCACGGCGTATGAATGAAGCGCCAGGTATGATACCAAAGCGAGGGTTACGCCGACCCACCAAGGTAGTTTGCTTATAATCATTACGACTTCTTCAAAAGTACTAGTCTTCTGTCTGGCCATGCAGTGTCCTTCTATAGTTTTTCAGCATTATTGGCTTTTTTGGCAAGCATAGGCCAAATCGTCACTATATTGCCTGGATTTTCCGCTGATATTACCATACGCTCAATCCTGTCAGAGTCGAGTAAAACCGCGACCATTTCCCCCCTGACCGAACACCCATCGGAAGTCGCGGTTTTACCGCGGCTCCACAACTAAGGAGAGCACTGGAGTCAAAATCCCCCCTATGTGCTACCAACGACAACGACCGACAAGATTAAATAAAACCATTTTCGACCAGACATGATCTTAGATTAACTAGCATGCATTGTTAATCAACCAGCGTCATGACTCAACTCCTTGAATAGCTTGACAATGCGCTGGATTTAGGTCTCAGTCCTTTGTTTTGCTATGGGCTTGGAACGATCTTCAATTGTTCGGCCAGCTTTAGGATAGCACTCTCTACAATATCAGGAGAATACGTGTTGCGATAGCCATACCCCTTTGTAAACCCAAGGTTCTCAACTAATGCCATTTCAATCAAGGGATGTGGGATGACCTGATGGAGCTGTATAAATATTACGTATTGACCACTCTGATACTCCAAATCAAAACGAAGCCAAACTTGATTGTAGAGGAATTGCAAAATAATTCCTGGACGATATTCCGTACCAATGGCTGAATAGTAAGATACTTGGAGTGGTTTTAAGCGACCATTAGTGCTAAGGTTATTTAAAGTATTTTCGTAAAACCAGTAGGTGAAAAGTTCTGCGTGCGTACCATTCATCTGCGTCGTCTGCAGGAGATACACCTCATCGTGATTGTTCCACCGAATCAACCGTTTGCTGCAGTATTTTATCGCTGCAGGTGTACGCACAAATGCAGCTCTCCACGGGTCCAGATCGGCGCCGGCGATGATCGCATCAAGTTGCGGCGATAAATTCGCAGCTCCATCAAGCCTTTTCCAGAGTTCACACAACATCCTCCTTAGCTCGGGAACATTTCGCCCAGTACCCTTGAGGAACCGTTTCCAGCTTGCTTGATCAGTTTGGGGGTTCACCAAAAAGGAATGATTTCTCCCACTTGGCAAAAAATAGGCACCCATGCAAAGAAGCGCACGTTCCCACCGAAAATCAGCAAGGCTGTTCAACCCTTTGTTGGTAAACATTACTTCTGCTTTTTGAAGACAATTGTGATTTTTCACGAGCGTTGCCCCCCTCCAGGTCCTGATTTTTCAGGAGCATTGACCCCACCCGTTTTCAAAAGCATTGACCCCCCTCAGGCACAAGTTTTTCACGAGCATTGCCCCCCCTGGCACGGCGCCGGCGACTACATGTATCATGCTTCCTTTCTATCATCGGATCGGAGGGCTGCATGGCACACAAGG
>Ga0209123_1003633_pt1 | contig 11339 bp, 7 predicted proteins | sample BarGraIncu00431A_FD_184500 | JGI IMG/M metagenome (GOLD analysis project Ga0209123, IMG submission 184500) | Arctic peat soil microbial communities from Barrow, Alaska, USA - Barrow Graham LP Incubations 004-31A (SPAdes) (version 2) | ecosystem: Environmental > Terrestrial > Soil > Wetlands >...
TTCCTCCTGCTAACGGGTCAGCACTTACCAATACGGTGTAAGTGTTATCAAAGTTTGCTACCAGAGTCCTGTCAGTCGTGATACTAAACGAGTAACCAGGGTCGTATGAGACCGGTGACCCTCCTTCAGTCCAGTTAACAAAGTGGTATCCTGTGCTGGGGCTGGCTCCCATTGTAACGAGGTCTCCATAGTTGTATTGACTGGCTCCCGTAGCAGTCCCACTTCCAGGAGGATTTACACTTGTGCTTACGGTATGGGTATCTAATACAAAGTTGCCGACTAAATTCCTGTCGGCTGTGATAATAAACTGATAATCAGGGTCAGTTGAAACAGGTGACCCGTTTTCAGTCCAGTTGACAAAAGTGTAACCGGGGTTGTGGCTGGCATGCATCGTAACAGTATCACCGTAATCATAGGTTCCATTCCCACTCACGGTTCCACCAGCGACGGGGTTGGCACTTGCAGAAACAGTGTGGGTGTCCAGTGCGAAGTTACCTACCAGATTTCTGTCAGTTGTGATAGTAAACTGGTAATTGGGGTTTGATGAAACCGGCGTTCCGTTTTCCGTCCAGTTAACGAAGTGATAGCCCCCGATAGCAGAAGCTCCCATAGTAACGGTAGCGTTATAGGTGTATTGACCGTCTCCTGAAACTGTTCCCCCTGCTAATGGGTCAGCACTTGCAGAAACAGTATAGAGGTTACTGAAGTTCGCTGTGAGTGTTCGGTTGTCTGTAACAGTAAATGAATAACCGGGGTCAGTTGAAACAGGCGACCCGTTTTCAGTCCAGTTGACAAAACGGTATCCTTCGTTGGGTGAGGCTCCCATTGTTACTGTATTTCCGTAAGTGTAGTTGCCATTTCCACTTGCCGTCCCGCCAGCAACGGGGTTACGGAGTGCCATAATCGTACAGATGTCGTTGACAGAATAGCGGATATTGCCATTTGTACCAGCCCAAGTTAAGTGTGAAAGATTAAACGAATCAATCGCTATTTGAGGGTTGGGATTACTATTTACAAATGAGCCACCGATGTTAACTGGCGCAGTCCATCCACTACCAAGGTTCTCTGTGTATTGGACGGATTGAGATAGATACCAAGAAACGTGAGGGTGGTTCAAGTGGTCTAACTTTATCGTGGCATTATACTGAGCGCCTGGTGGACCGCCGATGTTAAGTGGTGAAGTCCATCCACCCCCCAGGTTTTCGGTGTAACTAGTACTTCCGACCCCACCGTCCATAAAAACGACATGAGGATAGTTCAGCGTGTCAACTTCTATTTGAGGAAACATTCCACTCGCCAGAGTTACCGGCGTTGACCACACACCAGAAGTCTTTTTGGCATAATGGACACTGCCACTACCCGACCAAACAACATGGGAATCGTTCAATGAATCCAGTTTAATATACGGAGAATTATTCCAATTGGAATTGGTGGATATCATATCCGGTGTCGACCAGGAGGTCCCGTTGTTATCAGAACAATAAATCATGTTTGTATAAGTTACGATGTTGTCAAATCCCCACCAAACGACATGAGGGTTTCCTACTGTGTCCAACGCCATCTGCGGTCCGAAGTTGGTAGAGGAATCAGTGGATAAAATTACGGGGTTAGACCACACCGTTCCGTTGTACTTGGAATAGTAAATATTGTAGTCCGAATCTGCTTCCCAAGTAACGAGGGGATTCCCACTTGTGTCTAGTGCTATTTGAGGCACCATGTTATCTTCGGTGGTAAGAGATAAGGAGTACGGTGACGACCACACGCCGGCAGTTCTTTTGGCGTAGAAAGCCTGGAGAGTCGTGCCGTCGTTCCCCTGCCAAACAACATGAATATCCCCACTCGTAGTATTCATCGCTATCTGTGGAGAGCCATTTAGATAGGGATAAGCCCCATCAGGGCCATTGGCAGATAACTGATATGGTGCAGACCAGCCGCCTCCAAGGTTCTCAGTGTAATAGATTTGGTTGGCTGTTCCGTCACTACCAGCCCAGACGACATGAGGGTGGTTGGACGAATCAAGCACTATCTGTTGGCCAATACCGTCTGGAATTGTGCCTGATATGGTAACCGGCGTTGACCATCCAAGAGAAGCAGATGCCGAAGGTGATACTGCCAGTATGATAACCGACACCACGGCGAGGACAGATAGTAGAACAACGGATTTTTGGAACTTCATTCTACTTCAACCTCCGTGAACCAGCCGATTGCCGCGCGACTTACAGAAATGATAAAAAGTGGTTGACCCGACCCGCGTTTTTCCAAAAGGACTGGGTGGAATCTCAGAATCAAGAGTCACTCCCCCATTCCTTCCTGGTCCCCCCGGTGGCGCAACATCCCTAGGGATATCATCAAATATCCCTTTTTGAGTGGTTTTTCCTATAGCTTACAACGGGATTTAGGTAAGAAACGATACTAGAAACAGGGGTTTTTCTTGGTTTGAGCTTCTACTCGTGCTGGAATACTTGGAGAAATAATCCTTTCCCAGCCCGGAACAGGATAACCTTCGAGGATATCTGGGATGAGGCAACCGATATTGAAAGGCGGTGGATACTGGAGGACTACCTCAGGGCTGTTGTCATTCACCCCGACTATGCCGAGGTCCAGTTCTATGACGCTCCTGCTTTCCGTGTGGACTGGTCGGAAGTCAGCGGGAAAAAGGATGTGTGTATTTTAATGGAGCGGGAAACGGGGCTCGAACCCGCGACCTTCGGCTTGGGAAGCCGACGCTCTACCAACTGAGCTATTCCCGCTCGACGGACAGTAATTATAACATCGGCCGAAGTAGGGGCAGTATGTCTGTCTCAAGCAGGAATTCCTGCGTTTCCAGTGGTGTAATCTCCCCCCGGTCGGTTGCATTCGCTATCTCGAACGTCATGTCACACCGTATGCCGGTCGGATACGACCGGATACGATAGCTCATTCAACAGACCGGCAATCAAGATTCGATCCGCTGTCTGTCCGGGGTGAACGGTTCGCCCCGAGTCACACAAATATAGACCTGGTCCGAGCCCAGACTGATAAGCATGGATATGAAGCGTAGCTGAGAAGTCACATGTTCGAAAAGCGTTAGGCGTTCCTCCCGGCCTCCGCCCCGGGAAAATATCCGTCTCGCATGCGCGTGGACACGGCTTCGCCGGACACGCGCGGTGCTCGACGAGTCACCCGTATGGTCATTTCTAGAGTTTTGTTGTGGCATTCGACCCTCTGCGTCACCCAATCGGGTGTCTTTTTCACTTAAAAAGGCCGATACATCTGCCGATAATCTTAGGGCGGACAAAAGGAGCGGTTGTGTCCAGACCCAAGATCCTGGTCGTCGAAGACGAGCGGGACGTCGCGAAAGTCATATCGATAAACCTCAAGCTAGAGGGGATGGATGTCGTGGAGGTGCACGACGGTCCCAGCGCCCTCGAGAAGGTCGGCGAGGTCATGCCGGACTGCGTGGTCCTGGACGTCATGCTTCCCAAGGTCAGCGGGTGGGACATCCTCAACTTCATCAAGTCGAACAAGGAGACCGCGGACATACCGGTCGTCATGGTTACCGCGAAGGTCGAGGAGCGCGACCAGTTGCGCGGCCTCGGCGCCGGCGCGGTCAAGTACATCACCAAGCCGTTCAGCCCGATGACCCTCACAGAGACGATCAAGAGCGTCCTCAAGCCGCAGGCCGCGGAGGAGGTCGCCCGCGAGCGCAAGGAGACCATCGAGCGGCTGCAGCTCTCAACGATCCACAAGATCAGCGACATACTGATATCCGCGCCGGTGATGGACGACCTGCTGGAAGGCATCGCCGACAAGATGATGGCCCTGTTCGACCTGCCGGCCTGCGCGATGGTCCTCTCCGACGACGAGCCGGACGCGTACGTCTTCAAGCGGTCGGCGCAGCCGGGCAAGAGCAAGGGCATAATGCGCCTGACGCTCTCGCGCCAGGTGGACGTGCTGCTGAGCCAGGCCTTCGCCAGCAACAGGAGGGCCGCGAGGGCGAGCGACGTCGAGGGGTTCGTCCCGGCCGAGCTCTTCCCGGGCATGGACAGCATCGGCGACCCGTACGTGCTGCCGCTCTTCGAGCGCAACAACTACTTCGGCTCTCTCGTAATAGTCGTCCGACCCGACACGGCGCTTTCGCGCGACGAGCAGGACCTTCTGGAGACGATCACGAACCAGGTGGCCGCCGCCGTCGCCAGGGCGAGGCTGCACGAGAACATCCGCGAAGACGAGGTCGTCCACAGGCGGCTGCTGCACCAGACGATAACGGCGCAGGAGACTGAGCGGCGCAGGCTGGCGTCGGAAATACACGACAGCGTCGTCCAGTCACTGGTGGGCATCAGTTACCAGCTTCAGGCCGTCGAGAAGAAGCTGCCGCCCGACGTGGACGGGGGGCTGGCGGCGGACCTGAAGATGCTGGAGGAACAGCTGACGGATAACATCCGCGAGCTGCGGGGCCTGCTGCTGGGGCTCCGTCCGCCGATGCTCGACGACATGGGAGTCTTCGCGGCGCTCTCGACGCACTTGAAGAACTTCGGCATGAAGAACGGCGTGCAGACCACCATGCAGCTTCCCGAGGAGTTGCCGGCGCTGACAAGGGATGCGCAGATCAACCTCTTCCGAATCGTCCAGGAGGCCCTGAACAACATCGAGAAGCACGCCGACGCGACGCACGTGACGATAGAGTTCGAGGTCACGCCGCAGAAGTTGTTCGTGGTCGTCCGCGATGACGGTAAAGGGTTTCAGCCGTCGAAGGGGCACGGCAAGCCGAGGAACCTGGGGATCGCGAGCATGCGCGAGAGGACCGAGCTGCTTGGCGGGACCCTGAAGATAAAGTCAGAGCCTGGTCGGGGCACGATGATAACGCTTGATGTCCCGCTCAGATCGATACTGGAGGGATGAGATGCCAATAAAGGTGATGATCGTCGACGACCACAAGCTCGTGAGAGAGGGGCTGAAGGCGGTCTTTGACCAGGGGGGAGAGATAGACGTCGTAGCCGAAGCGGGCAGCGGCGAAGAAGCCCTGGACATGGTGAAGGGCGTCGAGCCCGACGTCGTCCTGATGGACATCAGCATGCCCGGGATGAACGGCATCCAGTGCACCAGGCTGATGAAGGAGAAAGTGCCGGACGTCCGCATCGTAATACTGACGATGCTCGACCAGGAAGGCTACGTCTACGAGGCGGTCAAGGCCGGGGCGACCGGTTACATGCTTAAGAGCACCACGTCGGACGACCTCGTCGCCGCGATCAAGACCGTCTACGACGGGCACGCGCTGCTCCACCCCGAGGCCACCGCGCAGCTCCTCAAGGAGTTCGTGACCCTGGCCGAGAACCGGTCGAAGGACTACGGCCTGTCGAACCGCGAGATGGAAGTCCTGCAGCTGCTCTCCGAGGGGCAGACCAACAAGGAGATAGCCAAGGCGCTCTGGATCAGCGAGCAGACGGTCAAGACGCACGTGGCGCACATCTTCGACAAGCTGGGGACGTCGGACAGGACTGAGACCGTGGCGCGGGCATTGAGAAACGGGCTGGTAACCTAGACAGTCCGCTAGGCCTGCTGGTCCCCCGCGAACACGCGCGGGTTCTCCGCCTTCGGCATGCGCACCCTGAGCGCGTTGCGTACCACCGAGAGGTCGAGCTGCTCGCCCTCGTCGTACCTGTAGACCTCTCCGTCTATCTGCACGAAAGCGTCTTCCTTCAGCTCGATGTGGAAGCGCTCGCTCTGGTCGTACAGTATCTTGTCGGAATGGAAGTCCTCGTTCATGCACTTCATCAGCAGGCTCCACGCCGGAATCGGCGACATCGGCCTCAGGCCGGACATGTTCAGCATACCGTCGTTCATCCGGGCGTCCGGCATGAACCAGACGTATCGGCCGTAGAGCGGCGCGTTGCCGAAGACCGCGATCAGGAACCTGCCGTCGTACGAGTTGGTGTCGCTCTCGATGCGCAGCAGCTTCGGCGAGTTGCGGAACCTCTCCTTGAAGACGATGCGGACACCCACGGCGAAATACGCGGGGATCTTTATCTTCTTGTACTGGAGCGTCTTGTAGGCGATCTCCGCGTCGACCCCGACGCCGATCTGGACGACCGCGTACCGGTCGTTGCACCTGATGAGGTCTATCTCGCGCTCGTTGCCGTCGAGGATTATCTCGAGGGCGCGCTCGCGGTCCTTTCGCGGTATCCCGATGTTGTGACAGAAGTCGTCCGCGGTGCCGCCGGGAAAGACGGCCAGCGGGTTGTCGACGCCGGACATCTTCATCCCGTTGACGACCTCGTTGACGGTGCCGTCCCCGCCCACCGCTATCACGCAGTCGACCTGGTCGGCGAAGCGCTTCACGATATTCTCGGCGTGGCCGGCGGACTCGGTTATGAAACCCTCGTGGCCGATGCCGAGCCGGCCCATCTCCCTGAGGAGCCAGCTGCCTTCTCCCTTCGCCTTGCCGCCGCGGGAGATCGGGTTGATGATGACCAGGTACTTGTCATTCAGGCCCGGCGGCCCGCCGACACGCTCAAACCTTTTCTTCCTGAAGCTGTCTAATGTAAAGCGTTCCACTGTTATTCCTCTACCACTGCGGCCTCGACCACTTCGGCCTCGACCTCTTCGCGTGGCACGCGGACCCTTATCGCCTCAGGCTTGATGCTCATCTCGAGCCGCTGCCCTTTCTCGAAGATCTGCACCTCGCCGTCGAACTGCGCGTACACGTCCTCTATGACCTCGATGGCCATCGAGGTGGTCGTGAAATTGCTGAACTCCTTCGCGTTGTGTTTCCCGGCCAGCAAGAGTGAGAACTGGAACAGCGTCTTCATCCTGCGCATGGGCCTGAACATAGCGAGGTCGATGACCCCGTCGTCCATCCTGGCTTCCGGAAGTATCTTCAGGTACCTGCCGTAAGTGCTGGCATTGCCGGCGACCACCATCTCGAAATCCCCCTCGAAGTGCTCGTCCAGCACATCGATGGCGAGCTTGGAGACGGGCATCGGGCGCATCAGCATCGACAGCCCGTGATACCAGTAGGCGAGCATCCTGAGGTGCTTGCTCCCGTAGCTGCGGTAGGCGATCTCAGCGTCCAGGCCTATGCCCACTGTTACCCCGGCGTAGCGGTCGTTGACGAGCATCAGGTCGATCGTCTTGTTGTATTCCCCGAGTATCACCTTGAGGGCGTCGTCCTTGTCGCGCGGTATGTTCATGTTGCGCGCGAAGTCGTCGGCGGTCCCGCTCGGGAAGACCGCGAGCCCACGCTCTTTGCGGCCTGAATCCATGACGCCGTTGATGACCTCGTTGACCGTCCCGTCACCCCCGACGGCCACCACGACATCGACGTTGTCGGCCCAGTTCGCCACCAGCTCGCGCGCGTGCCCGGCCTTCTCGGTGAACAGCGCTTCGTGCTGGATCCCCATCTTGCGGAATTTGTTGAGCAGCCAGACGCCCTGCTTCATCGCAAGGCCGCCACGCCCGACAGGATTTACCACTACCAGGTATCGCTCCTGGCTCTCCAAAGAAAAGCACCTCCAATAGAGACAGTGCCTCTGAAATACGGTGCGAAAAAGAATATCACACATCCGCAAGGAAGGCGGGCGGGGGCGGGGCCCGAAAAGCGGGCGGTTGCCGCCGTTCTGTTATCATTTACGGGACCAGCCCGGCGTGAGAAACGCGGCTCCTGTTCGCGTTGCCATGCCTGTACAAGGGACATCGCGATGGAGCACGTTCGCGGGACGGCCGTCCCGCCGAAAAAAATCAGTGGAGCAAGACCGGCGCGGAGAGTATTAGCGGCCCTCGTCGCCCTTTTTGCCGTAACCGTGCTCGTGCTGAGCATGTCGGGCGCCGGTGCCAAGGCAGCGACCGGCGGAAAAGCCGTCATCGTTGTGATCGACCGGATAAGCCTTGCGGACATCGTCGACAATCCTTCGCTTCCCAATATCTCGAAGCTGATGTCCGAAGGCAGCAGCGGCCTGATGATGGTGCGCCTGAGGTTCGACAAATACGGCATCGGAGGCTACACGGTCATCGGTGCCGGCGGCCGGATGATCGCAGGCGACAACGCGGCGCAGGCCTACAACGCCGACGAGCGGCTCGAGTCCGCCGACGGGACAGTCCTCGTGGCGGGCGACGTCTACCGCTCCCGCGCCGCGCGCACGGCGCGGCCCGGCTCGGTCGTCAACCTGGCGATCGAGGAGATGGTCAGGGCCTCCAGCACGTACGTCTCGACGAGCAGGCCGGGGTTGATGGGCGAGGCCCTCGAGCTGGAGGGCAGGAAGGTGGGCGTCGTCGGCAACGCCGACAACCTCGCGCCTGCGGCTTTCGGGGTGATGGCCGACGGCAGCCGCGTTACACTCACTCCGACGTTCGTTCCGTTGCCGGCCGGGTCGGCAGGCTCTCCACCGCCTTATCCGCTGCAAACGCTGGTGCACCGGGAGATTAGCTGCATAGCGATGAACGGCCGCGGGTCCGTACCCTCCGGGGACGTGTCTTCCCGGCTTTATCGTGTCACCAACAAAGGAACCGGGTTCGGGACGGACTTCAAGGTCCTGAACGCGGAGGCGACCGCTTCGATCGCCGCGAACGACCTGACGGTCGTCGACATGGGCGACACCTCCCGCGTCGACGAACTCGCCGAGTTCACGAGCGATGCCGCGACCGGGCGGGCGCGGGCGAAGGCGCTGGTCCGCTGCGACGCGTCGCTGGGCGTGCTGATGTCCAGGCTCGACCCGTCCAGAGACCTGCTGGTCGTTTGCGCGCCCACCCCGACGAACAAGATGATCGCCGCCGGCGACCAGCTGACGCCGCTGATCATCCGGGGCCCCGGTTTCGAAAAGAGCGGCACCATCCGCTCGGAGACGACCAGGCGCACCGGGCTCGCGACGAACTTCGACATAGCCCCGACGGTGCTCGACTTCCTGGGTGTGAAGACACCCGCGGAGATGGAAGGGCAGGCCCTGGTCAGCCGGCCGGGAGTGAGCACCGATTCGCTGCTCGACCTCGAGTCCAGGGCGGTGAGCGCCAGCAACACCAAGTCCAACATGGTGAGGCTGTTCGCGATCCCGGGGCTCATCGTGATAGGCCTGCTGCTCCTGCTGACATTCGTCCGCCCCGAGCTGATCTTCGACCACCCGTACTTCTGGTCGGTCATCCTGCTTGCCCTTATGGCGGTGCCGCTGGTGTACATGCTGCTGCCGCTGATGGCGCTCACGAAGATCTACTGGTCGATCCTGGTGACCGTCGGGATGATGTTCGCCATCTCAGGCCTTTGCCTGCTCATATTCGTCGCCAGCGCAAAGCGCAAGGAAGGCGACATTGGCAAGGCGGCCATAATCCGCTCGGCGCTGCCCCCCTCGATGCTGCTCATATCCGCGGTCACGCTGATACTGGTGCTTCTCGACCCGATTCTCGGCTCCCCGATGATCGCGCTTTCGCCGTTCGGCGCCGGGCTCATCGCCGGCGGACGTTTCTACGGGATCGGGAACATCTACATGGGGGTCGCCTTCGGCGCGGCGGTGCTGAGCGTCTGCCTGCTGCCTACGGTGTTCCCCAACCTGCTTCGTACACGCCGGCGCGCGCTCGTCACCGCGATGATCGTGCTCCTGGTGACGGTCTTCATCCTGGGCTTCGGCCGGCTTGGAGCCAACGTCGGGGCGATAATCACCGGGGCGGCGATCACTCTCTACGTCGGCCTGCGCATGGGCGGAAAGAAGATCGGCTGGAAACAGGTGCTGGTGATGGTGGCCCTTGTCATAGCTTTCCTGGCGCTCTTCCTGGTGATCGATCGGGTCCTGCCCGGCTCGACCTCGCACGCCGGAAAGGCGCTCACCAGGATCCAGGGCAACGGGGTCTCGGACGCGATATCCGAGGCCGTGAGGAAGCTGTCGCTCAACTGGAAGCTCATCATGACCTCAACGTTCCGGCTGTTCTTCTTCATGGGTCTCGCCGCCGCGATAGTGTGGGCGCGAAAGTATGCCATGTTCTCCGAGGTCAACGAGCGATACGAGTACCTTTCGACCGCCTGGCCGGCGCTGATCGTCGGAATGGTGGTGGCCGTGATATTCAAAGACACGGCGATCGAGTCGATAGGCACGATGATGCTCTACTACATCGTACCCGCGTTCCTCCTGTTCATGGCGGGCCGGGCTTATGAACCGGCGACGCAGGGGCGCAAAGTGCTCGTGAAAAAGAAAGTCTCGAGTGCGAATGCCGCGCTCGATGAGACTGTACCGGAGGCCACTTGAGAAAGAAGAAAGAAGAGAGCGAGGAAGACTATAACAAGAGGATCGAGAAGGCGGAGCAGAGGGCACGGAAGATAGTCGACGAGGGGATAATCCAGCGATTCTGGGAGCTCGTGAACCTCTTTCCCAAGATAACGTCGCCGGAGCTCGAGCAGCGCCTCGAGTGCTTCATCATGAACGCCACTCCCGGCCAGTTCTTCATGATGCAGCAGGCGATCTTCGAGTCCGCGACGCCTTACCTGCTCGAGGACACGCGCGTCCTCTCCCTCCTCAAGACACTTTCGGGCAAGAAGCTCGGCCTCCAGGTGAAAGGCGTGTACGAGTCCACCGTTTCTTTCTGCGACAACTATTTCGAGATCGAGAGGGGCGGCTGCGACGGAGTCCCCATCATCAGCGTCGAGACCCGGCGCGACTACGCGGACGCGATACTCAACCTGAAGGACCCTGTGAAGATGATCCTGCAGAGGCGTATCAGGGCAACGCACAAGTTGACCCTGCTGCGCTGGACGCTGCCTCACATAGACATCCTTCGCGATCGCGACCTCTTCGACAAGTACCTCTCCTACCAGCCGATCGTGGAAGAAGTGCTCGAGTGCGAGCTCGTGAAGATGGGCTTTTGAGGTAAAGAAAAAAGGGGCGGTCATGCCGCCCCTTTGAAAGCTGTCTCAAATTCAAATTATCAGGTCTCTTATCACAGCCGGCTCTCCCGAAGCGGTCGTGGCGACCTCTGCGGACGGCCTTTCCACGGCCTTGTCGGGAACGACCACCTTTTCGATCTCGGGCTTCTCGACCTGCGTCTCGACTGGCTTCTCTATCTTCGCGGCGGGCTTGTCCGGCGCTGTCGCTTTCTTCGCGGCCGGTGCCTTCTTCTTCGCGGGCGCCTTCTTCTTTGCGGCGGCCTTCCTGGCTGCCTTCTTCTTCGCTGCGGCTTTCTTTGCGGTCTTCTTTGCCGGCTTCTTCTCGGACGGCCTTACCACGACGACCTTCCCGGAGACACGTCTCTCAAGCAGGTCGACCTTGCGGTCGAGCTCCTCCAGGTCCGTTTTCGTGGCAAGCCCGGTGTTCTCGAGCGACCTCTGGACCGTTCGCGCCACTACCATCGAGAACTCGTCGCCCTTTGAGACGAGACCCTTCTTCTGG